>Ga0315289_10008549_pt1 | contig 14793 bp, 13 predicted proteins | sample YL17G11_40_MG_FD_203452 | JGI IMG/M metagenome (GOLD analysis project Ga0315289, IMG submission 203452) | Sediment microbial communities from Yellowstone Lake, YNP, Wyoming, USA - YL17G11_40 | ecosystem: Environmental > Aquatic > Freshwater > Lake > Sediment | place: USA: Wyoming | collected...
AGTGTGTTGGTGGCTACGAAGTTGACCTTTTTGGGCATATACATCTATTAGAGCAATGTATATTAAAGGTTTTTACCATCTGATACTTGATGTGTGGAGGTTTTCACACAGTCTCGATTCGTATTAACTACGTTTTCCGTCTGTATACATCGAATTACCCACCAAGCAAGCTACAGCGACCCCTAAAAGCTATCAGCCACCACAAAACCCGCCTCAGACACCAAAACAGCAACCCAATCACACGAGAAAAACCCGCCTAAACCCCCAGAAAACACCCAAAACAACCCCATAATGACCCCGACCCGCCTCCTCCCAGCGGAGATCGCTGGCTAACGCTATGACCCGACGCCCAGCGAGCCCAGCTGAAGCAGATTAAAACAGAGACACGAGAAAACCATCTTCACCCTCTCCTAAGGAAGAGAAGTCACAAGCACCCGCCCGCCGTTAAACACCCACTTAATGACAGCGAAGGTCCCCTCCACAGGCCTCCTCCTCAACCCTATGCGACGGTTCCGCCCCTTATCCAACTCACCCAGCGGGTGACCCCTAACGCTCCTCCTCATCGTCGCGTCGAACCCTCTAGGCTCCACGCCGAAGTGGCCCTTATCCCGGTACACCACCTTACCAGGCTCCGAGAGGTCCACCCTGCTGTCGTGCACAGAGGCGGGCGTCGCCTCAACAGCCCTGACGAACCCCAGGTCGAGGGCCGTCTTCACATGCAGCTTATACCCGAACATGGATCCATCCCTCCTCTTCGCCCAGTCCCCGTCTTTGCACCTCCGGGTCGCCGCCTCGTCCCCACGAGGATTGCCCGACTGACCCGGATCAGCCTCTATAAAGCTCGCGTCCTGTGCGACGCCCTTCCTGCGGGGTGTCGTTGAGGTACACCGCCTTGATGATGGGTCGGAACGCTTCCCAGTCGATGGCTGCGTCTATCTTGGCGAGTCTATCGCCTAGTCTACTGAGTTCCTTGTAGGTCTGCTGGTAGATGTACTTTCGGGAGGAGTCCATGTGGTGATTCTATCGGTCTGGATCTTTAAGGTTAACCGAGGGGGGAGTAGAAACAGAGGTTAATCGGAATTCTCTCTATTTTTATCGTGGAGACCCTCACCTCCAATTTCTTTGTGATTAACAAATACTGTTAGAAGAAAGGGATCCAATGCGCGCGCAGATAGCCATTATCTGAACAAATGCACACATGGATCTCCTCATGCGTGAATGCTAAAAAGGCTTATGCAAGTACCAATTATCGTTAATTGATGAAGGCTGAATAGCACAAGTATGTTAAGGGGTGGTCGCCTGAATTTTCAACACATCTAGACACCCCGATAGGATAACTTATCCCAGAACCCGACGAACACGGGATTTTCTTTTCATTCCATATGAAGTTACCCTTCCCAGCAATCACGTAGAAATTTTCTTCCGTATCATAATGAAAGTGTGGCCTCGTGGAATGACCGGGTGAAATCGTCAGAACCTCCGCGCCTGAGAACTTTTGTGGCCGCCTCAAGGCTATAGGCCTGATCCGTAGATGCATACCCTCTTCAAAGGAGGGGTTTGAATGCTCATCGAACACCCTTATGGTGGCTTGACCAGAACCGATCAGAGGCCTATTAACATTTACACCCCGCTCAGAGATGACTGACCAGCTCAAGCCTCCCTCCGGGGCTACCCCACCCGTCACCATCATTATGATATACCTCAAAGGTATGTGGGAGATGTTTAATATTTGATGTGTAATCTTTGGCGTCATCCAAACTGCAGTATCTTGCCTCACCTCGTAAACGTCTCCCTTGGGAAAGGGATCGTAAATGCTCATGATTCCTCTCCCGGATAGAAAGTAGTATAGCCTCTCTTCGGGTTCCTCTTGAATGGGTAGACGCTCATCAACATCGATTTCTACTTCATCGAGATAAGATCTCTTTGAATTTGAGAATTCGGGGGATATGATCCTCTTAACCTTCATAATAAATCATCTGATATCAGATAGAATTATTTGGATATATTTAACATTATTCGTATGCGCGCGCATTTTTCAAACCTCTTTATAGTCATTTCTATTATATGTATTTAATAGACTGGTTCGTTGACATTAAGCGAAGAGAATACTCGCCTCATCCATACAGTATATCCTCAGAAGATATGTTCTCCGCGATAGTTTACAGAACGTGCGAAACGCGCGCAGTAAAATATTACCAGGTGAACAGTGATATCGTTGCTCGTGCGCAAGTAGAAGCGGACAGGTCATTCACCGTTCAAGTCAGCTTGATCATCATCTCGATTCATTGTCAATACCCTTAAGCACGCTTAGCTCGTCTGAAATTTCGAGACCTTAACCCGCCTCCTCACTATCTCTCTATACTCTTGAATAAATAGGTCAATCATTTTGAGTTCATGTGCACGGACTTCATGCACGCGCCCACATATGTGCAGATTGGGGATCCTGTTACCAGAATATGATCGGTACCTTAACCTTCACGGCATCTACTGGGCATTCTTCTTGGCATATGAAACAGAGCTGGCACTCATCAGGGTAGGAAACATTGGGTCTATTCTTCTCCTCATCCCAAGTAATTATGTCGAGGGGGCAATTCTCGTAGCATTTCTTGCAGCCATTACATTTCTCAGCATCTATATAGGCTGTCATGGCTGGACCTCCCTTATAGTCTCGTAATCCTCGCGTGTCGGAACCCTTTGTTCTGGTGCCAGTTTCCTATACAACTTCATCTCCCCATTCTCCATTCTGATGGAGATCTTTTGTCTATACCATTCTGAATCCGGATCGGGGAAGTCGAGTCTGTGATGGAAATGCCTACCTCCAACCCTTGACTCTGTACGCATCAGCGCAGATCTTATGTGCATCTCAGCTACAGCCAGTATATTTCTTACCTCCATAGCACGCATAAGCTCATGAACGTTCTTAGCGTATAGCTGAGGAAGCAGTTTCTCTTTTATTTCGAGAAGGAGCTTGAGACCGTGCTCCAACATGCCACCCGTTTTATGGAAATTGGCATAGTATGTCATTATAGTCCTAATCTTTTCCTCGATCTCCATGGGAGTAACCCCCTCTCTTCTCCTTGTTAATGCCTGAATGGTCTCATCGATCGCTTTGACTTGCTCCTCATCCAGGGTCAGAGCATCAGCTTTTAAACAATATTTTGCAGCTGCTTCTCCTGCCCTATAACCGAACACAAATGCGTTACACATACTATCTTGCCATACCTCATCCCCTACAGCGTAGAGTCCCTCAAGCGAGGTCCCTCCATTCTCGTCAAACTCCGGACCTCCAAGTAGACCTACGGGCATCAACTTTATCTCAGCTCGTTCTTTTCGTGGGTCGAGGCCTCTCTGAGCAATGCTTTGTTCCAGTGATATGTCTGGGTAGTTTTTTTCTCCCTGTTTAAACAATATTGCCTTTCTATCCTCTTCCGAAACGTTACGAGAATCCCAGTAGCATGGAGCTCTCCCCTCTAAGTATTCCATATGCATTGCCCAGACTCTGCTCCAGCGCTTTTCATAGGTCTCCTCAAGAAATTCTTCCCCATTCGTATTCACGCATATGCCGCCCCACGTGTTTGACATCACATTTCCGACCATGTGATCCGATCGCATGAACTCCATGAGAGTCAAGTCCGCACCTGCGCGGAGTGCCATGCCACGTCCGTCGCCTGTGTTCGTGCCCATGTCACGCATCCAGAACCAGTTCTTACCAGGCACAGGAGCATAGCATCTGCTCGTGCTGCCTGTTGCCAAGATAGTCGCTTTAGCCTTGAAGCCAAATATCTCTCCGGTTCTCACATTTAGGCCCACTGTCCCGACAACCCTTCCATTGTAGGTCAATAGATCGATGGCCATCGTCCTCTCGTAGACTTTGAGCCCTCTCCTGATCAACTCCCCTATGAGGGCAGGCTTAATTGTGCCACCCTTGACTGGCGCACCAGACTCCATTCTCTCTCCTATTCTATAGTTCCAGAAGTAGCCCCATGTTCCATCCTCCATTTTTCCTACGAATTTGAGGCCCCACTTCTCTAGTTGTTTGGTCCTATCAATGATCTCCTCAGCAATGATATACTTGTCCATTGGACTTTCCACGCCTGTTTGACCCGAGGATGATGATAGGTAACCTTCGACAAACTGCTTGCTGTTAGGGGAGCCAGGCAAGTTCGTCATTGGATTAATCATCGCTGAAAAATGTCCTATAGAGAGATTTCCTCCACTCCTTAGTGTTGCTTTCTCGAGTAACACAACATTTTTCGTGAAATCACTGGCTCTAATCGCTGCGAAACAGCCAGCAGCACCAGCGCCAATGATCAATAAATCTGTATCAACAAATTTCATATGTACTCACCATCTGACTCATTCGTACACATATTACAGTAGTTTCACATGCTTATATAAGATAGAGGATTTTGAATAACCTCCTTCTCAAGAATCGAGAATTTAAAGCCTTTAAAAGCAGGAGACGGTTTGAGTCACGATTTCACGGGTTTTTCAAAATCCTCGATATTATGCGTGCTTAAGGAATCCCGCCGGATTAGAATGAGCGACGAGGATGAGTCTGAGTACTTGCTAACTGCGATTAACGAAAAGAAGGTGTATTCCACCTCGACTATGTCTTAAGCTGCCCTATGGAGGTTATTGACACCAACTATGACCGGAGGAAGGCCGAAGTTATTAACCAAGTTAAATGTATAGCCTGTCTTAACTGCGAGGAAGTTTACCCTTTAGGTGCGATTTCCGTCGAGGGGCAATAAAGATGGCATTTGAGGGCCCTAGATTGAATGGGATATGTGAAGCATCAGGTGTAAGAAGTAATAACCCAAGTTTATATACAGAAAAATGCCCCCTTTTTATGTGATTAACAAATACAGTTTAAAAGGAAGGGAGACATTAAGGAGAAATAAATAAATTAGGTCAAATCGTGATTTTACTCAGCTCTTCGAGTTGGTTAAGGCGTTCTCGGATGTGGTTAGCGATAAAGTTAACCTCTTTGTCCTTGACGAGCCTAAACCGCTTTTGAAGTTCTAGGTAATTCTTTACGGGGGTTTGCTCCTTGACTTCCACGGTGAACTTTAGCTTCCCCTGCTCGATCTCGTAGAGGGGGAAGAGCCCGGTGGTTACAGCTGCCTTCGCTACCTTAATGGACTTGGCCGGGTCATACCCCCACCCGGTAGGGCAGGGCGCCAAGACATGAATGTAACGGTACCCCCTTATGCTGAGAGCCTTCTTCACCTTCCTAACTAGATCTTGGGGGTAGGCGGGGGAGACAGTTGCAACATAGGGGACATGATGAAAGGCAACGAGCAGGGGCAGATCTTTTTTCCACTCAACGCTTCCCCTTGGTGTTGTCGTGGTCACCGAACCGAAAGGGGTGAGTGTGCTATATTGGACGCCTGTATTCATGTACGCCTCGTTATCCATGCAGAAGAAGAGGATGTTATCGTTCCTCTGAGCGCAAGCAGAGACCTGACCGATGCTGATGTCTGAAACCGCTCCATCTCCCCCCATGGCGATGACTGGGATATCGCCGCGCCCCGTGACTTCTAGACCGGCTGCGATCCCAGCTGCACCAGCTCCACCGTTCCCGCTGAAATGTAGGGTAAGCTTCGGCAGGTTAGCCATGCCGCTGCTCATGCCGACGCAGACGCCGGACCCGAAGAGTATGGCTTTTTTCCCGACGGTGTTAAAGATGAGTCTCTCAGCTATAGCTCCGGCGCATCCCGCACAGCACCTGTGCCCCCTGAGCCTGATATCCTCTGCGTTTATGCTCATTTCATCAATCCCACCCATTCAACTTCTCTCTCGACCTTGCCCGCCTCCGCGGCCTTGAGGACCCTATCCGCTATGTGCTGGATATGATCAGGTGTCACATTTCTCCCGGCGAGGCCTGTAACGAAACCTAGGAGCTTGGGGTGCTCATCCATGTTTATTAGTGCTCTACCTGCTTCGACGCAGCCTATACCTCCTCCCGCGGAGCCGTGGCTGAAGTTCCTATCGATTACACCTATGGTCTTGACCCCATAAGCGATTCGTCGTATCTCCTCCGAGGGATATGGGCGGAAAGCCCTGATCTTAATAAGACCGATCCTCTTGCCTTTGGCTCTGAGCTTGTCGACGACGCCGCGCGCTGTGCCGGTAATGGAGCCCATGGTGACCAACAATGCGTCAGCATTATCTGTCTGGTACTCCTCCACCATACCATCATAGCTACGACCAAATCGTCTCCTAAAATCGCTATCCACCTTCTCTATAACAGGGGCGGATGCCTTGATTGTGTTCTCCATCTGATATCGGGTCTCAAAAGCGTAGCCACTTTTAGGCCCCGAGACTCCAATCTCTCTGGGGTCGTCGGGGTCGAGGTAGATATACTTATGCTTGTAGGGGGGTAGGAATTTATCGACCTCTGCTTGGTCAGGTATGTCTACGGTGTTCGCTGTGTGGCTAATAGTAAAACCATCGTAACATACCATGACGGGTAGGTATAGCCTCTCATCCTCGCCGATCTTGTATGCCTGTATGATTGTGTCAAGGACCTCCTGCCCGTCCTCGCAGTAGAGCTGTATCCAACCTGTGTCGCGTTGTAAGAGGCTGTCTGCCTGCTCAGCGGCGAGGCTACCGGGGCAGCTTATGCTCCGATTTACTACTGCCATCACAATAGGTAGCCTGAACCCGCTTGCCATCCATATTAACTCCGTCATGAATGCTATCCCCTGGCTGCAGCTCGCTGTGAATGGCCTCGCGCCTGCAGCCGAGGCGCCTAGGCAAACGCTCATGGAAACGTGCTCACTCTCAACCCTGATGTACTTGGCTTTCAGCTCCCCACTCGCTGTCATTTCTGCGAGCTTATTCATCAGTGGGGTCTGTGGTGTGATAGGGAACGCGGTTATGACGTTTGCTCTTGACAGCTTTACGCCATAAGCTGCAGCCTCATTACCCTCAATGAATTTTCTTAACAAATCTTAGGCCACCTCGCTTACCATCTTTATTGCATGGCTAGGGCACTCCTCGGCGCAGATACCGCATCCCTTGCAATAGTCATAGTCGATATTTAGCACCCTATCGATGATCTCTGCGACACCCTCAGGGCAGAAAGTCACACAGAGGCCACATTTTAAGCATTTACCTTGATTTATCTCGGGTCTAATGCTACGCCAGCTACCTGTCTTAGATTGATCAGCTCTAATATCCTTGTTGAATGGGCATGGAGGTAAGTTACCCCAATTCTCCTCGCTCATATTAATTACCTTTGATAATTTAGTTAATGCTTCAAATACTTATTTAACACTATTCGATTCGCGCTGCCTTACCCCTAAATTGCGCGCGCGGGACAATGTAGCGCGCATTAAGTTAGAAATCCTCATTTTATGATATCGATGAGCCCATTCATTTACCTTATAATATTGATTGAGCCATTACATATTCTGAAGGCGTAAAAGATGATAGAGATTCGCATCCATGGTAGAGGCGGCCAAGGAGCCATAACAGCAGCAAAAATTCTCGGCGAAGCTGTGGTAGCAGAGGGTAAATGGGCTCAGAAATCCGCGATGTACGGGGGAGAAAGGAGGGGAGCGCCTGTTCAGTCATTTTTAAGGATCTCCGACGCCCCAATAAGGGAGAGCCACAGTATAATAGAGCCCAACTGCATACTGGTGATTGACCAAACCATAATTAATGAAATAAATGTGACAGATGGTCTTAAAGAAGATGGCTACGCGATCATCAATTCCAGCTTCAACCCTGCCGCAGTTAAGTTGCCTTTAAGACCTAAAACTGTAACGACCTTGGATGCCCTTAAAATTTCAAATGAAGTATTTGGTCCACGACCTACACCCATCGTTAACACACCTATGCTCGGTGCCTTAGTTAAGACGACTGGTTGGATTAGGCTTGATTCCCTCATAGAGCCAATTAAAGAGACATTCTCTGGCTTAGCCGGTGATAAAAACATAGAGGCAGCGAAACTAGGATATGAGAGAACCATAACTACCTAACTTTATTGAGAGCATACACCCATGTGTAACGCCTGTATGTGTTTAGCTCGAATAAATTAAGAGCTGAGAAAAAGGCTCAAAATGTGAAAAGGAGGGTTTTTCGGGCTTATATTATAAATTTGGAGAGTAGATGAAAACCTCCAAAATTAGAGCTTATTTAACCGAAAGAGCCTTAAATGCGGGAGAATTGTGTTTACGAGCTAAACACATACTAACGCCTTTATTCATATCAATTTTTTGAGTGACTAGGGTTTCAGCTTTAGTAGAGCCTTCTTTATTCGATCTATGCCCTCTTGGAGGTCCTTTACGCTCTGGCAATACGCGGTACGGAAGTGGTATTCTCCATTACTACCGAAGTTAACCCCAGGAGTTACCTGGACTTTTGCCTCGCTTAGGAAGTAGGCAACCAACTTCCTACTTTTAATTCCATAGCTCGAAACGTTTGGGAAGAAGTAAAATGCGCCGACTGGCTTCGTAACGGTGACACCGCTTATATCGCAATATAGGTCATAGACCATCTTCCGTTTTTCATCGTACTCTTTGACCATCCTTGATACACAATCTTGAGGACCTGTGAGTGCCTCGATCGCGGCGACCTGGATCGCTGAGTTTACGACCAGATAAGACGCGTGCTGGATCTCGGAGAGGATCTCGTGGACTACCCTGCTTGGGCTGATTACGTACCCCATCCTCCACCCGGTCATCGCATATGCTTTGCTGAGACCGTTGATGATTATTGTCCGCTTCCTCATTCCAGGTAGGCTCGCTATATGCTGGACCTTGATACCGTCGTAGACGATATCGTCATATATGTCGTCGGTGATAATGTAGAGATTATGCTTCTGTGCGACTTCTGCGATAGCCTTTAGATCCTTTATGGTTAGTATAGTGCCTGTTGGGTTGTCGGGACTGCATATGAGGATTGCCTTAGTTCGATTCGTGATTGATTTCTCCAGCTCATCGGCATAAATACCCCACCCATCCTCTTCGTGGCGGGGGATCCAGGCGGGAATGATACCGAGCTCCTTGAAAGGGCTGAGGTAACCAAAGAAGCATGGGTTCATAGTTGCAATGTGGTCTCCTGGACCAGCAAGCGCTTTCGCTACCATGTAAATCCCCATACTGCTTCCTGGCGTCAACACAATATTTTGGGGGTTTACGTCGACGCCGTAGCGTTGATAACGCTTCGCGATTGCCTCACGCAGCTCTAGAAGCCCCGCAAAATCTCCGTAGTGCGTGACGCCATCGTCAAGGGCTTTTTTCATGGCGTCAATGATGTGCTCCGGCGTTTTGTATTCCGGTTCTCCCCCACCGATGTATATGATGCGATTGCTTGACATGGGTTTATACATATGTTTTTAATGATATTAAATTTTAGGAATAAAGTAAATTCTGATTAAGTGAAGAATAGAAGGCTTTCTTTAAAAGAATTAGTGACTACTGTTCACCAAGCCTTAGGAATCAGTCTCCCAATCTGAGGTGAAACATATATTGCCTTAGAGGGGCATACCCTCTCACAGCAGTAGCAAGCGACGCAGTCTCTTTGATATTTAATATGAGGTTTAGCAGTTACCTCCTCAATGTATATTACATCCATGGGACAGCTATCGACACAAATTCCGCAGCCAGTACAGAGCTCCAGATCAACTCGCTCAATCGGCATCACAATCACCTCCGATATCTAAGCGGGTATCTCTCATCATGTGGGATCGACGCGTCTCCCCAGAATTCTTTGAGGACCGGTACGGTCCACAGCTTCATCTCCCCCCTCTCATCCTTGAGCACGACCCACTTCAACCAGTTTTCGTCATCTCTATCTGGGTAGTCTTCCCTGTAGAAGGTACCACGGCTCTCCTTCCTGAATAGGGATGCCCTAATGAGCATCTCAGCACCGAGGACGAGACTCCGGTTCTCATGGGCTTTCCTCAGATCATGGAGGTCGAAGGCTTTCTGTTTTGGGAGAAAGTGATCCCTAAAGAACTCGATCATGGTCAGGGCGGATTTTAGGCGTTTTTCATGCAACACCATATGTACTTCATACGGGAAGATTGTTTGCTGTATTCTGTTTAATAAGTGGTCAGTGGTGAACCCGCTTTTATTATTTAGGGGATCAAAAGTGATCTCTCTGTACTTCGTCACATCAGATTCATCCACCTCTATCCTTTCAGTTTTCAATGCGAACTCGGAGGCGTTCTGTCCAGCACGATACCCAGTTACAGCAGCTCTCATCATTCCTGTGCCACCAGACGGGTAACTGGCTCCCCCAAGGCCACATCCTGAGACGTCCCCCGCGGCAAACAGACCAAGAAGGGTTGTCTCACAACTTTCATTTATAAGCAGCCCTCCACCCGGCCGAGCCCCGACATAGGCTGTGTACTGCTCTAGCTTATTCTTGAAGATATCCAAACCGGCTCTATCGAGCATAGTGATCCAGGGGCCTTCAGACTTCTCCTCATACTTCTCTATAACCTCCCTGAATTTTTCGCGATCTACGCCGTACGGCTCATGGTAGATTGGTCCCCTACCCGCGTGTATCTCCTGAGGCCATAGCACGAGCGTGATCGTACCGGGGTTACCCTCATCTCCTAAGAAGCACTCACCCAGTCCATTTGTTATGTCGTCTCTTTTGCCAGTTTCCCAGGTCGGGCCGTCTATAATCACAGAGTCACAATCTTTGACGACGTACATCATACCGCCCCACTCCATGTTAATCAGCTCCGCCCCAGCTCTATACCCCATAGCTGCTCCATCGCCATTACACATCTGACGCCCATAGCCGGCGCCTTTGAAGTTCATCATACCTGAAGCCAAGACAGTTGCCTTCGACTTAATGACATAATAGTCGCCAGTCCTTACGTGAAAACCCACAGCCCCGACGATCCGATTATTCTTCTTCAGCAGCTCTGTGATCATGACTCTATCCAATAGCTTGCACCCGGATTCTATGACCTTCTCCCTGGCCCTCATCATCTTATCCTTCGAGCCAAACTCCGTTAGTCGACACGTGCGACGGTATTTGCTTTTCAGCCAAAGAGGTCGATTGGGTTCCTCCCCCGGCGCAGGGTAACCAATGGTTCCATCTTTCTTAAAGAAGGATACGCCCCATGAAACCAGGTCTCTATATCTGTCATAAGATTCCTTCAACAATGTTTCGACCCAATACCTGTCAACGATATATTCCCCAACCCTTGAGAACTGTGCTAACCATTCCTCGATTTTGTCACCCCAGTCGTGGTTGAAGACCAGCATTCCCCCTGCGAAGATGCTACATCCAGTTCTGCCGACATAATTCTTGTCGACGAGAGTAACATCAACACCCAGAGACCTAGCCCGGATAGCTGCGAAGCAACCAGCTAAACCACCGCCAACTACTAGTACATCTGTATAGATCACTTTATCAGCCATAATCTCAACCCATTCTTTATCAACCATACCATAATCTATTCACGTGACGGAGCGGAAGCAATGACTCCCATTTTTTCAAACGCTTTTAATTTTTCTTCTGTATAGCCCAAGAGATCGATGAGAATCTCTCTATTGTTCTGCCCCAAAGTTGGCGCCGCCGAATTGACTATAACAGAGCTCTCAGAAAACTTGACAGGAAAATTGACTGTTTTTATTTTCCCTAACTCGTTATGTTCAACATCTATGAACATGTTTCGTGATATGAGATGGGGATCTTTTATGTTCTCGTAGACGTGATAAATAGGCGCAACCGGCATCCCAAAGTTCACCAAGTATTCGACGGCTTCCTTCCTGGTCATACCCGATATGAGCTTCTCAAGGACTTCGGTTGTAACTTCATTCAAATTGAGTTTCTGTTTTAAATCGTCAAGGGCTCTCGATCTTATCCCCGAGACCTGTATCCATCCATCACTCACCTTCAAAACACCTCCTACTCCCTGCACACCAGAATATTTCTCCTTAACCTGCCATGGGAGAAGCCCAGTCATTAGATAGGTTGTTATAGACTGGCCACAGAGTGCTGTCATGCAATCCGCCTGGGCAACATCAATCATCTGGCCTCTTCCAGTTTTATCGCGATAACGAACAGCTGCAATGATTGACATCGCAGCAAACAAAGCAGGTCCCAAGTCACCATACGCCTCAGCGTTGTATAGCGGCGGACCATTAGGGTCAACATTATCGCCACACAACCTGAGATGTCCACTCATAGCCTCTGCAATACTAGCGAAAGACGCCCAAGGAGAGTATGGACCGGTCTGCCCAAAACCGGAAAGGGCGGCGTAGATTATCCGTGGATTTAGTTCCTTTACCACATCATATCCTAGCTCAAGCCTCTCCATAGTCCCTGGAGCGAAGTTCTGAATTACTACGTCAGACCTCTTGACCAGCTTCTTGAAAATCTCTAATCCCCCTCTCTCTTTCAAATTCAGCGTTAAATCTTTCTTGCCAAGATTCAAGTAGTGAAACCAAGGACATGCACCTGCTACGATCGGACCCTGGGCAAATCGATCCGGCGCCCCCCAAGGAGGCTCGATCTTGATCACTTCGGCCCCCAGATCTGATAACATCATCGTACAAAATGGACCAAACCAATGTATAGTTAGATCTAACACCCTCAAATCTTCTAGAATTTTCATTCCATCATCATACTGAAGTTTTGCGTTTTTTATATTTTTAGTTTGCGGTAGATAGTTTCAGGCTTTGTTCGACGTTTGGACTTCTGGTAGAGTCAGTCCACAAGCCTCCTGAGGCATTGACGCTTCACCCAGCGGCAGACGTCGCCCAACGTGGTGAGACACTTTCCCAAGCGATTTGAGGTTCTCCCTATGGATTGACGCAGGAGGGTTAAGAGAGTATAGGCGGTGAAGACCAGGTGCCAGTGTGTAATGGCTCCTCGGCCCTTCTGCACCTGATACTCCCCTAACCCCAAGTTCTGTTTCACGTCCCGGTAGAAACCATCTATGTTTTACCTCACCCTGTAGGCTTCAAGCACCTGCCTGCTCGACCAGTCCAACCTGTTAGAAACGTAGAAGTGAAACCCGTCTTGCTCCTTAGAGACGACCAGCCGAACGTTTCCAGCCTTGGGCATCCACGCTTTCAGACCACATAGCACGTAGGCTTCACCCTTGATCTTGACCGTTTTGAAGCGCTTCTCCGGGAGGCTTTCTGCGAGCTGCGTTACATTCATCTTCTGCCCCTTACAGTGGACTATGCGGTTAGACTCGGCTTGGGTTACCCAGTCGAAGCCCTTCGCTCTTGCGGCCTCAGTGATTTGGTGACAGAAGAACCAGCTGTCAAACGCCACGATTGTCTTTGTGCCCGCTATAGGAGTGAAAGCTTCTATCTGCTCACAAGCGAGCTGGATCTTAGTCTTGAAGGCTCTGGCGTTCTTGAGGCAGGTTTTCTTCTTCACGTATAAGCTCAGACGCACGGGGTATTCCATGTCGCCGTTGATGTAGTGGGTGGTGACCACGTCGTGGCCCCAGACTGCTTTGCCTTCAGTGCTGTCGAAGTGATATCCGGCCTCTTCCATGTGCTTTCCTGTCTTCCTGTTGATGGTGTCGTCGATTAGTAGAAAGCCCGTGGAGCCTTCGGGAACTTGAAGCTTCTCCTTGACCAAGGCCAGCCTTTTGGCTTCGAGGCGTTGAAGAGACCAAGGTGAAGCGGTGAGGAAGCGGTTGAGGCTGCTCTGGTTCTTCGCGTCCAAAAAGGACCGGTTTATGGTGTCTACGTTTTTTCTGCCTTCGCAGGCCACGAGCCCCAAAATGTACGTGGAAAAGTTCCTGAACTGAGGCTTGGAGAAGCAGGGCCTAAACTGCTCCAAAAACTCCTCCATAACGCCCACTTCTGACGAGACAAGCATAACACAAGTTCCTCCGAATGAACCCGCTATTAATATCGCCGAATAAACAAAAGAGGCTTTAAATCAGAAAAAACGCAAAACTTCAGTTATAATTAAATTTTTGGTCTAGAATAAAAGTATCTCCAGGTTTAAAGATCCATTTACAGAAAAAGAAACGATTTAGGGAAACGCGAAAGACAGCATTCATATAGCATGTCAAAAATATTAATTTACTAAGCAGGCTGATAAATCTATGACGATTTTTGAAGTTGAAAGTTGGAAAATCGCTGAGGGAAAAGAAGAAGAACATGATAAAGCGATGCGCCAATGGCTTAAATGGGTAAAAGATCATCGAGAACTATTTCCTGAATGGAAGAGTCTACGATACTTTGTCAAATATGTCGCCGGCGAGGATTCAGAACGACGCATAGTTATGTGGGAATATGAAAGTTTAACTGATTTTGAGGCATATAAGAATAGACGTACAGATTACAAAGGTCCTTATGAGGAATACAAAAAAAACGACCCTTATTACAAAGGAGTTTTTAAACACGTCACAATGGGTGATGAGTTTTGGAAACCCCTTGAAAGAGATCTATGGATTGAATAACGAGCGCTCAATTTTCTAAATTTAAGGCAGTCTGTTAAGAGTTTATACGCAGGCGAATACATTTGGAAACGATACTTTGCGCGTGCAGAGATTCATATATTAAAAGGATTCGGATTAACCCATAAAATCCGGTTTAAGATGGGCCTTCCTTTATAAGGGCTTAAATACGCTGACAACCCGAGACGAGGTTAATCAAAATCCTCATTAAATTAAAAAAAATTATTGAATAACTGTTGAAAAATTATAACATTTAGAAGTGTCATGTCAAGTTTCTAACGTTACACTCGTATAGGTCTCCTGGTACCGCCTTTATGCCTCTGTGGAACCTTGAGTAGTTGAACCACTCCCTGTACTCCCGCAGTTTGCCTTTGAGCCACCCAGGG
>Ga0315289_10008551_pt1 | contig 14792 bp, 12 predicted proteins | sample YL17G11_40_MG_FD_203452 | JGI IMG/M metagenome (GOLD analysis project Ga0315289, IMG submission 203452) | Sediment microbial communities from Yellowstone Lake, YNP, Wyoming, USA - YL17G11_40 | ecosystem: Environmental > Aquatic > Freshwater > Lake > Sediment | place: USA: Wyoming | collected...
GCTATCTTTGGAGGATGCCGATCATCAGCTACTGCCTGGGCAGTTGAACCGAGAGCTAAAAGATCAGCATCAAGGAGGAGGAAGAGAGCCTCTTCTTCATTAAGCCTTTTCCCTTTTCTCATCTCGTCCAGGATCTTGGAAACTTCTTTCAATCTACCTCCACAAATTTTAGCTCCGGAATTTCTTTCACAAAACCCATCTCCTGTGCATACTTAAGGAACTCAAGGAGGCCTTCCTGGTAATTTTCATCAAATTCGAATCTGAGGCCTAAAAAATAGCTGATTAGAAAATCTACGGAAAAAGGCTCAAAGCGAGAGATCTCCTGAGTGATCTCCTTGATATGATCAAGACTGTATGTAAGTGAAAAAATAAATGCTTGAAAGATCTTCTTCACGACATTAAGGTTATCGTTCGCATAACTCCTTCTCACTGCCCAGACCGCATAGACCATCTTTTTACCGGTAATCCCTTTCCACTCATTTCCCAGGTCATAGAGGAATAGATCATGGTTATACACCAATGCCCTCAGGGCATCATCACCAATGAGAAGGGCTGCCTCTGCTTCTAAGAGCATCCGGGGAAGATCAGGCGGGCACTCAAAGTAAAGAGGTTTCACTCCATATCTTTTTTCCAGGATGATCTTGGTTAAGATTTGAGAAGTGGCAGAAGTAGTGGGAAGGGCAAAAGGCTTTCTATCAAGCTCCGTGATTGGCCTCTTGCTTACAATCAGGATGCTCTTTACCTCTCCATCTGAACTGACGGTGAGCTGAGGTAAGAGGAGAAGGTCCTGATGATAACGGCAATACTCAATTGCCGGTACAGGACTGATGTCCAATCTGCCATTAATGAGGAGATTGCTCAACTGTGTAGGGGTGCCTTTCACGAGTTCTATGTTCGTGATCAATCCCTTTTTAACCATTCCATAATAGAGGGGGAGACAATTTAAATATTGTATATGTCCTACCCGAGGAAGCATCTTTAATATACCCGTAATACCTGATACAGGGTATCCCTCTCCACCGGTACCTTTCCTGCCTCCTTGATCATCTCTATCAGTCTCTCCTTGGTGATCCCCTTTTCCGTAGAAGCCCCAGCAGCATGGACGATCCTTTCCTCTCCCACTGTTCCATCCAGGTCATCTACACCGAACTCGAGGGAGAGTTGGGCAACCTTAAGGCCGAGCATGATCCAGAAGGCCTTAATATGGAGAAAATTATCGAGGATCAACCGTGAAAGCGAAATTACCCTGAGTTCTTCCCAAGCAGTGGGCTTCGAGAGGTAAGAGAGGGCAGTGTTTTGAGGATGAAAAGGCAGGGGAATGAAAGACTGGAAACCTGAAGTCTCATCCTGAAGCGACCGTAATTGAAGGAGGTGATCAATCATCTCCTCATCAGTTTCTATATGGCCAAAGAGCATGGTGGCATTCGACTTTATACCCAGTTCATGAGCAGTCCTCATCACTGAGATCCATTCTTCTCCCGAGGCCTTTTTCGAGCAGAGTTCCTCTCGAATCCGGGGGCTGAAGATCTCTGCCCCTCCGCCTGGCATGGAACCAAGCCCAGCCTCTTGTAACCTGGTAAGAACCTCTCGAATTGACAGGCCAGAGATATCAGAAAAATATTTTATCTCTACTGCAGTGAATGCCTGGAGGTGGAGAAAAGGGAACCTCTCCTTTAACCGGCTTACCACCTCGAGGTAATATTCAAAAGGGAGATCAGGGTGAAGGGCGCTCACCAGGTGAATCTCAGTAATGCCCATAGGGAGAGCATTTTCTATCGTTTTCACCACCTGATCTGGTGTAAGGGTATACGCACGAGGATCTTTAGGATCGCAACTGAAGGCACAGAATCGGCAACGGGAACAGCAGATATTGGTAAGATTGATATGCTGGTTAACATTGAAATAAACCTGATCGCCTGTTTTTCTCTTTTTGATTTCATGGGCTGATCTCCCCAGAGAAAGAAGATCGGGATCCTTAGTCAGCTTGACAGCATCTTCCCGGCTAAGCCTTTCCCCGGCCGTAACCTTATCCTCAATCCATCCCCTTGCTTCTGGCATGCCCTTTTCCGATCTTAAACCCTTCTCAAGAGCAAAATGTCAGTTACCGTAAACAGGAGAATGGCTATGCTCACTAATCCATTTAACGTAAAGAAGGAGAGATTGACCTTAGAGAGATCAGAAGGCTTGACAATGCGGTTTTCATACCAGAGAAAGAGAGAGATAAGGATTATCCCGAGGAAGTAAAAGTGGCCGAGCCTCACGAGCAATCCAACAAGGAAGAGTAGAAAGAGGGTGAGAAGGTGTAAGAGCTTGGTTAATTGTAAACCCTTTTCAATGCCCAGGGTAATCGGTATCGAATGCAGTCCTTCACGGACATCAAACTCGTAGTCCTGACAGCTATAAATGATGTCAAAACCCGCAGTCCAGAAAAGCACAGCCAGCCCCAGGATAATGATGGGTATCTCTGGTATCCGATCTGTGATCGCCACATAAGCACCTAAGGGCGCCAATCCGAGACAGAGACCCAGGAGAAAATGGGAAAGATACGTGAACCTTTTGGTATAGGGATAGATAATCATAGGTATAATGACAACAGGCCAGAGATAGCGACAGAGAGGTGCCAACTGATATACTGCGATTAAGAAGATGAAAAAAGAGGAGACGGCAAACAGGGTTACCGCCTTACGGGTGATCTTCCCAGAAGGCAGAGGCCAATCCGCAGTGCGAGGATTACGTTGATCCATCTTGTAGTCAGCCAGGCGGTTGACTGACATCGCCATACTCCTTGCTCCTACCATGGCTACGGTAATCCAGAGAAATTGAAGAAAGGTTGGAAATTCCCTTCTGGCCAGGATCATCCCCAGGTAGGCAAAGGGGAGGGCAAAGACACTATGCTCGAACCTGATCATCTTCAAGATGATCTTTACCCTATTTAAGGCCATACTCCTTCCAACGCCGGTCTACTAAGTGTTTAATCTCATCACTCATGGTAACCTCATCCGGCCAGGTTCGAGTATAGCCCTCTCCCTTCCCCTTCTTCGTTCCATCAATACCCACCTTAGAGCCATAACCCGGGGTATTGGTAGCATGATCCAGTACATCCAGCGGTCCTCTCTGGAAAAAGATATCCCTTTCAGGATCTACATTGTTCAGCACCTTCCAGGCAACTTCCGAACAGTTCTGAACATCCACCTCTTCATCTACCACGACAATCAGCTTGGTGAACATCATCTGCCCCATCCCCCACAGGGCAGATGCCACCTTCCTTACCTGGCCCGGATATTCCTTCTTAATCGAGCAAATAAGACAGTTATGAAAAACCCCTTCACAGGGAAGGTTGATGTCAACCACCTCAGGGAGATACAGTTTAATCAACGGCAAAAAGAGTCTTTCTGTTGCCTTCCCTAAAAAGAAGTCCTCCATTGGCGGTTTCCCCACGATCGTTGCAGGATAGATTGGGTTCTTCCTCCGGGTGATGGAGGTGAGATGGAATACTGGATAATCGTCTCCTTCCGAGTAGAATCCAGTATGATCTCCAAAGGGACCTTCCTTTCTCCTTTCTCCTCCATCCACATAGCCTTCGAGGATGAATTCAGCCTGAGCAGGAACCCACAGGTCAACCTCTTTGCCTTTTACCACCTCAACCCCATCCTCTCTCAAAAATCCAGCGAGAAACATCTCATCTATGCCTGGAGGAAGTGGGGCGGTGGCTGAATAGATGGTAGCAGGATCCCCTCCTAAGGCTACAGCTACCTCCATTCTTTTTCCCATCTCCTGATAGAGTCGGTAATGACGGGCACCGTCATGATGGGGATGCCAGTGCATCCCTGCAGTCTTTTCATCAAAGACCTGCATCCGATACATCCCCACATTCTGGATCATTGTATGAGGGTCCTTTGTGATAACCAGAGGTAAGGTTATGTATCTTCCCCCATCTTTCGGCCAGCATTTGAGAACAGGGAGTGAAAAAAAATTCGGTACTTCGATTACTTCCTGAACAGGTGCGGAGCTTACCTTTTTTGGCTGAAAATCAGAGAGCTCTTTGAGCTTGAAAAGGAAACCGATCTTCTGTGATAAGGTTGAAGGGGGCGCATGAGGGATGAGCTTTGCAAGCTTGTCCGGCAGCTCCTCCAAATCCTCTACCCCTAAGGCCCAGGCAATCCTCTTGAAGCTCCCAAAAAGGTTAATGATGAGAGGGAAGTTTGAACCTTTTACCCTTTTGAAGGATAAAACCTGTCCTGAGTGTTTGATTATACGGTCAGCTATCTCGGTTATTTCAAGTTCAGGGTCAACCAGGGTCTTGATCTCAACCAGTTCGCCCTTATCCTCCAGAAAATCTATAAACCGCTGCAGGTCTTTAAAGTTCAAGCAAGCCCTCTTTCCTAAACTTAATAAACTACCTAAAAAATAGTGTAAACCCCCCTCTATTGTCAACCGGAAAAACCGAAAAAGCCATAGAGTGAAATTTATTTTAGGTTTAAAAATATCTTGCTTCATAGAGCAAAAAATGGTATATATGTAACAATTAATAATTATTAAATATTCACCTTTGTAAACCTTAGGGAATAAAAACTTGGGGGGGATGTGGCTAACTGCATTAATTAAAAATTAAAAGGAGGGGATATGTTCAAGGTAGGTGAAATGGCAGTCTATCCCGCCCATGGAGTAGGTGTAATCGAGTCCATTGAAAACAGAGAGATTTCCGGCAATAGATACAGCTTCTACATCTTAAGGCTCCTGAGCAATGGAATGACCATCATGATACCTACTAAAAATGCTCAATCAGTGGGACTAAGAGAGGTAATCCCTTCAAAAGAGATACCAAAGGTTTATAAAATCCTGAAAGAACGGGATATAGAGATCGACAATCAGGCCTGGAATCGGAGGTATCGGGAGTACATGGAGAAGATCAAAACCGGTTCGGTCTTTGAGATAGCTACTGTGCTTAGAGATCTCTATCTCCTCAAATCAGAGAAAGATCTCTCCTTTGGAGAAAGGAGGATGCTGGATACTGCCCGTAGTCTTCTGATTAAGGAGCTTTCCATCGCCAAAAACAGTCCTGAGGAGCATATCGAAAACGATCTCAGGAATATCTTTAGCAGTAACTATTGATCAACCTGTCAAGAAAAAGTCAACACTGGTATTACAGGTCATCAGGCTTATAATCGGGTCTGATAGTTTGTAATTATTTATTATTTTTTTAACAATCTTCTTTTTAATTGGAAAGGAGGTGAAAAGTAATGATGATGAAAGTTATCCAGTTTCTGTTAATCCTCTCTTTTACTGTGGGTGGTTATTTTATTGCTTTTAATCTTTTTAAAGAGAACTATAGGCTTACTTTCATTGGCGCAGCTTTGGGTCTTTCTCTTGCCATCCTCTTTATCTTACTGGAGGAACAGATCAAAAAATTCCCTTTAAGGATAATCATCGGTGGGACTTTGGGATCAATCATTGGGTTGGCTATCGCCAACTTGTTCTCCTACGCCTTTTTATTCAAACATCCTGATAAGTCAGCCATGGATCTTTCCATCTATCTCCTCCTTAATTTTGCTCTCGGATACCTTGGTCTGGGGATAGGGATGCAAAAAGGGGAAGAATATCTTTCCGGTGGGACTCCACAACTTGCCAAGTCAACCAGCATGGGTGAAAACCCCAAGTTCCTGGATACGAGTGTAATCATCGACGGAAGGATTGCCGATGTCTGTGAGACCGGATTCATTGAGGGGGCTATTGTAATCCCTCAGTTTATCCTTCAGGAACTCATGCACATTGCTGATTCCCCTGAGCCTTTAAGACGAACCAGGGGCAGAAGAGGGTTGGATATCCTTAATAAGATTCAGAAACAGGTGAATCTTCAGGTAAAGATTGTGGATATGGACTTCCCACACATCAAGGAGGTGGATAGCAAGTTGGTGGCATTAGCCAAAAAGATGGGAGGAACAATTATCACCAATGATTTTAATCTTAATAAGGTGGCAGAACTTCAGGGAGTAACTGTCCTGAATATCAACCAACTTGCTACATCTTTGAAACCTACGGTCTTGCCTGGTGAAATTATGAATGTCTTCATACAGAGAGAAGGGAAAGAAGCAGGACAGGGAGTAGCCTACCTGGATGACGGGACCATGGTAGTGGTAGATAATGGGAAGAGATATCTGGGGAAAAATACCGATGTCTCAGTTACCAGTGTCCTTCAAACCACAGCCGGCCGCATGATCTTCACCGTTCTCAAAGAAGATGTGCAAGAGGGAAAGTACCAGTCACCACCGGCCAGTGTCGCCAGCTGATCCCGTATCTTCTCTGAACGTACATGAAGACTGTTGCTGTGATTCCATCTGCTGGAAAAGGAGAAAGGATGAAGAAGGAGGTAAGCAAACCTTACCTCCTTCTTGCTGATAAACCCATCCTTGCCCATACCCTTTTCCCCTTTGAAAAATCCCCTCTGGTCAATGAGGTTATCGTTACCGTCTCTTCTGCTGATGTTGAGTATTGTAAGCGTAACGTAATTGATGCCTTCCATATCAAAAAGGTGAGCCAAGTTCTGCCTGGAGGGAAGGAGAGACAGGATTCAATCTGGGAAGGGCTCAAGAGGGTTCCTCCTGATTGTGAGATCGTTATCATCCATGACGGGGCAAGGCCTTTGGTAAGCAGGAAGCTTATCGAAGCCTCAATAGAAGCTGCACGGCGATATGGGGCTGTGGTAACCGCCCTTCCCTTGAAAGAAACTGTGAAGATGGTCTCTGAAGACAAAGAGGTCATCAAAACCTTGGCCCGCCATCTGCTCATGACCATCCAGACCCCTCAGGCATTTTACTTCGGGGTGATCAAGAAGGCTTATGAGAAGGCGATCAAAGACGGTTTTTATGGGGTGGATGACTCCTCCTTAGTGGAGAGGATAGGGGTAAAGGTCAAGGTCATCCCAGGTACCTATGAAAATCTCAAGATAACTACTCCTGAGGATCTTATCCTCGCTGAGGCATTACTCAAGAGAGTGGAGAATGGAGGAGACAGGTAAACAGGCATGTCAATAGGTTTCGGTTATGATGTACATCCTCTTGTGAAAAGGAGGAAACTGATATTAGGGGGGGTAAAAATCCCCTCTGTCAAAGGGTTAAAGGGATACTCGGATGCTGATGTCTTACTCCATGCTATCGGGGATGCAATACTGGGGGCAATAGGGGAAGGTGATCTGGGAAGACACTTCCCGGATACAGATCCCCAATATCGAAACATCTCCAGTCTCTTTCTCCTGAAGGAGATCTTTAAACGTGCACAAAAGAAGGGCTATAGAGTAAAACATCTGGATTCCACGATTGTTGCTGAAAAGCCTCAATTAAGGGACTATATTGCTGAGATGCGGACAAAGATCTCAGGGATTCTCGAGGTAAAGAAAGAAAGGATAAACGTGAAGGCCACAACGAGCGAAGGTCTCGGTTTTACTGGGAGGGGAGAAGGGATTGCTGCCTATGCAGTGGTCCTGTTAGAAAAGAGGCGAAGATGAATGAGGTGAGGGTTCGCTTTGCTCCCAGTCCAACCGGACTTCTCCATATCGGGAATGTCCGAACCGCTCTCTTTAACTATCTCTTTGCCCGGCATAACCAGGGGAAGTTTATCCTGCGGATTGAAGATACTGATGTAGAGCGGTCAACGGTAAGCTCTGAATTGAGCATCCTCGAAGATCTCAAATGGTTAGGGCTCACATGGGATGAAGGGCCAGATGTTGGCGGAGAATTTGGTCCTTACCGCCAGTCTGAAAGGATCTCCCTGTACCAGGAGTTTGTTGATAAGCTCTTGAAAAAAGGTAAAGCCTATCCATGTTTTTGCAGTGAAGGAGAACTTAAGAAAAAGAGCGAGGCACTCCTTTCACAGGGGATAGCACCGAAGTATGATGGAAAGTGTCGGAACTTATCTCGGGATGAGATGATGAGCCTTGAGAGTAAAGGGATAAAGCCAGCTATCCGTTTCAAGGTTGATGAAGATACTGTGGAGGTAGATGATCTTATCCATGGCCGTGTCCTATTCTTAAGAAAAGAGATTGGAGATTTTATTATCCTGAGATCTGATGGGATTGCCGCTTATAACTTTGCCGTTGTGATTGATGATGCCCTGATGAAGATCACCCATGTAATCCGGGGAGACGGTCATCTCACGAACACCCCACGGCAGATCCTCGTATCCAGGGCACTCGTTTTTGATATCCCCAAGTTTGCCCATCACGCCCTCACTCTCGGCCCTGATGGAACACCGCTCAGTAAAAGGCATGGGGCCGCTTCTCTTCCTTTTTACCGTCAGGAAGGTTATCTCCCCCAGGCCATGTTAAACTTTCTTGCCCTCCTCGGATGGTCACCAGAAAATGGGGAGGAGATCATCAGCCTCGAGGAGATGATCAAACAATTCAGCCTGGATCGGGTGGGAAAGAGCGGGGCCGTTTTCAATCCTGATAAACTTAACTGGGTCAACAAGGTGTACCTGAAACGATTACCTATTGAGGAATTGACGGAACTCGTTATCCCTTATCTTGAAGGCATTAATTGGGAAAAGAGGGGCAAGGCCTGGCTCAGGGAAGTGGTGGAAACAGTGAGAAATTACCTAAGCCATCTCTCACAGATCAAAGAAGAAGTGAGGATCTTTTTTGGTCCTCTTCCCCCTTTAGGGGAGAAAGAAAATGGCATCCTGCAGGAAGGAAAGGCTATTGAGGTCATTCGGGCATACAAGGGAAAGATAGAGAAACTGGATCACATTAACCTTGAGAATTACCAGAAGATGGTTAACCAGGTCAAAGGAGAACACAGAGTTAAAGGGAAAACCCTCTATCTCCCCTTGAGGATTGCCCTGACTGGCAAAACTGAAGGCCCTGAACTGGAGAGGGTTTTTCTCCTCTTAGGAAAAGAAGAGTCCATAGAGAGGATAGAGGAAATTCTAAAACAGGTTTGAAAATGGCCTTGAGGATCTACAACACCCTTACACGAAAAAAAGATGAGTTCATCCCCTTACAAAAGAAGAAGGTGACAATGTACTGCTGCGGTATCACCGCCTATGACCTCTCCCACATAGGTCATGCCCGGGCAGCAATGGTTTTTGATGTGATCTTCCGTTATCTCAAGTACCGAGGCTTTACTGTCACCTATGTGAGAAACTATACTGATATTGATGACAAGATCATCAACCGGGCGAATAAGGAAGGTGTGGATTGTGAGAAGATTGCAGAAAGGTACATCAAGGAATACGAACAGGACATGGAACTCTTGAGGATGGAGAAGCCTACCTTCACCCCCCGTGCCACCTCTCATATCAAGGAGATGATCAACCTCATCGAAAGGCTTTTTGCTAAGGGCTACGCCTATATATCAGGTGGCGATGTATTCTACTCGGTTTCGAAGTTCAAAGATTACGGTAAACTCTCCGGGAAGAACCTGGAAGAACTTAAGTTAGGTGCACGCGTAGAAGTGGATGAACGAAAATCCGATCCCCTCGATTTCGTGCTCTGGAAGGGGAGCAAACCCGGGGAGCCAGCCTGGGAAAGTCCATGGGGCAAAGGCAGGCCTGGGTGGCACATCGAATGTTCAGCCATGAGCCAGAAATATCTCGGTGATACCTTTGATATCCACGGAGGGGGGATGGATCTTATCTTTCCGCACCATGAGAATGAAATTGCCCAGTCAGAAGGGGCTACGGGAAAGCCCTTTACCCGCTACTGGATCCACAACGGGTTTGTCAATATCAACCAGGAAAAGATGTCCAAGTCTCTCAAAAACTTTCTCACTAACCGGGAGATAGTGAGCCACTACTATCCTGAGGTGGTGCGGATCTTCCTCCTCTCAAATCACTACCGGAGCCCAGTAGATTTCTCTGATCAGAACCTCGAGGAGGCAAAGTCTCATCTGGAGAGGTTTTATGTATTACTGAAAGACCTGAAGGAACTAAAGAGCGTGTGTACAGATGCAGCCACTATGAGCACACAGGAGCTTGAGATCCAGAAGATCGTCTCCGAACTTCTCAACCGGTTTAACGAGGCCATGGACGATGATTTCAACACAGCCTCTGCCTTGGGCCATCTCAGTTTCTGCCTCCGCAACCTGAATGGTTGGATCAACCAGGTAAAAAAGGAGGAAAGGAGACAAATCCCGCTCTCACTGGTCAGTGAGGTGCAAGATACCTTCTCAAAAATTGGCCAGGTGCTTGGTTTATTCTTAGATGATCCTGACCAATATTTCAACCAGCAGAAGGTGAAGGGGTTGGAGAATCTCAATATCACCGAGCAAGAGATTACTCAACTAATCGAAGAGCGGAATAAGGCGAGGAGAAAAAAGAACTGGACAAGGGCAGATGAAATCCGGAATCTCCTGCTCACCAAATCCGTTATCCTCGAGGATACACCGCAGGGAACCACCTGGAAGGTGAAATGAACATACCATGCCCCCTTTCAAACTCGTCACCTCATTTGTCCCCAAAGGTGATCAGCCCCAAGCCATAGAGAAGTTAAGCGAAGGGATAATTCAGGGTAATAAAAACCAGGTACTCTTAGGGGTTACTGGCTCTGGTAAGACCTTCACCATGGCCAATGTCATCGAGCAGGTGCAGCGTCCTACCCTTGTCATCGCCCCGAACAAGGCCCTGGCTGCCCAACTCTTCTCTGAGTTCAAAGAACTCTTCCCGGAAAATGCGGTTGAGTTCTTCATCAGCTACTACGACTATTACCAACCAGAGGCCTACCTACCTGTCACTGATACCTACATTGAAAAGGATGCCTCGATCAATGACGATATTGACAAGATGAGGCATTCAGCCACCCGCTCCCTCCTGGAGAGAAGGGATGTGATCATTGTGGCGAGTGTCTCCTGCATATACGGATTGGGGTCGCCTGAGAGTTACCAGGGGATGCTGATTCTGATGAGAAATCAGACAGAGATCATACGGGATGATCTGCTTCACAGACTAGTTGAGATCCAGTATGAACGGAACGATCTTGATTTCCACCGTGGAACCTTCAGAGTGAGGGGTGATGTGGTGGAGATCTTCCCTGCCTATGAAGCAGATAGGGCAATCAGGGTTGAGTTCTTTGGTGACCACATTGAGGCGATTTCAGAGATTGATCCTCTAAGGGGCAGGGCTACCCGGCAGCTTTCCCATATCGCCATCTATCCCAACAGCCACTATGTTACCACGCGGGACCGGTTGAAGGAGGCGATCAGGAACATCCGCCTTGAACTGAAAGAACGGCATGACTATTTCATAAGCCAGAACAAGCTGCTTGAAGCCCAGAGGATTAAGGAGCGGACCAATTTTGACCTCGAGATGCTGGAGGAAACCGGCTACTGCCACGGGATCGAAAATTACTCCCGCCACCTGGATGGGAGGATGTCGGGAGAACCTCCTTACGTGCTCCTCAACTACTTCCCTGAAGATTTCCTCCTCTTCATTGACGAAAGCCACATTACCATCCCGCAGCTCATCGGCATGTACCGGGGCGACCGGTCCAGGAAAGAGACCTTAGTTGAATTTGGTTTTCGTCTCCCTTCAGCCCTCGACAACCGACCCCTCAGTTTTGAAGAGTTCGAACAGCTCGTGAAACAGGTGATCTACGTCTCAGCCACACCAGCCGAATACGAAGTTCAAAAATGTCCCGGCAGAGTAGTAGAACAGATCATTCGGCCCACCGGACTGATAGATCCGGTAATCGAGGTAAGACCAGCCACCCACCAGGTGGATGACCTCTTGGATGAACTCAGGAAACAGGAAGCACGAAAGGAAAGGTCCCTCGTTACCACTTTGACCAAGCGGATGGCTGAGGATTTAACTGAATACTATGCAGACTTGGGGATCAAGGTAAAATACCTCCATTCCGATATCGATACCTTAGAACGGGTGAGAATCATCCGCGACCTTCGCCTGGGGAGCTTCGATGTGCTCATCGGCATCAACCTCTTGCGTGAAGGGCTGGACCTCCCCGAAGTCTCTTTAGTTGCCATACTCGATGCGGATAAAGAGGGATTCTTACGGTCAGAACGTTCTCTCATCCAGACCTGCGGGAGGGCAGCCAGGAACATCTCAGGAAAAATCATCATGTACGCTGACGAAGTTACTAAATCGATCAAGCGCGCAGTTGAAGAAACCAATCGGAGGAGACGGGTCCAGTCCCGGTATAACCGTGAAAATGACATAACCCCAGAGAGCATCATCAAGGGGATCAGCAATGTCTTTGAATCTATTTATGAGCGGGACTACGTTACCGTCCCCGTCTTGCGCGAGGAACTGGCTGAGTATAAGTCCGTTCAGGACATCCCTAAACTCGTAGAGAAGTTACGGAAGGAAATGCTCAAGTCCGCTAAGGACCTCGAATTTGAGAAAGCAGCAGAGATGAGGGATAAAATTAAATACTTGCAGGCGCAGGAACTCCAGTACCGCTGAGTTCTCTGAAAAACAGGGTTTTTCGTTGCTCAGCAACATTTTTTCGACAATTCTACATCTCGCTTCACTGCAAATTCGAAACTCGCTCACGCTCAGACAGCCGAATTTGTCATTTAATGACAATTTACAAACGTTCCGCTCGATAAGAATTGTTACCGAAAAAATCTTGGATTCGTACTCAAAACCCCGTTTTTGATTTTTCAGAGCCCTCCCGATGAATCCTTGACTGTGAGAGAGAATTTTTATATTCTACAACTCAACAACACGTGAACTCTTAAACTCTGCAACTCTTGAACTCGTAACTCTTATGCCGGCGTGGTGAAACAGGTAGACGCAGGGGACTCAAAATCCCCCGGGCTTTAAGCTCATGGGAGTTCGATCCTCCCCGCCGGCACCAACAAAGATAAAGTAAACTTGAATGAAGATTTTTAAGAAGTTATTCTCGTCCTTAAATAAGGAATCGGTACGATATATGGTTGCCGGTGGTATCGCTGTAAACTTATACGGCATTGAAAGGGCAACTGCCGACATAGACATTGTTGTAAATCTCGACAAAAAAAATCTCTCGAAATTTGTAAAGGTTGCTAAAAAACTTGGCCTGAAGCCAAAGGTTCCTGTCACTCTCGACGATCTCCTTGATTCAGAAAAAAGAAAAAACTGGATTACTGACAAAGGCATGATGATGTTTAGCTTTTATGATACGAAGAATCTTTTTTTCCTCATCGATATTTTTGATGATCAAGCTTAGTGGGGATAATTATAATAGATAGATTTGTTAAGAAGAAGATATAAATGAATAGGAAAAAATACCTTCCCTTAATTATCGTCATCCTGATCTTCTTGGTTGTTAAATTAACTATTTTGTTTTTTGGTATCGATAAACTTATTTGGAACGAGGAACAGTTTCGGGCTATCATAGCCAAACAATTGATTGACGGCCCCATCATACCCTTTTTTGATCTGCAATGTGATTCTTATTCAGGTGGTTCACTTGTGGTAGGTCTGTTGATGGTGCCATTTTTTAAATTATTAGGGCAAAATCTTATCTCTTTAAAGCTGGTGGCTCTATTTTTTTATTTAGCAGCATTAATTTCATTATACTTATTTTGTAATAGGTTTTTTAATAGAAAAGTTGCTGTTGTAACCAGTTTGTTGTTTATTTTTTCACCGCCCCTTTTTACTAAATTTTCATTAATCACTATGGGCTTTCATACTGAGTCTATTCTTTTTAGTATCCTTCAAATATTTGTTTTTTTTGAAATATTTTTTAATGATAAAAAATATAATTCCTATTTTATCCTCTTAGGTTTAATAGGTGGTTTTGGAGTTTGGTTTACATACATATTTTCCATTACTTTATTTACCTGTTTACTCTTCTGGTTTTTTCTTGACAGGAGATTTTTTTTAAGGAAAAACTTTTTTACTTATTTAATTTCTTTTACTATCGGTTTTAGTCCTTGGATTTATTATAATCTTAGCCATAGTTTTAGTGGACTCTCTAAAGTACGCGAAGCGATATCCCCCTCCTTTTCTATAGACCATCTTATCTTTTTATTAGTAAAACTTAAGGATCTTCTGTTAAACGATATTAGAAAATCCTTTCTCTTTGAAGACCTTATCTCTTTTGGTGGTAAATACTTATCTAACTACTACTACCTAATCTTTGTCGTTTCTTTCATGGTTCTGTTTTGGCTCAATAGATGGTCTTTATATCAACTGATAGGGAGATTTATCCCCCTAAAAAGATTTGAGATTTCAGATGAAAGCATTCTTAAAGAGACGTTCTTTTTAATTTATGTGGTTATATTTTCTCTGATATACAGTCTTAGTAATTTTGAAGTAAGTCATGGAGTAGGATTTTTTGGATATAGATATTTAATACCCCTTTACCCCTTTATCTTTATTATTATCGCTTTATTTCTATGCAAAGTGACTGAAAGGAAAAGGGAAATGAGAGGTAAAGTCTTTGTCTCTAACTTCCTCTTAATAGGCTTAATATTTATAGGTCTGGTCAGCAATTTTAAATTCATATCTTTTAATAAAAAAAATATTAATTTTTTTGATATTGATTTTAATCCTTCCTACGTACCCTTAGGGCAAAAACTTGAAGAGAGATATGGAGACGATATTGATAAGTGCATTACCTTGATAAATCAAGTAGAAGAGATGTATAGGTTTCATCTCTACAAAGGATTAGGAATTGCCATCGGTCAACGATTTAAAAATGACTTTAACAAATACATCAACTTGGCAAATCGGGTAGAGGAGCGATACAGGCCTGATATTTATAAAGGTATAGCAATTGGTTTTCTTGCTATTAATCTGGATAGACACAAAGGTAACATTGATACATGGATGAACTTGATAAATCGGGTAGAGGAGAA
>Ga0315289_10008552_pt1 | contig 14792 bp, 15 predicted proteins | sample YL17G11_40_MG_FD_203452 | JGI IMG/M metagenome (GOLD analysis project Ga0315289, IMG submission 203452) | Sediment microbial communities from Yellowstone Lake, YNP, Wyoming, USA - YL17G11_40 | ecosystem: Environmental > Aquatic > Freshwater > Lake > Sediment | place: USA: Wyoming | collected...
CTTCTACAATGCCCGGATGAATACAAGGCTGATTAAAAAATACTGCGCGCTGAATGATGAGGCTAAGGAGTTGCTGAGGATGGCGATGACGGAGCTGGGGCTTTCGGCGAGAGCTTATGATAAAATACTGCGCGTCAGCCGCACGATTGCGGATTTGTCTGCCTCAGAAACAATCTTGGCAGAACATATTTCCGAGGCGATACAATACAGGAGCTTAGATAGGCAGTGGTAGTCTAAATATTATCTAATATTAGTATCCTAACTGCGAAATCTTGTTTAGATTATCTTTTATATTCTTGTTATCCGGATTGATCGCCAATGCTTTTCCCCATATTTTTCTTGCCTCATCGTATCTCTTCATTTTCGCATGAGTAACTCCCAGGCCATTATAAGCATTAATAGATTGTCCGTCCAATTGTATAGCTTTTTCAAAAATCCTTATTGCTTCTTGGTATAATCCTTTATTGCCAAGAGAACTGCCTAAATTAGCATATGCATCCACAAAATAAGGATCCATTTTTAAAGCTTTCTTATACTCCTCTATTGCCTCATCAAACATCTTTTTTTCATAATAACATATCCCCAGGGCATTATGGTCTTTTGCACGATTAGGGTCTAAATTTAATGCGATTTTATACTCCCCTATTGCTTTATCTACCGATCCTTGTCTTCTAAAAGCAGACCCTAAGCCACTATGAGCCAAGGCGTTATTTGGGTAGTTTTCAATCATTTCTGACCATAAAACAACGTCATTTTTCCAACCCAAATTCCTTATAATAGTAAACATAGAATAAAATATTAAAAGTATCGCAATCGAATTTCTAGACACCTTTTGCAAAACAGTACGTGGAATAAAGTCAATTTTAAAACTGGGCAACTTGATTAAGAAAGCGGCGATTAAGAAACTGAATCCGATTCCCGGTAAGTATAAATACCGGGCTGCCATATAATTTGTTAAAGGGAAAAATATATTGCTAACTGGGATGAGGGCTATAAAAACCCAAAAAACCGAAAACGAAAATAGGGTATTTTTTCTCCGTAACTTTATAGCAATAACAAGAAGCGATAGTATTGCTACTATTGAGAATAAAACCACTGGATCAAATAATGAATTTGAGATTAACGCGGGGTCATCGGGCAATGTAGGATGTATATTAACAGGAAATACCATCCACTGTATATAAACGATCATGGTTTTGAACATAGTCAGAATACGGGTATAAAAGTTATTCATCGCAAATGTTATTATTGGTTTATTAATATTCCTGATTATGAAAAAACTGACTCCAAAATATAATAAGACAGCAGCAATAAACCCTAAATAATATTTAAACCTATAAAGGATATTTTTCACCTTTTGTCGAGAAATAAAAAAATAATCAAACAAAATTAATATTAGGGGTAAAGTAACAGCCATTTCCTTTGAAAATAGGGCCAATAAGAATGTGGCGATTGATAAAAGATAAAAAACTTTTCCCTTCCCGCTATTTTTCTCTTGCGACTTAACAAAAAATATAAAAGACAATATTACAAACAAAGCCGCTAGCAAGTCTTCTCTAAATGAAATGACATCAACTGCCTCTGTATTAACTGGATTCAACGCAAATAATAAAGAAGCTAATAATGCTATCCCTCCATCTTTTACTATTAAATTTAATAGGGCATATAGCAATACCGTATTTAAGATATGGATTAGTAAGCTATCGAGATGATAACCGAGGGGATTAAGCTTCCAAATTGCATAATCGAAAAAATAGGTTGCTGTTACTACGGGACGGTAACTTAATTCTCCTGAGCCTATGTTTCTTTCTCCTAGGTAATCTAAGTCTGAACTCTTAGTCAAGTAGGCACTAGTAAAAATAGAAGGAAAGTTTCTTAAAGATTTAACGAAATTATTATCGACTATGACCGTGTGATCATCCCAAACAAATTTATTTACAAGGGAATTAGCATATACCAGCATAATTATAAATGCTATTAATATGATAGCCCCTTTATTACTGAATTTAGCGAAACCCTTTATTTTGGCTATCATTTCTGGCTATTGACTGATGGTCGTGCGTTTTGCTTATCAGATTCAATAATTTGCTCGTAAATATATTCCGGCCCGATTCCCTTTAAACACCTATTATCGCTACAGCTTGAATTTCTGTGATTAAACACCGAAAGGCATGGTGAGCAAGGCCAATGTGAATATGCAATCCAGTTATTGTCGCCTAGGGGGGAGAAAATTTGAGGACTCTCTGGGCCAAAAATGATGAATTTTCTGATAGGAGAAAGCATGGCTAAATGCACGAGGCCGCAATCATTGGAAATCAAGGCATCTGCAATAGTAAAAAGCTCTAAAAGCTCATCCAGTTCGGTTTGGCTAATTAAGCTTACACACCTTGGATTGACTATGGTCTTTAATATCAAATCTCCCTTTTTAACTGCGCCCTCGATGCCTATTAAGATTACGTGATTATTTTCGTTTTCGATAATCCTTCTTGACAGGCTAATAAAATTATCTAACGGCCACTCTCTTAGAGGCAGTATTCCTTCTCCGGGATTAATAAGGAAGAGCCTCTTTTTATCTATATCCACTCCTAGATTTCTTAATTTTTCCAATAGCCTCATTCTCGTTTTGTTATCTGATGCGTATTTGGGAAATATTATATCGCTTTCGTTCATCTTTTCCTCAAACTGAGGCGCACTTTTTTCTATTTGTTTGATTACTTGACTGAAAGATAAATAATTCTTGGTTATATGGTTTAAAGGATTATATTGTATTCTATGGGTTAGGAGGTTCCCTCTGTATAAACCTTCAAAAGTATAATGATAAAATCCTATTCTTTTTCTGGCACCTGTTAAATATGTGAAAACAACTGAGAAGCGAGAAAAGAATTCTAGGTCAAAAACAATATCTATTTTTTCTCTACGCAATCTCTTGATTGCCTGTAATGTATCCAAAATAAATGCTAGCGGATCTTCACGGATTCCTAAGACATTATTTTTAGGAATTATCCCGCCTAGTAATTTAAAAACATCTCTATTCTTATTGAATGTCACAAAAAATAACTCTGCGCAGGGATATTCTTTTTTTATTTTGGCTAAAAGCGGGTAGGCTAAAATAATTGCCCCCATCTCTGATAATTTTACAAAGAGTATCTTCTTGGCAGATCCGGTTTCTTTCTTTTTAAAGCGTATCGCTTTTACAATGCAATTTACTACGCTTAGTAAAAAACACAAGATGACTCCAAACCAATAATCTATTTTTCTAGCTATGTCGACATTCATATATGTCTATCCTTTTTTTAAATTATAGCATAAATAACAAGTTGGAAATATAATTTTGGTTTAGCTAAAATCATGGCCCCGTGCGGTTACTACACTGATCCGAAAAAGGCCTGCCGTTGCCATCCCAAAAAAAGCGCAAAATACATGGGAAAGATTTCCGGGCCGCTTCTGGATGAGGATTGATATCCTAAGAACGATACAGTATCGAAACCCAGACAGGCAGATATTCTCAAAATTTATCTTCCACTTCCTTAAATCCGGTATATAATTTTGGCTATGAAGATAAAACTATTTGTTTTCATTATTATACCTGTAGCTGCTTTCCTTTCTCGAAACGCAATAAAATCTTATGCCCAAGAAGCTCCAGCTTCCCGGCAAAAGATAAACGCGCTCACGGCAGAGATACTTCTAGAGAAGGCCTCCAAGGCCTTTGAAGAGAAACGCATCGCAAAAGCGGCTTATCTTTTCCAGGCAAGTATCCGGTATAACCCCCGTTATGCCCAGGCTTATTATAGATTAGGGGTCGTATACGCTTATGAGAAAAAATTTGATAAGGCTATTGTCTATCTTAAGGAAGCAGTAAGGTTTAAGCCTGATTTTACCAAGGCCTATGTAAATCTGGGAAGCGCCTATGGCCAGCTTAAAGATTACAAGCAGGCGCTCCTATATTATCAGAAAGCCCTGGCATTAGAACAAAATGATCCTGTGATTTATCACAATATCGGCTCGATCTACGCGGCGATGGGAAAACAGGACTCAAGCGAAGAATATTTCAGAAAAGCGAAAGAACTGAACCCTCCGGCCCCAGAATAAAAAAAGAGAGAGTGGCTTTTTTCTCCTACTCTCCCATTTTTCTAACGCCATATCGGTTACTTTTACCAACCTTCAAAGATAAGCTCCGGTTCGACCAAGATCTTGTCGTACGGAGGGATCACGCAGGTAACCGTCTCAAACACCCCATCAACCAGGCGGAATGCTCCCACACCAAGGCCCTTTATGATCCCGTAGGTAAGGCCTATGTAGGCATTCTGCTCTTTTGAGACTAGATACGCCTGTTTTACCGGCTCAAGCCAGCAAAGCCCCAGGTTGGTGGCGCCTCTGATCAGTTTCGTTCCAGCGTTTTGATCCTTTGCAGCTGCCTGATCAGCAGCAAACGCCGTTACAGAAACCGCCAGCAACAACACCAGTACCAACGCGCATATCTTTTTCAACATATCACACCTCCTTTCGTCCACAAAGACGACACCCGCGCAATTTGCGCAGTTGCGCATGCTGGCGCAATACCTATTAAGCGCCAGGCACCGTATAAGCGCGGGGTGCCCTACTGATATTCTCCTCATAAATATTAGACCCATAGCCTGTTAAAGCTATGGGTCTTGGAATTTAAGATAAATACGCTTTTAGGCAACTGACTACCATAGCTTTTGGCTTTAGGCTCTTATAGCTTTGCGTCCCCGTCTTTCGGCGGGTTTGCCCCGTTAGAGATTTCTCTAACGTTGCTCGCCCCGTTATCTCTAATCCCGTTAGACGCCTTGCGTCTAAACGGGACTAACGGGGCTTGCCTTTCCCTTGCTACTTTCTATTAAAATATACCATATTGGGGGGTGAAATTCAATATCCGGCCTACTCACCCTTGAGGATTATTTTTTGGTCGCCTTGGTATTTTCCGCTTTCACTTTATCAAGAGAGGAGATCTGGATATCCTGCCATTTTTTCAACTGTTTAGGCACGAGGACCCCTTCGATCTTTCTGGCGGTCTCAATATCCATATAAGATATCTCAACCTGAAGATCGGCAATTTTTTTCAGTTGACTTTTAATGGTGCCTAAATTGTCCTTTTCCCTGATCATTTTGACCAGGTCATTGCGCAGATCAAGAAGCATCTTCCCTTTCTCATTGAGAGTGGTTTGCAGCTTTGAGACGAGGGCCTTCATATCCTCCACCTGCTTATCGGAGAGCCCTAATTCGGTCTTATAGTTAAATATTGTTTTGACTTCTTTCTTCTGTGTTTCCTGAGCTGCAGGCTTGGATTGCTTGGCGGATTTCTCTTCAGCAAAAGAACCTATTGCCATCAGCTGAAGGCTGACCACTGCTACCAGAACCATTCTTGCTATCTTATTCATGTCTCCTCCTTCCGTAGAAAACGGAACACCGGCCTCTCCTTTAAGGCCGGGTGTAGCATAAAGCGAAATACTGGCCTATCCGCCCAGAAGGGGCGCACTTGGCAATCCTTTATGCCAAGGTGCTTTAAGGCCAGGTGTTACACAGAAAGCGAAACACCAACCTATCCTTTAAGGTTGGGTGTATTATTATAGAATTGTGCTTAAGCTTCAACGGGCTGGTCGTGCGCCTTTTCCTTGACGAAAGAATCTATATCCTGGGTTGCCTGCCAGATCCTCTTGATCTTATTTTTGCGCCTGAGGAACACCTTGACCACATCCGGGTCAAAATGCTTTCCCGACTGTCCCTTGATCATCTCCACCGCCTCGTCAAATCCGTATGCCGCTTTATACGGGCGCTCGGAGGTCAAAGCGTCAAAGACATCTGCCAGGGCGACAATTCTTCCGAATAACGGGATATCTTTCCCTTTTAGGCCATTAGGATACCCTGTGCCGTCGTAGCGTTCGTGGTGAGTAAGGCAAATGACCTTTGCCACTTTTAATAGCGCTGAGCGGCTGCCCTTAAAAATATCCGCGCCAAGGGCTGAGTGTTTTTTTATTACCTCTCTTTCTTCCGGAGTAAGCCCGCTCGCCTTTTTTAAGATAGCGTCGGGAACGACCAGCTTTCCGATATCATGCATGACGCTGGCATACTTGAGATAATTGATATCTTTAAGGGATAGGCCCATTCCCCTGCCTATCTCGGTAGAGTAATCCGCGATGCGCACCAGATGCGTTCCGGTGGAATCATCCTTATATTCGGCGACCAGCGCCAGGCGAAAGACCATCTCCGCATAGGAATCCTGGACCTCTTCATAGGCCCGCTTTAAATCCTTATAGCTATTCCTTATCTTTTCTTCGTATTCGAAATAACGGCTTTTTTTATCTTTAGTAGCCATAGAAATTTCTTAAGGCCTCTTCTTCGGTATCGAAGATCTTAAATACCCTATCCAGCTTGGTTATGCTTAAGACAGAGCTGACTTTTGGATTTAGGCCCGAAAGGAACATGATCCCCTGGACGCTCTTTAAGTTCCTGGAGAGCTCGATAAGGCAGGCCAGGCCCGCGCTATCGATATAATCCACCGCTTCAAAATTCAAGAGGACCTTGCGCGTTTTATTATCGATGATTTTTTTGAAGGCTTTTTTTAATTCGGCGATGGTATCGATATTGATCTCGCCGCTGATATGGCAAATCGCCACGCCTTCCTGATCTTTGATTTTTATATTCATCTTATTTCACCAGCATTATAGAGCATATCGCTAACAGAGATACCGCCGTCAGCGCCAATCCCATGATTTTGGTATTGCGGATTTCCTTTGGCACGGAGATAGGTTCGATACGCCAGTTTATCTTCTCATAGAAGCGCCTCTGCATTTCGATAGCGCCAAGCGGTTTTACAAACAGAAATACGCCCGTACCTATCCCGGCAAGCGAGAACAAAAATAATACCAAAGAAGCTAAACAGGTCATCTGTTCTTCCTACGGATTGCCTTGGCCCGATCTTCTAGTTTCTTGGCCTCATCTTCTTTGCCGATCTTGCGGTAAAAATCAGAAAGGTAGTTGAGGAATATTGCGGTGTATTCGTTGTCCAGGCCGAAATCCTTTTCTACGATAACTAAGGCCTTTTTGTACAGATCTTCCGCTTTTGCGTATTCGCCTTCGGCCGTCAGATACGTAGCCAGGTTATCCATGGACTCGGCGACATTGGGATGCTCCGGCCCAAAGTTTTTCTTGGCGTACTCAAGCGCTTTCTCGGCCAACGCGATAGCTTCTTTATGCTTACGCTGCGTATAGAGCGTGACGGCATCGTCGGTCATCTTCACCCAGACATCAAGCGGGCTCTCTACAGGTTTTGGCTGCTGGGCGCACGCAGACGCGCATAATGTTACTATAAAAAGTGCTGCGGCAATAAGTTTTTTCTTCATGCTAAAAAACTGCCGACAGGTATATTTTCTGTCGGCAGCATAGCGTAAACTACTTCAAATACATCTCTGATTAAGAATTCTTCTCGGCGATATCGCCGGCAATGGGAAGCTTGAAATATTCTCCTTGGTATGCCTTAACCATCAAGACTATAGAAAGAATGACCCCTATGGCAAAAATTGCGTATCCTGCTATGAAACCAATATATGGCACAAGAGCAAGCGGGAACAATAATGCATGCAGAACAAAGAGGGTTGCGAAAAGAATTATCGATTGCATGGCATAAAACCGAACAAACTTGTTTTCTTTCTCAAGTATAAAGAAAACAATTGCAATAATAATACCTACGTAGGGAACATAGCATAAAAGAGCTGCTAAGTTCGGCTGCATACCTATTGAAGTTGTCCCCAAGTCCTTATTCTCCATATCCCCCTCCTTAATGAGCGCATAACTTACGGCAGCGCGAAGCGCAACGTAAGTTATTTGCGCGAATTAACCCCGCCGAATGCGCCAAAAATTTCCCTAGAAATTTTTGGCAGCGTTTATGAGGCGGGGCAAGTTCATACCCTCACTTATTATAATTCAAACCACCCTTTAATCAAGGGGATTTATACCCGAACAGTTTCTATCCCCTGATAAGCGCCAGCGTTTCCGCGCGGGTCTTTTCGTTTTCCTTAAATATGCCGCGCACCGCCGAGGTGACTGTCAGGGTCCCGGGTTTTTTTACCCCGCGCATGGACATGCACAAATGCTCTGCCTCAATCACGACCATGACGCCCAGCGGCTTAAGCTTACTCATGATGATTTCGGCTATCTGCGAAGTCAGGCGCTCCTGCACCTGCGGCCTGCGCGAGAGAATGTCGACCACGCGCGCCAGCTTGCTTAAGCCCGTAACCCGGCCGCCTTTGGGGATGTAGGCGATGTGGGCTCTGCCGATAAAGGGGAGGAGATGATGTTCACAGACGCTGTATAATGGGACCCCTTTCAAAAGGATTATCTCGTGGTGTTTCTGGTCTAGAATGACCTCTAATTCCTTCTCGGGGTCCTGATGGATACCGGCAAAGATCTCTTCGTACATCTCGGCGACGCGCTTGGGTGTTTCCTGTAAGTCTTTTTTCCTGGGGTTCTCGCCGATTGCCTCTAAGATATCCCGGATCGCGCTTTCAATCTTCTTCTTATCCATAGATGATCTCACTTTCCTATACAGAACTCGCTGAATATCTTATCCAATAAGTCCTCCGAGGACCTCTTCCCCAACAGTTCATCCAGGCGCGCCAGGGCATCTTTAATATCCTGTGCGACGAATTCCGGGGACAGTCTATTATCCAATGAACTTAGCGCCTGCGCAATAAGTTTTTCTGCATCCCGGACAGCGGCAATATGCCTTAAGTTTCCAACCATCGCCGGTTCCGAAGCTGCCACCTTGCCTTTATACACCAACTCCGTGATTTTATCCTCAAGAAGAGCGATATTCCTAAGTTTTTTCGCTGAAATATCGATGGTATGAACGAATCTTCTGGAAATTTTTTCCCTCTCGATCTTCTGTTTTAAATCCATCTTGTTGATGAGCGCGATAGCCGGTTTTCCCTTTAACTTTTTGATGATGATTTCGTCTTCCCGGGATAATTTTCTGCTGCCGTCAAATAAAATAATCGCGATATCCGCCTGCGCGATATGCCTTTTTGAGCGCTCGATCGCTTTTTTCTCGATTAAATCGCGCGGCTCCAATATCCCGGCTGTATCTACGATCCTGACCGGAATACCCTTGATATCGATGATCTCCTCGATGGTGTCGCGCGTGGTGCCGGGGATAGCGGTGACGATAGAACGCTCATACTTAAGAAGCGCATTTAGAAGTGAGGACTTGCCGACATTAGGCTTGCCGCAGATAACCGCATGTATCCCTTCGCGGAATATCCGAGCGCGCTTTGAGTTCTCTAGGATACATTTTAATCTCCCGTCCGCCTCTCTTAATTTTTTCGAAATATTTTCTAAATCCGCCCGGCCTATCTCTTCTTCGGGAAAATCAATATTTGCTTCAAGCACAGTCAAAATGTCTAACAGGGACTCCCTTGTCTTATTTATCGAATTTGATAAAGCGCCCCTTAACTGTTCAACGCCGATTTTTAAAGCGGAATCAGTCTTGGCGCGGATAATATCCAGGACTGCCTCTGCCTGGGCTAAATCAATCCTGCCGTTTAAAAATGCGCGCTTGGTGAATTCTCCGGGATCAGCCAGACGGCAGCCTTTTTCTAAAACCAGATCCAATACATCCCGTAAGGCCACGATCCCGCCGTGACAGTTTATCTCGACGATATCCTCCCTGGTATAAGACCCGGGTGCGCGCATTACCGTCAAAATAACCTCATCTATAATTTCATCCTTATCCTTGATTAAACCATAATGCGTGGTATATGTCCTGAAGCTTGAGGGTTTTAAGCTATCTCTGGCAAAAAATATCTTATCCGCGATTTCCAGCGCATCTTTTCCGCTGATGCGCACAATCCCTATCCCGCCTTCCCCGACAGGTGTAGAAATCGCCGCAATTGTATCGCCTATATCATGTTTATTCACCCCGCACCTTCTTCTTATTCATAAATCCCCCACATCTTCTAACTTTAGAATTATTAAATATATAGAAGGTGCGGGGTTCATCTCTTAAACTCACCCACCACAAATAAAGAACCGGTTACTAAAACTAAATCTTTTTTCTTGGTGATGCGCCTTGCTTCCCGCCTTGCTTCTTTTACGCTATGCGTAATATGCGTTTTCTTGCCTTTAAAGTATTTGGCTAAAGTCTCGGGTTCGGTGGCGCGCGGATTATCGGCGCAGGTTAAAATAACCTCATCCGCTAAATCATAAAGCTCACTACAGATTCCTTTTATATCTTTGTCTTTGGAGACACCCAAAACCAGGATCAATTTCTTATATTTGAAATTTTTCTTAATCGCTTCCTTTATAGCCCTGCATGAGGCCACATTCTGCGCTCCGTCGAGGACAACGAGAGGATATTTAGAGATGATTTCGCAACGGCCTGGCCAGACAGTATTTTGCAGGCCTCTTCGTATTGTTGCATCGCTTATTCCAATTTTCAATGCTTTAACTGCTGCCGCTGCCACAGATGCATTCACCTGCTGATGCCTCCCAAGCAGCTTTAACTTTATTCCTTTTATCGGAGCCTTTATTTCGATTAATTTCGCATTGACCTCTTTACATCTTTTATAAATTACGCTGCGCGCTTCTTTTTCCTGCGGCGCACTAATTACCGTAATTGGTGATGATTTTTTAACAATCCCGGCCTTTTCCGTCGCTATTTCCCTTAAGGTGTTGCCGAGTTTCTGCGTATGCTCATAACTTATGGGGGTGATCACGCTGACCAGCGCGTTGACGGTATTAGTCGCATCCAGCCTTCCGCCCAATCCGGTCTCAAGGACCACGAAATCCGCCTGCTGCTCCTTAAAATAGACGAAGGCCAGGGCAGTATAGACTTCAAAAAACGAAAGCGGCCCGTATTCTGAAATTTTATTATATTTGTCTATCGCTGGCTTTAATTTATCAACCAACTCAGCCAGCTTTTTCTTTTTGATCATCCCTTCGAATTCTTTATGCTCAAGACTGAGAGCTGAAGGCTGAGAGCTGAGGATACGGATCCTCTCCCTGAAGTCCGAAAGATGCGGCGAGGTATACAAGCCGACCTTAAATCCGGCCTCGCGCAGTATATAGGCAATGAAGGCACAGGTAGAGCCTTTGCCTTTGGTTCCGGCGACATGGATGCATCTTAAAGCATCCTGCGGGTTGCCGATAGCCGCAAGAAAACCCTTAATACGCCCTAGTTTCAGAGATTCTTTATACGGATAAACGGCAAGCTTTTCGTAATTAATAAACGATTCTAGATATTGAATTGCCTTACGGTAGGTCATTACAACAGATTAATGCCTGAAGTGTCGCATGCCGGTTGTGACCATGGCGATTTTATGCTTATCCGCCATCTTGATGATCGCTTCATCGGCGATTGAACCTCCCGGCTGAATGATCGCCTTGATTTTGTATTTGGCGGCCAGCTGGATTGCATCCTCTTTGGGGAAGAACGCGTCTGATGCCAGGACTGAGCCGGCTGCAAGCTTGCTGGACTTTTTCGTCGAGATAAAGACAGAGTCGACTCTAGACATCTGGCCCGCGCCGATACCAACGGTCTTGGTGCCGCGGGCAAGAATAATGGCGTTGGATTTGACATGCTTGCCCACTTTCCAGGCGAAGATCAGACTTTCCATCTCTTTTTTGGTAGGTTTCTTTTTGGTGACAACCTTAAGATCACTCATATTGAGCGTCTCTAAATCCTTGTCCTGCAATAAAAGGCCGCCGCTTACGCGCTTAAAATCAGTTTCAGCGATCGGCTCAAGGTCATAGGATTCCAGTAAACGCAGGTTCTTTTTATCCTTGAATAATTCCAAGGCTCCCTTTTCATAACCGGGCGCGATAATGCACTCTAAGAAACCGCTCTTAGCGACTGCCTTTGCGGTTTTTACATCCATCTTTCTGTTTAATGCCACGATCCCTCCGAATGCGGAGAGCTTATCGCATTTCCAGGCCTCAACGTACGCGGCCTCCAGGCTTTTATCTTCGGCAACGCCGCAGGGATTATTGTGTTTTACGATCACCGCGGCGGGATTCTTAAATTCCTTCACCAGCTCAAAAGCGGCATTCAGGTCCAGAATATTGTTAAACGATAATTCCTTGCCTTGTAATTGCTTGGCGTTGATCACTCCGCTTGTCTTGCCCTTCTCGCGGTAAAAAGCCGCTTTTTGATGCGGATTTTCTCCGTAACGCAATTCCTGGATCTTTTCAAAAGCCATATTGAGCTCATGAGGAAAACCCTCTGACTCTTTTCTCGTTTTAAAATGGTCGCTTAGATAGCTAAAGATCGCCCCGTCATAGCGGCTGGTATGCGCAAAGACTTCTATTCCTAGTTCGCGCATCAGCGCCTCGGATATAGCGCCGTTATTCTGCCTTAATTCCTCGATGACTTGCGTGTAGCGGCCGGGATTACAGATAACCGCCACGGACTGATGGTTCTTGGCCGCGGAGCGCAACATCGACGGGCCGCCGATATCGATATTCTCGATGACCTCGGCTATTGAGACTCCGGGTTTCTGCGTGGTTTTTTCGAACGGATACAGGTTTACTACCACCATATCGATTAAGCCGATATTATGCTTCTTCAGGGTATCCATGTGCTCGTTATTTTCGCGTAAAGCCAGAAGCCCGGCATGGATTTTAGGATGCAAGGTCTTTACTCTTCCGTCGAGCATTTCGGGAAAACCGGTATATTCGGAAACTTCTTTGACCGGGATATTATTTTCCCTGAGCAGCTTTGCCGTGCCGCCGGTAGAAAGAATCTCTACGTCTAACTTATTTAATTCTTTGGCAAAATCCAGAATGCCTGCCTTGTCCGAAACACTGATGAGCGCGCGCCTTATCTTGATCATAGATGAAACCTCCGTTAATGAGCAAATAACTTACGGAAGCTCTGAAAGAGCGACGTAAGTTATAGGCCTGAAGTTTTACTCCTAGGCCGTCTGCGAATTAATCCCGCCGAGCGCTGCAAAAATTTTCAAAGAAAATTTTTGCGCATGGTGCGAGGCGGGGAAAATTTATAATGAACCTTACTTGTTAAACCGAAAGTTGGCTAAATCCGCATCCTGCATAACGTATTCTTTCTGCTCCAGGCGCAATTTCCCCGCCTGTTTCGCCGCGTTCTCCCCCCCGCAGGAAATAAAATCATCGAAGCCGATGATCTCGGCCCGGATGAACCCATGCTGGATATCGGAGTGTATCGCGCCCGCGGCTTCCCAGGCAGTCGTCCCTTTTTTGATCAGCCAGGCGCGGGTCTCTTTTTCTCCCGTCGTGAAAAAGCTGATGTAGCCGCTTTCCCGCAGCACGCGCGCCAGTAGGCCGCTGATATCTTCGATTTGTGCTTTTTGGGCGACAATAACCGGCTTATTTGTCAGCAATCCGTATTTGACGAGAGATTTTTTCTCTTCGTCGCTTAAAGCGATGCCTGCGATAAATTCTTCTTTTTCTAATGCGCCTTTTAGCTTGTTGAGAAGAGCCTTTTCTGATTCATCTTCTGAACGCGAAAGGCGGGTATCCACGAATTCCAGGTCTTTCAAAATGAGGTCTGTGCGCGAATCATCAGCGACAAGGATCGCTTCCGCATCGATGGCTGCGTCCTCAGCGACCAGTTCCACCTGCACGTACGTCTTCTTCTTGGCTTTAGTGATGTTATCCACCTGGTCAAGGCGGGGATCTTTGATGTTATGTTTTCCCGGGGCGATCTCGGGAATGGAAATAACGCTGATCTTCATCGGATAATGACTTATTCCTCTTCCTGTTTCTTGGAAGCCTGATACTGGGTGATAATCGGCTGCGCTACCTTATGCGGCACCTCTTCGTAATGCGAAAAGCGCATGATATAGGAGCCTCTTCCCCCGGTGATGGAGCGCAGGTCATTGGCATATTTGAACATTTCCGCCAGGGGCACCTGGGCCTTGAGGATCTGGGACCTCCCTTTCACATCCATGCCCATGACCCGGCCGCGGCGGGAATTGATGTCTCCTGAAATCGCGCCGAGGGAATCTTCATGGATGGTGATCTCCACATCCATGATTGGTTCAAGCAAAACCGGGCCCGCTTCAGTTACGGCCTTGCGTAAGGCCATGGAGCCGGCTTTTTGAAATGCCATATCTGAGGAGTCGACTTCGTGATAAGAACCGTCTACCAGGATGACGCAGATATCTTCAATGGGGTAACCAGCGACCGCTCCTTCTAATGCGGCCTGGCGCACGCCTTTTTCAACTGAGGGGATGAAATTCCGCGGAATAGAGCCTCCGAAGATCTTGTCCACAAATTCAAGGCCTTTACCTTTCTCCAGCGGCTGCACTTCGATCCAGCAGTCTCCGTATTGGCCGCGGCCGCCGGACTGCCGCTTGAATTTACCCTGGACCCTGGCGTTCTTAGTGACAGTCTCCTTGTAAGCAACTTTCGGCGTGCCTAAATCGACGTTGACATTAAACCTTTTTTTCAGGCGGCCGACCATCACCGATAAATGCAGGTCTCCAAGGCCCGAAATGATCAATTCCTTTGTCTGCGGGTCGTGGCGCACCTGGAAAGTCGGATCCTCCGCGGCAAGCTTATGCAGGGCATCAGAGATCTTCTCTTCGTCCTCTCGGGATTTCGGCTTTACCGACGCCGAGATCGCCGCCTCAGGAAAGACCAGCGGGTCATATAAAAATTGTTCTTTATCATTGGCGAGGGAATCGCCGACAACAGTTTCCTTTAATTTTGCGATAGCCACGATATCTCCGCACGAAGCCGCATCGATCGGCCTCTGCTCTTTTCCCTGCAGGTTAAAGATAGTGCCTATTCTTTCCTTG
>Ga0315289_10008556_pt1 | contig 14786 bp, 13 predicted proteins | sample YL17G11_40_MG_FD_203452 | JGI IMG/M metagenome (GOLD analysis project Ga0315289, IMG submission 203452) | Sediment microbial communities from Yellowstone Lake, YNP, Wyoming, USA - YL17G11_40 | ecosystem: Environmental > Aquatic > Freshwater > Lake > Sediment | place: USA: Wyoming | collected...
AGAGTTTGACATGGCTGGCGTAATAAATGCAAGAGTAATCAGCAAGGGGCGCCACGGAAGAACAAGGGAGATAAAACTTACAATACCAGACCAAGAAATTAAAAAAATAAAATCTATTTTAATTGACACTTTGAATATTTGAGGTGAAAATGAGCGGTATCTTAAAGTTCTGCATAGAAAAAGGGGTTTTGCTTGACAAGGAAAGCTTTGATTTTCTTTCTGGGTTTGAGGAAGAGACAGCAAAGGACATTATTGACAAATTTGTCCTGCTGAAAGAGAAGGTAATCAATAGAAATTCTATTTTCAAGAATGTAGACAAGATACAGACTTTGCTCCAGGACAAAAAAGTTATTGAGAAGATAAAAATTAATTTTGGGCTTTCATTTGAAATCTCAAGGGAAAGGTATATTGAGGAGCAAGCCAGAGAGAAGGCAGAGAAGAACAGCAAGCTTGGAAATGTAAGGGTGCTGGTTTCTGCTCCAAACACGGCTAAGAAAATAGTGCCTGGCGATTTTACAGAATACTTCAGAGCAAGATTTCATGAGGTCAGGAATTTTGTGAAAGACAGGAACCTTGACAACCTCTCTTCTATAAACAAGCTGACAGTAAACAGACAGAGTGTTTCTGTTATCGGCGCGGTCCTTAACAAACGAGTTTCAAAGAGCAAAAATATCCTGCTTGATATTGAAGATTTGACAGGACAGATGGCTGTTTTGATTAACAAGGACAAGAAGGAGGTTTATGACAAAGCCAAGGGCGTGCTGATAGACGACATTATAGGAGTAAAGGGGTTTGGAGACAAGGGAATACTCTTTGCGAATGATATTATTTATCCAGATTCTTTTTTGCAGGAAAAAGTAAGGCTTGACAGGGACGAGTGCGTCGCCTTTATTTCAGATGTGCACGCCGGCTCGACAAATTTTCTTGAAGAAAATTTTGCAAAGTTCATAAAATGGCTGAATCTAGAATCTGACAGTGAGATACAGAGGCAGGAAGCTGCAAGAGTAAAATATCTGCTTATAACTGGAGATGCTGTCGATGGGGTGGGAGTATTCCCGGGCCAAGAGGAGCGCCTGGCTATCAAGGATATCAGACAGCAGTACCAAAAACTTGCAGACTACCTAAAAACAATAAGAAAGGACATACAGATAATAATGTGCCCCGGGCAACACGACTGCGTTCGCGTGGCTGAGCCCCAGCCGCAGATTGGAATAGACTATGCCCCCGCCCTCTATGACATTGATAACTTGCTGCTTGTAAGCAACCCTGCGATGATTGAGATAAAGAACTCTGAGGGCAAACGCGGAATCAAGATATTAATGTACCATGGAGCGAGCATGATACATTTTGTTAATGAAATTGACAGCCTGAGGTTGAGCAATGCCCACAAGAACCCTTCAAAGGTTGTGAAAGAAATGTTGAAAAGAAGGCACCTTGGTTCGATGCATTCTTTAGTAACATACATACCAAATCCAAAGAAGGACTATCTTGTTATCTCAGATGTGCCCGATGTAATCAATACAGGAGATTTTCACAGGACAGACGTTGATTTTTACAATGACATAACTATCGTTTGTTCAAGCTGCTGGCAGTCTATCACGCCATTTGAGGAAAAGGTAGGGAATGTTCCGGATCCATGCAAGGTTCCTATCATGAACCTTAAGACAGGCAAAATAAAGATAATGGATTTCAGCTAAAATGGCAAAAGATGTTTCAAGGATAAAGGTAGTGACGATTGATGTAGACGGGTGCCTTGTCTCTTATGATAATGTCGGAACTACCTTTCGTTCCAGCTGGGATGCTCTTGGATGTGCTTACGGGCTGCAAGATAAGTGGAACAGAAGGACAGAAAAATTTTATGATTCTCTCAGAGGAACCAATGACCATTCGTGGGCTGAAACAAACGTCGCAGAACTCGCTGGAAAAAGCGTGCAGGAGGCACTGAAAATACTTTACCCAATTCCGTATTGCGCAGGAGCAAGAGAGTTTGCAGATGCGAGCAAAGGAAAATTTACAAGAGGATTATTAACAACAGCTATAGACTTGGTTGCGAAGAAAGCAGAAGAAGAATTGGGCTTTGATTTCTGCATGTGTAATACGCTTCATAGAAATAATGGAACATTCGCTGGAACTTTAGATTATGATGTTCCTACATGGCTGAAGCATACTAAACTCTTGAGAATCTGCGGGAAATACTTTGTAAAGCCAAAAGAAATCTGTCATATTGGAGACAATGAAAATGATGTTGATGTTGCAGAGAAAGTGGGAATGTTCATTGCCCTGAAGCCAAAAACACCTAAGGTTGAGAAGAAAGGAGATTATGTTGTTAATGATTTTTTTGAAGTTGGGAGGATTTTGGGAGTATTAAAATGAAAATTGAGAAGTATTTTCATGAGCTTGAGGAGCAAGTAAAGAAAATATATGTGGTAGCCGAGGCTGCAAGAGAAAAAGGACTTGACCCTGTTAACAAAGTTGAAATTCCACTAGCTACCAGCCTTGCGGGAAGAGTTGCAGGACTTATCTCTGCGATTTATCCGCAGCTTAACAACCCACAACTTATAAGCAGGATACTTGAACTCGAGAAAGAATACGGGAATCTTGACCCTGTAATCTGCCTGAAAATTGCCGAGGAGGTTGCAAAGGAAAAATTCTGCAAATTCAGAAACTTGCAGGAAGGAATAGATGCTGGAATAAGAGTTGGCATGGCTTATATCACGCTCGGAGTTGTTTCCTCGCCTATAGAAGGATTTACTGAACTGAAAATCGGAAAGACAAACGACGCCAAGGATTATTTCATGCTTTTTTATTCGGGGCCGATAAGAAGCGCGGGCGGAACAGGCGCGGCTTTTTCGCTTGTCATTGCGGATTATCTCAGGGAAACACTTGGTTATGCAAAATATGACCCAACAGAGCAGGAAGTTAAAAGGATGGTTACTGAAATGTTTGATTATCATGAAAGAATCAATAATCTGCAGTATCTTCCAACAGAAGAAGAAGCCCTGTTCCTTGCAAGGAATATTCCAGTCCAAGTAACAGGAGACCCGAGCGAGAAAAGAGAAGTCAGCAATTACAAAGACCTTCCCAGGATTGACACCAATCTTATCCGCGGGGGTTTCTGCCTTGTATTTGCAGAAGGACTTGCGCAAAAAGCACCAAAAATACAGAGGATGATTAAAAAGCTGCGGGATAAAGGATTTAAATTAAGCGACTGGGCTTTTTTAGAGGAATATAACAAGCTGCATGAGAAGAGGGAAAAAGGAAAAGCGAGCGAAAGCCCTACTTTTATCAAAGATTTGGTTGCAGGCAGGCCTGTGCTAGGGCACCCATCTGCTTCTGGCAGTTTCAGGCTGAGATATGGGCGCGCGAGAAATACAGGATATAGCTGTCTTGCGGTGCATCCTGCAACAATGCAAATGCTGGCAGGATTCATTGGAATCGGCACGCAAATAAAGATTGAACTGCCTACAAAAGGAGCGGCTATTGTGTCCTGCGACAGCATTGAAGGACCAATTGTAAAGCTGAAGAATGGTTCTGTCCGCAGGGTGCAGGACTCTGACACTGCAAGAAATTTGTATGATGATGTCCAAGAGATTATTTATGAGGGAGACTTGCTGGTTCCATTTGGAGATTTCGCAAACAGGAACCATGTTTTAGCGCCTGCAGGTTATACAGAGCAAGAATGGTTCCAGGAATTAAAGAAAAAAAGGCAGGGTTATGAGGAGATAGCAGAAATTGAGAATATTTATGAAGTGCCTTTTTTGATAGCAAAAGGCATGAGCAAAGAAATAGGGATTCCTTTGCATCCAAAATACACCTTTTTCTGGACACAAATCCAGCACGATGGTTTTATCGCGCTGCTGGACTGGCTTGCTCATTCAAAAATAGTTGACAGGAAGATTTTATTTCCATACAACAGCACAGAGAGTGAAAGGTTTTGCAAGGGAAAGAGAGCTTTGGAAATTCTAGGAATTCCTCACGAGGTGATAACTGAAAATGTGCTGGTTGATATTGAAAACAGCCAGGCATTACTTTTTAGCCTTGGCATTGACAAGGAAAATCTTGAGCAGGAAGTTGAAAGGATAACAAAGATTGTTAATGCTGAAGAGAACAAAAACGTGCTGGCAATTGTGAACAAACTTGCAGGCATTCAGATAAGGGATAAGGCAGGAACATTTATCGGCTCAAGGATGGGGCGGCCTGAAAAAGCAAAATTAAGAAAACTCGTAGGAAGCCCCAATGTATTATTTCCTGTTGGTGAAGAAGGAGGAAGACTTAGAAGCGTGAACGAGGCATTGAATGCAGGGTTTGTAAAAGCGGATTTTCCTTTGTTTTATTGTGAGACATGCAAGAAAGAGACTGTATACAAAAGATGCGAAACCTGCAAGAATGAATGCAGGAAAATCTACTATTGCCGGGAATGCAGAAAGGTGATGCAGACTGAAAAATGCCCCGGGCATAATCAGGGCCAGGAATACATGACTAAAAAAGTTGACATTAAACATTATTTTGAATGTGCAATCAAGTCTCTTGACTTAACACCAGAGGAAGTTCCCAGCCTTATCAAAGGAGTCAGGGGAACTTCCAATAAAAACCATGCTTTGGAAAATCTTGCGAAAGGAATATTGAGAATGGTGTTTGGCTTGCAAGTAAACAAAGACGGAACAATAAGGTTTGACGCGACCGAGCTTCCATTGACACATTTCAAACCAAAAGAAGTTTCAGCAAGCGTGTCCAAATTACGCGAGCTTGGATACCAAAAGGATATTTATGGCAATGAACTTGAAAATGAAGAACAAATCCTTGAGATTTTCCCGCATGATGTTGTTTTACCAGCATGTCCAGTTTCTGGGGATGAGAAAGCAGATGACGTGTTTGTGAGAATAGCAGGGTTTGTTGATGCTTTGCTTATTAAGTTCTATGGTTTAGAGCCATTTTACAGAGTCAAATCAAGAGAGGACTTGATAGGGCATTTAATTTCTTGCATTGCACCGCATAATTGCGCAAGTGTTGTTGGCAGGATAATTGGATTCAGCAAAAGCCAGGCATTTGTGGCAAGTCCATACATGCATGCTGCGATGAGACGTGATTGCGACGGTGATGAAGCAGGATTTATGCTGCTGCTTGACATGCTGCTTAATTTTTCAAGAGAATTCCTGCCTGCGCACAGGGGCGGGACACAGGACGCGCCGCTTGTCTTGAATGCAAGAATAAGAGCGGGAGAGGTTGATGACATGATTTTTGATGTTGACATTGTGCGAGAGCTGCCTCTTGAGCTTTATGAAAAGGCCAGAGCTGGCGAACATCCCTCAAAAGTATCTATTGAGCAGATAAAATCCCGCGTAGGCAAAGAAGAGTTCACTAATTTATGGTATGAGTATGAAACTGATGATATAAACCGCGGAGTGCTATGCTCTAACTACAAAAGACTTGTGACTATGAGGGAAAAGGTGCAAAAACAGATGGAACTTGCCGAGAAACTTCGTGCAGTGGACGCAAGCGATGTTGCCAGACTTGTGATTGACAGGCATTTCATCCGGGATATCCGTGGAAATCTAAGAAAGTTTTCGCAGCAGGAATTCAGGTGCAGCAAGTGCAATGAAAAATACAGGAGGCCGCCAATGTTTGGAAAATGTTCCTGCGGGGGAAATATAATTTTCACGATTTCTGAAGGGAGCATTGTCAAATATCTTGAACCGGCATTGCAGCTTGCGCAGAAATATAATATCACAGAGTATCTCAAGCAGAATCTTGAAATGACAAAAAGTTACATTGAAAGCATCTTTGGCAAAGAGAAAGAGAAGCAACAAGAGCTGAAGCAGTGGTTTTAAAAAGGAAGGTAAAGCAAAATTGCTGGAAGCATCAAACAGCCCATCAACAATGTTCTTCGAGCGCCTGAAGCGATTGTATAAAGTCCTGCAAGTGTTGAGATTGAAAAGACAAGGAAGCCCAGCCATCCTGAGAAAACCAAGACAACAATAGAAAGGAAAATTAGAACTCCAAGCGAGAGTTTGTTGTAATTAATCTTGTGGATATTTCTGGCAAATATCTTTGAAATTCCTTTTCCTAGGAGAAAACTTACAAAACCAGAGATGATGATTACTGCCAGGAAAACAAACAGATTTGACAAAGTTATAGAAGACATTAAATCAGAAATTGCAACTGCAGAGCCTGTTCTTTTTACATTTATGCAGTAAAGTGAAATGATGCTCAGGCCCATGACAATTGTATTTATGCTGCCCACTAGCATCAGAAAGTTTTCTTTTTCCGGCTGTTTCATCAAGTCAGATGCGATTATTGCTGCCTGTCCAGAGCCCAATGCTGGAAGAAAGGAGCACAATGAAGAGGCAACCGAGGTTGGAAGGAAAATTTTCAATAATCCTCTTATATCCATCTTTGATTTTGCAATCCTTTGTTTTGGAAGCTTTTGCTTTTTTGCGATGCTTGTTATCAGCGATGAAGCACCGAAAAGCCCTGTTAACATTGGCAGCAAGGATTCTTTCAATGGCAATGCCAATGCAGAAAGCCCAATCAGACCCGACATGCTAAACACAAGAAAAGCAAGAACTTTTTTGTCTTCTCTAAGCAGCATGTAAAACGAAGTGAATAGAAGGATGAGGAGCATTACATTTTTTAGAAAAGGATAGACTTTTGGCAGGAGGAAAACGAAAATTGGCGTGAATATTAAAATTACTATCAGGCCGAGTATTCCGCCGTATAGCGTATGCATGACTGCTTCATGTCCTCTGCCTTGCAAAAGTAAGGAGTGGCCTGGCAAGATGCTTAATGCAGTGTCCTCATCTGGCGAGCCTAGAAAAATGCTTGGAATGAAATCGATGAAAGTATGAGTAATTGAGACGGCGATGATAAATGAAGCGAGTGTTATTGGTTGAACGTATCTAGAAAGATATGCAGAACTAGAAACAATGAAGAATGCGAGCATGTTTACATGCAGGCCAGGACATAAGCCGGTTATACATCCTGCCAAGACTCCGAGAAGCAGGGCAATTGCAATTTGAATAAGCAAAATTGGCTCAATCATTTTCTATCCTGTCAGCTTGAAGCTGCTTTTTATTGTTGTAGGTCTGGACTTTTCCTGCAACAGAAACATTATTGTTAAGAAAACTCTGCTTGCAGTTGCATGTTACATCAACTTCACAGCCATCATTTTTTAAAATTAGCAAATTAAAATTCTCGCTTAGTATTCTCTCATTAACAATTATTCCTTTTATACTTACTTTTTCGTTGTCTGCTGTTTTGTTTATGTCGCAAGCAGAGATTTCTTTTGGGTTTAATGTCAAGGACAGAACCAATAGCATGAAAATTCCCAATAAGGAAGCAATTAAAAACAATTTTTGCAGTTTTGATTGCATGTAAATTTTGAGCTCCTTATTAGTAATCCTATATAATCACAAAGTTTTTTAATGCTTTGCTGCCTACTGTATGATATGAGGTTGATTGAGTGGATTTCTTTTTATTTAGCAAGTCTTATCAAAAAACCATTTAAAATTGGTATGATTAGTTACTACTATCCTTACAATAATAATGTCTTCAATAATGGGGTGGCTATTCATTCATTTTACCTTTCAAGAGAGCTTGCAAAACTAGGCTGCGATGTCCATGTTTTTACAAAAGGAGACAGTATCATGAACCAAACAGAGTATCTCGGCAACGGAAGAATTGTAATCCATTCTGTCAATGTAGAGTTTAATCATAATATTGGGGACGCTGTGGCAGCCAAAAGAATGAAGTACTTTATATTCGACAACAAGGTGATTACTGGAATTTCTAAGGAGAATGCGAGACACAAGTTTGATATTATACATACACACGGATGGCTTACTGCAGGAGCATTTGTTTCAAAATTTTTGGGCAATATCAAATGGGCGCATACATTCCATGCAGTAGAAAAGAACAGGCTGAAATTCATGTCTGAAGACGAGAAAAAATATTTTGCTCTTGCAGAATGGGTTGAAAGCACGATAAGACACGCTGATGCGCTGATATCTGTTTCGCAAGCACTGCAGGATGAAGTCGTGCAAAGCTATTCTCTAGAGAACCAAAAAAGCTTTTATGTGCCTAACGGGGTGGATATAGATTTGTTCAAGCCGTCTCCTTCTTCTGCGAATATAAATGAAAAAGGAATCCTATGTGTCGGAAGATTTAGTTTAGAGAAAGGTATTGACTTTATTCCAAGAATTGCAGAAAGTGTGCTAAGGCACAGGCCTGATACAAAATTCACTGTTGTTGCTGCTGAAGAAAAACTTCCTTCACTTGAAAAAGTTAAAATTGCGATGAATACTCTTGAGGACCAGTATCCTGGCAGGTTTATATGGATAAAGCAAAAGCTCGGCAGAGAAGAACTGGCAAAACTGTATAATCAATCTGCGATTTATATACAGCCATCAAGGTATGAATCTTTTGGGCTTTGTGTGCTTGAAGCAATGGCGTGCGGCAAGCCAGTGGTATGCTCAAATACAGGAGGACTTCCAGAAGTTGTTGGGGATGCAGGGCTTATTTCTCAGCCAGATGGCAAAGCATTTGTCAGAAATATCTTGACACTTTTGGACAACCCCGAAACTTACAGCAAATATTCAAAAGCTGCTGTAAAGAGAGCAAGCCAGTTCACATGGTCAAAAGCAGCTTCAGACATACTTTTCTTGTACAAGAAAATAGCTTCTTCTGACCCTCAATCAAAATAAAACTCAACAATATCTTTATCTTTTAGTATATGGTCAAGCCCGACTTTCTGGTTCGGAAATTTGCTTGATGGGCCAGTTATCCTTGTTTCATTTACTTTTTCTGAAAATCCTGCATGAATTTTCTCAGCAACATCTTTTACACTTGCATCTTTAGGCAGTATCATTGGCATGTTGCTCGACGGTTTTCTTGGCTCTTTTGTATAAATCCTGATTTTTCCAAAACTCTTGAAAATTTTTTCTTTTAGTTCTTGAATTCCTTCTTTGTTGTGGCAGGAAATCATTTCAAAATTATATTTCTTTGATTGCAGCTGGGCTTGAATTTTTCTCTTTTCATTCTCATCGAGGAGATCGGTTTTATTTAACACAACTATCCTTTCTCCTGCTGCATTTTGGAGAAATGGAAAAATCTCAGCAAGCTCAGAAGGATTTGTTATTGTAATCAACAAGGTGTCTGCTCCATTTGTAATGCCTTGGTCAAAATCTTCTGAGTCTATTGCTGGCTGGTCTACAATCTGCATTTGAACGTGTTCATAGAACATCATGCCCAAGTTTATTGTTTTTGTTGTATAGGGAATAGGAGAGATTTCTGGCTTGAAGTTTGTTAATGCAGAAAGAAGAGAAGATTTTCCTGTCTGAGTCAAGCCAATAATAACTGCCTGAAGCTCGGCTTTCTTTATTCCGGGCTTGCCAGACTTCTTGCTTTTTTTCTTTTTTGTTTCTATGCTTTCTTTAAGCCTTTTGTACCTGGCGCGAAGGTTTGCCCGGAGATTCTCAGCTCCCTTATGCTTTGGCATCAACCTTATCATTTCTTCCAAAGCCGCAACTTTCTCCTCGTCTGTCTGGCTAGCATCATACCTTTTTTCTGCGAGAGTAAACTCGAGAGATGCGTTTGTTGCCATAATTTTATTAATGAACTTTGTTTTAAAACCTTGTTATTACATTGCATAAAAGCAAGCTTTAAATATTGTCTTTTTAAGATATAAAGATGACAGAATCGGTATTAGAAGCAAAGATCAAAGAACTGCCAGAGATAGTTGCAAATAAAAGACAGGAGCACGGTAAACTAATCGCAGATTATCTGCCGACCATAGAACATTCAAAAGTCTTTTGTTACCTGACACGAGATGACAATTTTCTTCACAGAGAACCTTTTGGGATTTCACCACAATTTTTACAATATTCGACTGCTACAGTTTTAATCAGAGAAGCATTTGAAAGTCTTGGAGTGGCAACATTAGACTATCCATTTTCTGTCAATGAATCAGAGTCAAAATGGATGGCTTTTTGCAATACTCTATACAAGGTTGAAGTGGAAGTTGACAAACAGAATTTGTGTGCTCAAGCGGCAATATCAGACAAGAGAGGAATGGTTGTTTATACTTTAGACAAGAAACTTCTTGGCAGCAAGCCTGAAGAACTTTCAGCATTGCCTGCGCCCCTGCATTCAAAGAAACTCTATCCTGAAGAACTTGTTGCTTTTGGCAAATTAATCGGCTCTTTAAGTTCAGAAAGCAATCTTTATGCTCTTGCAAATTCAAGCTCTGTAGTTTTTGATGCAATTGACAAAGGGGTGCTTAGATTTGATGCTGGTGCTGAAAAGATTACTGGCTTGTATACAAAACAAAGAATTTTTTCAGATGCAAGCAAAAGTCTGGTATTAAAAGATGTTGCTCTTGATTTGAATGTTACAGGAGGCTTGGGTGACGGAGGGTTGATTACGACATGCAATGCTCTTGGCATCAACATTATTGCAAGAGAAGATGGAAGAATTATTTATTGTGCAGAATCTTCTGTCAAATTCAATGAAGAAGGTGCAGTAAGGAGATTTGTAGAAAGGGCTAAGAAACGAATTGAAAGGGCTGATGCAGCTGGGAAATGAAATCTGCAGTGTTGTTCTCTGGAGGAAAAGATTCTTGCTTGGCATTGCACAAAGCAATAAAAAATAAACTTAAGATTGTCGTGCTGCTTTCAATTATTCCGGACAGTATTGACAGCATGATGTTTCATACTCCAGATTTAATTTTACTGGAAAAGCAGGCGGAGATGCTTGGAATTGCGTTAATGACAAGAAAAACAAGGGCAAGAAACGAGTCAGAAGAACTAGAGGACATGCGGGAATTGCTGGCTGATGCAAAAAAGAAGTATAAATTTGATACAATTGTAACCGGAGGAATTGCAAGCAGTTATCAAGGAACAAGAATAAATAGCCTTGCAAATGAGCTCGAGTTAGGAGTATTTGCACCATTATGGAATTGTCATGCTGAACAGCTTTGGCAGGAATTGCTTGATGAGGGGTTTGAGGTAGTGATTACAAAAATTGCGGGCGAGGGAATCCCCAAAGACTTTATTGGAAGGATAATAAAAAGAGAAGAATTTGAAAAGCTCAAAAAACTAAGCGAGAAATATAAATTCAGGCTGGACTTTGAGGGAGGAGAGGCTGAGACTGCGGTCTTATGGATGCCTGAATTTAACAAACATATAAAAATAAGATTTGACATTGAGAGTGAAGGAAGTTATAGGCATTTCCTGAAACTAAAAGAGGCAAGATAACGAGATGAATGAATTTTATAAAAAAATATTGAAAAATAATGTGACGGTACTGTTTGAAAAAAGACAGAGCCCTGTTGTTTCGATTTCTATCAATGTTAATGCTGGCGGGGGCTTTGAGACTGAGAAGGAAAAAGGGATGCATCATGTGATTGAGCATTTGCTGTTCAAAGGCACAAAAACAAGAACAAAGAAGGACATAGCGAACACTATTGAGAAGAAAGGTGGAATACTTAATGGATTCACGTCTGAGGAAACTACTTCTTTCTGGCTGAAAATGCCTGCAAGACATTTTGATACAGGATTTGGAGTACTGGCTGACACTTTTTTAAACCCCAAGTTTGAAAAATCAGAATTCGACAGAGAAAAGAGTGTAATTGCCGAGGAGATAAAGCTTTACAATGACAATCCAACATTTTACGTTTTGCATAAAATCAAGGAAATGCTTTACAAAAAACCGTTTGGGCTGTCTTTGGCTGGTACAGTCGAGGGTGTTAGAGGGCTGGGCAGGCAGCACATTATGCAGAAATATAAAAACGATTTCAAGAACAAGGTTGTTGTGAGTGTTGTTGGAAGGGCAAATTTTGAGAATATCTATAATTTCGTCGGAAAATTCCCAAAATGCTCTCCAAATGTCATAAACAAAAAATTCGGAATTATCAACCGAGAATTATTTGAAAGAAGAAAGAGTATGGACCAGGCGCATTTTATTTTTGGTTATCACTGTCCTGAACAAGGCAGTGAGAAGAGGTACTTCTATGACTTAATTCTGACATACCTCGCAGGAGGAATGTCTTCTGTCTTGCATAATGAGATTAGAGAGAAAAGGGGGCTCGCATATGCCATCAGGCCAGACATTGACAGAGAGAGGAATTTTGGATTCAGCACAATTTATGTTGGTGCTGAAAAAGAAAAAGTGAAGAAAATCAGAGAAATCATACTGAAGAGTTTCAATGGACTGAAGAAAATCAGACAGAAAGATTTTAATGAAACAAAGGAGCAGCTTATTGGGCTACGCAAACTGGCTGAAGAAGATTCCGGGAGTGTGATGCACACATTAATGTTTGAGGAATTTGGCAAGAATGCAGAGGAGTACTATAAGTTTGATGAAAGAATAGGAACTATAAGATTGAAAGATGTTCAGAACTTCAAATTGAAAAATTTCTCAACGTTTTCCTTGCTGCCGGAATAGATTTTTGAAACAATTCTAATGAGAATTAATGCAATAAACAAGTTGGACGCTGACTTAGCTATTCATCTGCGATGCCTTACTCAAATTGATAAAAACGTCGCAACATTAATGATAAAAACAGTCTGACTCTCTTCAGAAAGTTAAGCAGACACAAATAAAAAACTATTCGTATGCTGCCCAGATTCCAAAGATAATTGCAGTCACAGCTCCTAAAGGAATAGCCCATTCGCCAAAAGTGCCAGCCATGTAGTTTCCGGCAAGGGCGATTGCTCCTCCTGCTGCTGCAACCCATCCACTCCATCTCATCATTTTATTCGCCTCCTTTTTCAAAAACTTGAAGCGAAGGCTATTTAAATAATTTCTTGTAAGAAAAGGCATGTTAATTGTGAAAACTCCAGGCATAAACGGGCTTGGAAAGACAAAAGGATGCAGGAATGCAGGGAATGCGATACTTGAAAGTTTGAAGAAAATTTATACTAGCGAGGCTGGAAAGAGCATCGAGTATGAGGGGCTTAGCCTTGAGGAGATACACGTCAATAACAACAACCTGCCTGAGCAGGAAAAACTGATTTTTGAAAATGCTTTGGAGAGTTTTGAAAGCCAGGACAAGGTAATCTTCCTTGGAGGGGACCATTCAATATCGTATCCGATTGGAAAGGCGTTCTTGAAATATTCTGCTAATGAGGGCAAAACTCCGTGTCTTATTGTTTTTGATAGCCATCCAGACTGCATGGAGCCTGTTAAAGAGCCAACTCATGAAGAGTGGCTTCGTGCTTTGGTAGACAAGGGATTTCCCCCAGAAAATATCCTGATGGTGGGCATGAGGAATTCATATGCAGATGAGATGAAGTTTCTTGAAGAAAACAAAATTAAAAGAATTTCTGTGAATGCCCTTAATGAAAACTTGCAGGAATATGCAGATACGATAACAGAATTTGCGTATGGCAAGACTCTTTATGTTTCACTTGACATTGATGTTGTTGACCCGGCTTTTGCGCCTTCAACAGGATATCCAGAGCCAGGGGGATTAAGTTCAAGGCAGATGATTTACATTATGCAGAGGCTCGCGAAAATGAAAAATCTCAAGGCAGTTGATATTGTTGAAGTTAATTCTGAAAACGACAGAACAGAGTCTACAACAAGGCTTGCTGCGAAGATTCTGGCTGAGATATTGTAATATTTAAATAATCCTTTTTTCTTTTAGAGTTATGAATAAGGTGATATGGCTGCTGATTATTTCTGACATACTAATACTTTCGGCTTTTGGATTAGTAACTCCTATTTTTGCAATATTCCTGAGTGAAGGGATAAGTGGAGGAAGCATCACTGCTGTAGGCATAGCATCAACGATTTTTTTCTTAGTGAAATCAATAACGCAGATTCCTTTGTCAATTTATATTGACTCGAGAAAAAGCAAGCTTGGCTGCTTGTGGCTTGGAACAGTGCTGATTGTTGCTGTTCCTTTTATCTACGCATTTTCAACACATGTAAAATTTATTTACATTGCAGAAGCAGTTTATGGATTTGGCGCTGCAATGGCATATCCTGCGTGGTTTGCATTGTTTACAAGATATATCGACAAGAAACATACAAGTTTTGAATGGAGTGTCTGGAGCACAGGAGTCGGGCTTGGAACTGCACTGACTGCTTATCTTGGAGCGATTGTTGCGAAGAATTTCGGATTTGACCCGTTGTTTTATGTTGTAGGATTTGTATCCTTGGCTGGAATGATTGCCCTGTTGTTCTTGAGCGACAAGTATATAGATGGGTTAAAAGATGGTGTTGAGAAAGTAGGAAAAGTTGGAGTATTCCTTAAGCAGAAAAGCCTTAAGCATGCGAGAAGATGAGGGAATTTTTATGCATTGAACTTGGCGGGGAAGCAAGGAAAGAGCTAACAAGAGTGATTGAAGAGGTTAAGAAGTCAAAACTTATTATTGGGAAATATGTCGAGCCTGAAAATCTGCATCTTACGCTGAAGTTTTTTGGAGAAATTTCTGATGCTGAGGCAGATAACATTAAAAATAAATTAGAGACGCTGAAGTTCAAAAAGTTTGATGCCGAGCTTGAGCAAGTGGGATATTTTTCTGAGGATTTTATAAGGGTCTTGTGGGCTGGAATCAAATGTACTGAGGCTAAAGGGCTTGTTGACAAGATTGAGGAATTATTTGGCAAGAATGATAAAGAGGGTAGTTGTCATATAACAATTGCAAGAATCAAGAGTATTGGTGACAAGAACAAATTTAAGGAGTTTGTCAGAAAATTTAAGATTAACAAAGTAAAATTTTTAGTTGATAAGATAGTCTTGAAAAAATCTGTTCTGACTGAAAAAGGTCCGGTCTACAGCGATG
>Ga0315289_10008557_pt1 | contig 14786 bp, 17 predicted proteins | sample YL17G11_40_MG_FD_203452 | JGI IMG/M metagenome (GOLD analysis project Ga0315289, IMG submission 203452) | Sediment microbial communities from Yellowstone Lake, YNP, Wyoming, USA - YL17G11_40 | ecosystem: Environmental > Aquatic > Freshwater > Lake > Sediment | place: USA: Wyoming | collected...
GCTGATACTTTACCAAGGAAATTTTATGACCTGCAGCATAAGTTCCGGAGCGGTGAAGCTGTAGATGCCGTGGTGCGAATTGGTGGGAACTTAGTCCCGATTGATGCTAAGTTTCCCCTTGAGGACTTTGAGCGAATAGTTGCTGCTGAATCTGAGAAAGAGAAGGAAAATCTAAGGAAGGATTTTACTCGAGTGGTTAAGAAGCATATTGATAATGTGACCAAGTATATACTGCCTGATGAGAATACCTTTGATTTTGCCCTGATGTATGTTCCGGCGGAAAATGTCTATTACGAAGCCATACTTCAAAGCGAAATTTGCTCTTACTGTCTGCAAAAGAAGGTCTTTCTGGTATCACCGAACAGCTTCTATGCTTACTTGCAGGCTATTGTCTTAGGACTGAAGGGGCTACGTATTGAGAGAGACACTCAAGAAATTCTCGGTCGTTTGCAACGACTGCAGGCTGACTTTAACGCTTTTCAGCAGGATTATGATACATTGGGCGGGCATATTTACAAGGCAGCCAAAAAGTATGAAGAGGCTTCAGCCAAACTGACCAGACTCGGCGATAGGTTGGAACTTGCCGGTGGGGTATCTGCGGAAAAACTGCCGGAGGCAAGCACTTCAGTGCTTGACGAGGATAAGTAGCCATTGGATAGCATATTGGCTTTGTTCGCCAATATGCCAATATGATATAATAGCTATAAAAAGGAGGGGAAATGCCGTTAGATTGGGGTATTCCATTCTTTAGTGGTATAATGTTGTTGGTAATACCTCTAGTAGTGGTATGGGAGGCGGCGTGGAAGGGTGTAGCCTTGTGGAAAGCTGGCAGAAACGCTAGCCTTGTCTGGTTCATATGCCTGTTCATATTTAATACAGTGGGCATACTGCCAATAATATATATCTTCGCCTTTAGCCGAAAGAAGAAACAATCTCAGCTATCTTCTTAGGCATGGTTGTGGTGGTAGCCAGTGAATAGAACCAAGGGCTTTGTTAATCTGAATCGGTTTAAGTCGGGCAGGGCAATAAAGCGGCTTAAAAACATTCCCGATGATTTGCATAGGGTAAAAATAGGGAAGAAAGCGAAAAGAAAATGAGACATCTTCGCACTCTCTATATCTTGCTCGGGGTGGGTATCCTTGTAATCTGCGTAGGCTTAGTTCTATTCTTCGTGCAAACCTGCTGAGGATGAGCTAGCTAAACATGTTCCCCTGACTAGCACACAGCCTTGACACCTAAATGTGCCAATGTTACACTTCATTTGGCCTCAAACTTAGTGTGTTCCTCTTTATGTAGGAAGTGAGTTATGGTTGTGAAAAAGGTTGGTATTCTATACCATCCCATGATTAAGGCTGCTTATACTTTAGCTAAGGAGCTAGGTAATTTTTTGAGCTCTAAGGGTGTTTCTGTCTGGCTATGTTCTGCCTGGGAGGGTGAGCAGGCTAGGACTCAGGTAGCTGGGACGGATTTAGTTGTTACTGTTGGTGGTGATGGCACCATTCTGCGGGCAGCTCAAGCAGCAGTTCCCGGGCTAATCCCCATAACTGGTATAAACTTAGGCAAGCTAGGATTTATGACCGAGCTCAATGTCGATGAAGTACGGGATAAACTAGGTGCCTTACTTCAGGGGGAGGGTTGGATTGATGAGCGGGCTATGCTGGAGGCGGAGCTTTCGGCTACGGATAAGGAGCCCAGTGTCTTTTATGCCTTGAACGATGTGGTAGTGGCACGGGGGGCAGTAGCCCGGATGGTTTATGTAGAAGCTAGCATTGATGGTCAGCGGCTGAGCACTTATAGGTCTGACGGCGTGATTCTGGCTACAGCCACAGGTAGCACCGGCTATTCACTGGCAGCCGGCGGTCCTATCCTTCATCCACAGGCGAAGGAGTTTTTGCTGTTGCCAATATTGCCTCATCTGAGCTTGTCTTACCCTCTGGTGTTACCGGCTATGGCGGTAGTTACTCTGCGCATTAATACTGTTCACCAGGCAACGCTGAGCATTGATGGTCATATAAATCTGCCCCTGACCAGTGGTGCCACTATTACGGTAAGGCGTAGCTCTAACATCGGTCGATTTTTAAGAATTCATCCAGAGAACTCCTTCTATAGTTCTCTGGAGCAAAGGTTGAAAGGAAAACAGTAGGTTGGAATTAGAAAAAGCCAGAATTAGTGATGTACCCCAGATGCATCAGCTAGTCAACTACTTTGCTGACAAGGGCGAAATGCTGGCTCGCTCATTAAGTGAGATTTACGAAAATATCAGGGACTATTTTGTTACTAAAGAAGGTGAGCGGGTGATTGCCTGTGTCGCGCTTCATGTTAGCTGGTCGGACTTAGCTGAGATAAAGTCATTGGCGGTGGCTGAGGGCAGCCAGAGAGAAGGCATTGGCGCTCAACTGGTGGAAGCCTGCCTCAAAGATGCTAAGGAGCTGGGCATTCCCACTGTTTTTTGTCTCACTTATAAGCCGGGCTTTTTTGAGAAGTTTGGCTTTTCTCAGGTGGACAAAATGGAGCTACCACGTAAAGTATGGACAGAGTGTTACCGCTGTTCCAAATTCCCTGATTGTGATGAGGTAGCTCTGGTCTATCACTTTAAGTCAGGAGTCTAAGTTGTCTGGAGAAAGAACGCTATCCAGCCAGCTAATCTATGAAGGGCGTGCAGTGAAGCTCCGGGTTGATACTGTGCAAATGCCTGGTGGCAGGCAGACCACACGGGAGATTGTGGAGCATGCTGATTGCGTAGCGGTTATAGCCATTGATGCTGATGATAATGTTCTGCTGGTTAAGCAATTTCGGAAACCGGTGGAGAAGGAGCTGTTGGAGATACCTGCTGGTGGCATTGAGCCTGGTGAAGACCCGGTGGACTGTGTTTGCCGCGAGATGCGCGAGGAGACAGGTTACCTGCCGAAAAAGCTGGAAAGGATAGGCGGCTTTTATTCCGCGCCGGGGTACTGCACTGAGTATCTTTACCTTTATCTGGCTACTGACCTTATTTCAAGTCCACTTTGCGCTGAGGATACTGAGAGCATTAAATTAGTTCGCGCACCGATTAGTCAGATTACCAACCTTATTAGCTCAGGCGCTATTTGTGATGCTAAGAGTATCGCCGGGTTGCTTACTTTCTTGGAATATAAGAAAGCGGCCTAACTGCCGATTAGTTTGGTGCTTCTTTGAGCTTGCGTCCGCCGAGAAAATGCATATGAAGATGAGGCACTAGCTGTCCCCCCTCCTCCCCGGAGTTTATCACCAGGCGATACCCTCTTTCCGCGATACCTTTCTCTTTTGCCAGCCGGTTAGCGATATTTACCATGTGTGCGATAAGGGGCGACTCTGCTTCAGATAGGTGAGCAAGAGAGGGAATATGCTTTCTGGAGACAACAAGTAGATGTGTAGGTGCCTTGGGATGGATATCAGGAAAGACAACCACTTCTGCATCCTGATAAACGATTTCACTGGGCACTTTTCCGGCGATGATTTGGCAGAAAATACAATCCATTGTTCCTCCTCTACCTTCTTCGGTATCTTGCTTTACCCTGCTCAAACAGGTCTCCGCCGTGAATATCGTTGGCGACAATAGCGGGTAGGTTCTCAACATTGAGTCGCAAGATGGCCTCAGTCCCCAAATCCTCATAGGCGATAACCTCTGCCTGCTTAATGGATTTGGCTAACAAAGCACCAGCTCCCCCTATAGTAACAAAATAGATGGCTTTATGCTTTTTAATTGCCTCTTTTACTTGCAGTGAGCGGCTTCCCTTGCCAATCATGGCTCTAATACCGGCGGCGATAAGGCGTGGAGTGTAGGTGTCCATGCGGCTGCTGCTGGTAGGACCGGCTGAGCCAATAGCCTGCCCGGGCTTGGCTGGCGATGGCCCCATGTAATACAGAGTTTGCCCATTAAGGTCAAAGGGTAGTCTTTCTCCCTTATCTAAAGTTTGAACAAGCCTCTGGTGAGCAGCGTCTCTAGCGGTGTAGATGACCCCGGAAATCATAACTCTGGTTCCTGCGGTCAGTCTTTCTATTGTTTTGGCATCAATTGGCGAGGTAATTTTCTCTATCAACCCTATCCCTCTTCGACTCTCTTTTAGTATATCCCCTTGATTATATCACTGCTTCTTGGTGACGAGCACAATGGCACTGCAGGTTAACGGCTACGGGCAGGCTGGCAATATGGGTGGGCATGACCTCAGCGTGCACTGCCAGGGCGGTAGTGCTACCGCCAAAGCCCAGTGGGCCGATACCCAAGTCATTAACACGACCAAGAATTTCTTTCTCAAGCTCAGCAATCTCAGGGTCGGGGTTTGGCTTGGCTAACGGGCGCAGCAGTGTCTTCTTTGCCATTAGCATTGCCTTCTCCGATGTCCCACCTATGCCCAAACCTATAGTCACTGGCGGGCAGGGATTACCCCCAGCCTCATCAACCGTCCTTACCACCAGGTCAATAATGCCGCTACGTCCATCACTTGGTTTAAGCATAGCCAATTTGCTCATATTCTCGGCACCAGCTCCCTTGGGCATGACAGTGACCTTGATACGGTCGCCGGGAACTATCTCGGTATGAATGACCGCCGGGGTGTTATCTCTGGTATTTATCCTGGCGGAGAATGGCTTACTCACTATGGATTTACGGAGGTAACCCTGGCTATACCCCTGCCGTACCCCTTCTTCTACGGCAGCATATAGGTCGCCGCCAGTAATGTGCACTTCCTGCCCTATTTCAAGGAAGACCACAGCCATACCGCAGTCCTGGCATAATGGCAGTTGCTCCTCTTTAGCAATCCGGGCATTTTCCAAGAGAAGAGATAAGACTTCCCTGCCCAGCAGGGATTCCTCGGTCTGTTGTGCTTGCTTGAGCGCGACTAAGACATCATCGCCAAGAATGAAGTTTACCTGCTGACAAAGCTGGGCTACAGTTTGAGTAATAGTGCTGGCTTTAATATTTCTCATCTGGTTTTTAGTGACCCTATCCCTTTTTATCCCCTTCCCCTTGATTGAGGGGAAGGGGAATTTATTTATAAGAGAGGCGAAGCCTCTCTTTGACTCTCCTTTACAATACATACTCCTTCAGAGGAGAGAGAAAGAATTATATTGGAAAGGGTAAAATTCCTTTCTGCTATCCTCTGATACACTTGCTATCATACAAGCTGAGGCAAGCTGTGAAGGTATTGACAAGTGCAATAGCTATACCGGGAACCAGTTGTCAGGATTGGGAGTTCTTACTGCTATTGATTGCGTTTTTGCCTCTTGGCTTGTTTCTTCTTTAACTCCTTCAAGTCCCATGATAATTTAAACGATTTCATGTCAGACTTAGGGTCATCTAGAATATTACAAATCAAATTAAAACTTTCGTAATCATCAATCTCACCTTGCTCCAACATTTTCTTGGCTTCCTCTTTTGCCCAATTCTGCTCCTGCTGCTTCCTTTCTTTCTCTAGCTTTTCTTCCAGTTCTTCTAGCTCTACCTCTTCTCTCGTCATTGTTAGACTCCGCAAAGTTCCAAAAACAGCGAGCAACCCGCCAAGAACCATAATGAACCAACCTACTATTGGACCAATGAAGTAACCTGAAGCTATAGAACCGCCTCCCACAAGAAGAGAAACAAGAATGCCTAACGGTCGCAAGGCATCACTCTTTTTAATACAAGCATTAACGACCTTAAAAGCAAGCCAAAAAGCGAGAGCAAACGGCGCCAGGATTAATAAACCAATGACAAAGTGCATTGAACTATACCCCTTTAGCCCAATCTCATAGTCTTCACCAGCTCTTGGGCTGCTTTGGCTGAGTTGGCTAGGGCTTGCCTCTCCTCTGGGGTTAGCTCTAGCTCTATTATCTGCTCAATGCCGTTCCTGCCCAGTTTTACCGGAACACCGATGACGGTGTCCTTAAACCCGTATTCGCCTTCCAGATAGGTGGCACAGGACAATATTTTCTTCTTATCTAAGATTATAGCATCTACCATCTGGGCAACGGCGGCGGAAGGGGCATAAAAGGCGCTGCCAGTTTTCAGTAGCTCCACAATCTCCGCCCCACCCTTTATGGTGCGCTCTACAAGTTTATCAATAGTCTTTTGAGGCAGGAGCTTGGTTATCGGCACGCCACTAACTGTAGATAGCCTGGGAATAACGACCATGTTTTTGCCGTGTTCCCCGAGAACGCAGGCGGACACATCTTCTACTGATACTCCAAGCTCAGCGGCAATGAAACTGCTGAGTCGGGCAGCGTCCAGGACACCAGATAAGCCAAAGACTTTGCTGCGTGGAAAGTGGCTGAGGCGAAGGGCTAGATAGGTCATAGCATCTACCGGGTTGGTAACCATGATGATGATGCAGTTGGGTGAGTATTTTATCACATTAGAGGTAACCTCTTTGATAATATTCATGTTGGTCAGTAGCAACTCATCGCGGGTCATGCCTGGTTTTCTACCTATGCCTGAGGTGATGATTACCACATCCGAGTTAGCCGTTTCCTTGTAGCTATTGGTTCCGACAATACGGGAGTCAAAACTGATGATGGGTGCTGACTCAAGGATATCCAGCGCTTTGCCTTGAGGCAGACCTTCAATAATATCTACGAGGACGATATCAGCATAGCCCCGCTCGACAATTCGCTGGGCGCAGGATGCGCCCACATTCCCCGCACCAATAATACTAATTTTGTTACGCATGGCTTGACCTCTTTAGCTTTTCAATCACAGCATCGGCTACCTGTGAGGTACCTACTACCTGGTCACTTGAGGCACCGGGCTTCATGTCATAGGTAACATTTTTACCCTCAGCAATAACCTCAGCTATGGCTTTCTCTAGCCTATTAGCCGCTTTTATCTCTCCCAGGTGATGGAGCATCAGCACTCCGGAGAGCATGGCTGCTATAGGATTGACCTTATTCTGTCCGGCGTATTTCGGGGCACTGCCGTGCGTCGGCTCAAAGATGGCGGCATGCTCACCCAGATTAGCTCCGGGGGCTACCCCCAGTCCACCCACCAGCCCGGCACACAGGTCGGAGACAATATCACCATAGAGGTTGGGCAGAACCAGCACATCAAATTGCTGTGGCCTCCGCACCAGTTGCATGCACAGGTTATCTACAATTACATCTTCAAACTCAATATCGGGGTAATCTTTAGCCGTCTCTCTGGCAACAGCCAAGAACAGCCCGTCGGAAAATTTCATGATATTGGCTTTATGCACTGCGGTTACCTTTTTCCTTCGGTGAGCACAGGCATAATCGAAGGCAAACTTGACAATCCTTCGGCTTCCGGTCTCAGAAATCATCTTCAGGCTGAAGCTGGAGTCCCTTCTCGTTACATTTCCTCTTGTCTCTGAGATTAATTCCAGTAATCTTGTTGTCTCTGGAGCCCCCTTCTCAAACTCAATACCGGCATACAGGTCTTCGGTATTTTCCCTTACTACCACGATATCAACATTCTTGAATGGGGTCGGGACTCCGGGGTAAATCTTGCACGGACGCAGGCAGACATAAAGGTCTAGCTCCTTGCGCATGGCTACATTGACACTTCTGAAACCTGAGCCTACCGGAGTGGTGATTGGACCTTTAAGAGCCACCTTATTCTTCCGGATAGAGTCAAGTGTAGAATCGGGAAGAGGCGTACCAAATTTTTCCTGGGCGTTAGCCCCGGCATAGGCTATCTCCCAGTGAAAGTTGATACCGGTCGCTTCCAGCACCCGCCTGGCGGCTTCGGTGACTTCAGGTCCGGTTCCATCACCCGGGATAAGGGTAACATTATACGTCATTAGCCTGATTCCTTACAGGTTATTATAGCTTAAAATCACCGTGCTTCTTGATATAGGGGATAAGCCCCCCCTCCTCAAGAATATGAAGCATCACCTCAGGAATTTTGCCAAAGGTAAGCTCGTTGCCATTGGTTATATCCCGAACTGTGCCTGCTTTCAGGTCTACTTCCAGCTTATCCCCATCGTTAATTTTATCGGTGTCGCATATTAATACTGGGAGTCCCTGGTTGATGGCATTTCTAAAGAATATGCGGGCTACTGATTTAGCCAGTATAGCGCTCACCCCGGCCATCTTGATAACCAGGGGAGCGTGCTCTCGACTGGAGCCGAGACCGAAGTTAGAACCGGCAACAATAAAGTCTCCTGTCTTTACTCTTGAGGCAAAGGTAGGGTCGGCATCTTCCAGGACGTGCTTTGCCAGCTCCGGGAGGTTGCTTCTCAGGTGAGCCAGACGCCCTGGCACAATATGGTCAGTAGAAATGCTATCGCCAAATTTGAAAGTTTTTCCAGTAAGCATCTACATTACCTCTCTAGGGTCGGTGATTGCACCGGTGAGCGCGGTAGCGGCCGCCGTAGCCGGGCTACCCAGGTAGATGAAGGAATTAGGGTTACCCATCCTCCCCTTAAAATTTCGGTTGGCGGTGGATAGGCAGGATTCCCCATCCCCCAGTACTCCTTGATGAAGACCAAGGCAAGCCCCACACCCCGGCGGCAGGATAATGGCTCCAGATTCAACCATGGTTTGGATATACCCCGCCTTAATTGATTCTAGCAGAACCTTTCGTGATGCCGGGGCTATTATCAGTCTGGTTTCAGGGTGGTGTTTCTTCCCCTTCAAGATACTAGCTGTTACCGCCAGGTCTTCCAATCGCCCATTGGTGCAGGTGCCAATGAATACCTGCTGGATTTTAGTTCCCTTCAACTCTCTGGCTAGAGCCACATTATCCACAGTATGTGGCCGGGATATGGTTGGCTCAAGATTAACCACATTAATATTGATGGTCTGCGCATAGGTAGCGTCGGCATCAGGGAAGATTGGCTGGTAATGGTCACCCCGCCCTTGCGAGGTTAGATAGTCTTTAGTCATTTTATCAGCGGGGAAGAGCCCAACCTTGGCCCCGGCCTCTACTGACATGTTGGCTATAGTAAGGCGCTCGGCTATGGACATCGTATCCACAGTATCACCGCCGAATTCCAGTGCTTTATAGGTAGCACCATCGGCTCCAATCTGTCCAATAAGATGAAGGATGAGGTCTTTAGCATAGACACCCTTGGGGAAATTACCTGAGACTATTATCTTAATACTTTCCGGGACTCTAAACCAGGTCTTCCCCAGAGCGAAGGCAACAGCTATGTCAGAGGAGCCCATGCCGGTGGCAAAGGCACCCAGGGCGCCGGCAGTTACCGTGTGTGAATCAGCGCCAATGATTATATCGCCGGGCTTTGCCAGGGATTCAGCCACTATCTGGTGGCATACACCGTCGCCGATATCATAGATAAGGCAACCAGTTTGTTGGGCAAACTGGCGTAGTAGCATGTGGTCAGTAGAGAGCTCTTTATTTGGGCTGGGTGCAGCATGGTCAAGAAAAAGGGCAGTTTTTTGGGGGTTAACTAATCGCTCAAATCCGCTTGTTTGAAATTGCCTTACTGTTAATGGCCCAGTGGTATCCTGGGCGAAAACCAAGTCAACCTTGGCAATAACGATATCTCCTGCCTTAGCATCGCTAGCAGACTTTTGGCTCAGTATCTTCTCAACTAATGTCTTACCCAAAGCAATGTCTCACTCTTTTAAATTGACAGCTAGCCAATTATGGCTAGGACATCATTTCCGGCTACACGGTCGCCGCTCTTGAAGTTTATGGCTTTGACCTCATCGCCTACATAGACACCAAATGTTCTGATACAGCTCCCCTTAAGTGTTTATTTCTCTACCAGCTTGCCAGCTTTTGCCTTGGCGATGAGCTCGTCTTCGCGCTTAACATCCTCCATTGTCTTTGCTTTTGCCTCGGGTGACGGGGGTTCTAAGCCATACTTCCACCTCAGGAAACGCATCCCTGTGTCGGGGAAGAGGGCATAAATGAGCACATCACCAATATCTCTAGCAATATCCTTGGTTGCCTCCTTGGCTTTGTCTAGCTCCGGCTCAAGTATATCGGCGGCTCGGCAGGTGATAGGTTTATCTCCTCGCTGATAGCCCTTAAGCGCTATTTTCTGAACCTCTGGGTCTATGGGAGCTGGTGGTTTGCCGTATAGTCCATAAACATAATCCCTAACTTGGCGGGACATTAGTTTATATCTACCAATGAGAACATTTTGAACGGCTTGAATGCCTAAAATCTGGCTGGTGGGGGTGACTAGAGGTGGGTAGCCCAGCTCCTTTCTAACCCGTGGTAGCTCAGCATACACCTCATCAATCCTATCTAGAGCACCAGCCTCTTTTAGCTGAGCCACCAGATTGGTGGTCATACCGCCGGGAATTTGGTGTACCAGAACCCCGGTATCAATGACTGCCATTCTGGTCGTATCTAGGAAGTCCCGATATTTTGGGGCTATAGATTCAATATATTGTCCCAATTTGAATAAGTGGGATAAATCAAGCCCGGTGTCTCGGGGGGTTCCCCGAAGAGCCGCTACAATAGGCTCAACGGCTGGCTGAGCCGAGCGCAGGGCAAAGGGAGCAAGGGCGGTATCAATAATATCCACCCCAGCCTCAATAGCCTTGAGGTAGGTCATGGATGCCATACCACTAGTGTAGTGGGTATGTAGCTGTACCGGTATCTTCAATGCCTTCTTAAGTGCTTTAATTAGGTTATAGGCATCATCGGGAGCCATAAGACCAGCCATGTCCTTGATACACAGGCTGTCAGCTCCCATATCCTGAAGAATAAGCGCCTTGTTGACATAATAATTAATATTGTATACCGGCCCTCCCAGTTTTGGCTCAGTGAGAGAGTAGCACAGCGAAAGTTGAGCGTGTTTACCGCATTCTTTAATTGCCTTTAGAGCGGTCTCAAAATTACGCTCATCATTAACCGCATCAAATACCCTGAATATATCAATACCAACCTCGGCGGCGTGTTGCACAAAAGCGGTAACTACATCATCAGGGTAGTTACGATAACCTACCAGGTTTTGTCCCCTGAGTAGCATTTGAAGAGGGGTATCAGGCATCAACCTTTTCAGGATGCGTGGTCTTTCCCACGGGTCTTCATTCAGAAATCTGGTGGGAACGTCAAAGGTGGCACCACCCCAGACCTCCATAGAGTAGAACCCTGCCTTGTTCATTTCTGCAGCAATGGCTTCCATGTCCTCGGTTCGCATTCGCGTAGCCAAGGAGGACTGGTGCCCATCACGGAAGGTAGTATCTGTGATTTTTAGCGGATTCTTTGCCATATATTTTAAGACCCTTTCATTTCTAGTCTAGTTGGCATTATTTGCGGCTCAACGTTTAAGCTTGTCTTTGATTAACCTGTTGTTAGAGACCTGCAATCGACTAACTTGCAGTTTAGGCTTGCTCTCGGGAGTTACTGAGGTAGGTTGCTGTTCCATCTGAATGTAGGTGGTAATAGCACCCACAATAGCGGCTATTAATTTCTTATCCTCCATGTCATTTTCCTCTTGCCGCCTTACAGTGGTATATTCCCGTGTTTTTTATACGGGCGGGTACTATCGGTGATGTTCTCAAGCATCTCCAGCGCCCTAATCAGCTTGGGGCGTGTCATCCTTGGGTCGATGACGGCATCAATATAACCCCTCGCTGCAGCTATGTAAGGGTTAGCAAATCTCTCTTTATAATCGGCGACCAGTTTCTGTCGTGTTTCGTCCGGGTTATCTGATTTGGCAATAGCGTCTCTAGAAATGATGTTTACTGCTCCTTCTGGCCCCATGACCGCAATCTCGCCGGTAGGCCAGGAGTAGTTAATATCACCTCGTAAATGCTTGCTACCCATAACTATATAAGCCCCCCCGTAAGCCTTGCGGGTGATAACGGTAACCTTGGGCACGGTGGACTCGGCATAGGCATAGATAAACTTGGCGCCATGCCTGATGATGCCGCCATGCTCTTGCTTAGCACCGGGCATAAATCCTGGAACGTCAACGAAGCTGACCAGGGGAATATTGAAGGCATCGCAGAAGCGAACGAACCTAGCCCCTTTAACTGAGGCATCGATATCAATAACTCCAGCTAAGTAAGCCGGCTGTTGCGCCACAATACCCACCGGCTTACCATTGAGTCGGGCAAAGCCGACAATGAGGTTAGGAGCAAAGTGGCGGTGCACTTCCATAAAGTCGCCATTATCTATAACGCTTAAGATTATCCTCTTCATGTCATAAGACTTATTAGACTCATCGGGGATGAGGTTAAGCAGGTTCTCGTCCGTCCGGTCAGGGTCGTCGGTTGGCTCTGTCGCAGGAGGGTCTTCCATACTGTTCTGGGGGAGAAAGCTAAACAGTCGGCGCACCATCTGAAGGCACTCTGGCTCGTTCTCCGCGACAAAGTGAGCTACGCCACTTTTCTGAGCGTGAGTCATAGCTCCGCCCAGTTTTTCATGGCTAATCTCCTCGCTGGTGACCGCTTTAACTACATCAGGACCGGTGATATACATCTGGCTTATGCCCTTCACCGTGAAGACAAAATCGGTTATCGCCGGGGAGTAGACCGCTCCACCGGCGCATGGTCCCAGTATTACTGAGAGCTGTGGTATAACTCCTGAGCACCAAGTGTTACGCAGGAGTATTTCACCTACGCCATAGAGGCTCATAACCCCCTCTTGAATGCGTGCCCCACCTGAGTCCCATAAGGCAATTATAGGTGCTCCCTTTCTAAGGGCAAGGTCAATAACTTTACAAGCTTTTTGGGCTGATACTTCGGATATTGTTCCGCCAAGGACGGTGAAGTCCTGAGAGTAGATAAAAACAAGCCTGCCGTCTATCTTCCCGAAGCCAGCAACTACGGCATCACCTAGATATTGTTGTTCAGCCAGACCGAAGTCGGTAGTGCGGTGGGTGACGAAGGGGTCTAGCTCTTCAAAGCTGCCGGGGTCGAGAATAAGGTCAATCCTTTCTCGGGCGGTCAGCTTGCCTCGTGCATGCTGTTGCTTGATTCGCTTCTCACCACCACCAGTCTTTGCCTGTTTTTCTAACTTGGTCAGTCTATCCAGTTTATCTTGTATTGTCACTTAGATTGATATATCTCCTAGTTAGATTTTAAACAAGGTGAACATAATCATATCATATTGCCTATCACATGGGCAAGTCTAATGATGAGGTTAGGCAATAATCTCTCCTGGTGATGCACTGTGTTCGTCAGTGTGATACTTGATAACTGATGAAACAGTGTTACAATATATTAGCAAGTAGCGAAAACTTTTATAGTGGCGGTATGAGTTGGAGAATAGCCGATTACCATTAGCTCCTACTAGATGTGGGAACATCGAGTTCAGGTGGGGGAAGCGAACCTATGTTATGGGAATCCTAAACCTCAGCCCTGATTCTTTCTCCAAGGATGGGTTGGGTGGTGATATTGAGGAGGTAGTAGTTCAAGCAAAGCGTTTAGTGGCTGAGGGGGCGGATATTATTGATATAGGTGGCGAATCCACTCACGCTAGCGCAGAGCCGATATCTGTTGACGAGGAGCTGCGACGGGTGATACCGGTAGTTAAACGATTAGCCGGTGAGCTATCTGTGCCTTTAAGTATAGATACTTATAAATCAGTGGTAGCGAGCCAAGCGGTGCAGGCAGGGGCGAGGATGATTAACGATGTTTGGGGTTTGAAACGAGACCCTAAGTTAGCCCAGGTAGCTGCTGAGGCTGGCGTGCCTATTATCCTGGTAAGCAACCAGCGGGATACTAACTGTAGTGATATAATAGCTGAAGTTATTTCGAGTTTGCAGAGGAGTATTAACCTGGCTGTGGAAGCCGGGGTAGCTCAGCACAATATTATCATCGACCCTGGCATCAGCTTTGGCAAGAGTCTAGAGCAAAACCTTGAGATTATCCGAAGTTTGTCTAAACTCAAATCCTTGGGTAAGCCCATCTTGTTGGGAAGCTCTCGTAAATTAATGATTAGCCGGGCATGGGATTTGCGTCCCGACCAACGCTGGGAGGCAACAGCGGCGACAGTAGCTATTGGCATTGCTAATGGAGCTGACATGGTGCGGGTTCACGATGTTCGGCAGATGGTACGTGTTTGTCGGATGAGTGATGCCATTCTAGGAAGGAGACCACTTGAACGTTGAAGGGGTGACGGCATATCTTGGGCTTGGCTCAAATATGGGAAACCGCCAGGACAATCTGGAGAAGGCGTTAGAGCTTCTATCACAGAGGTTACGAATAGAAAAGGTTTCATCAATATATGATACTGAACCGGTGGGTAATGTTAATCAGCCTCGTTTTCTTAATCTGGTGTGTCAGGTTTATACCAGCCTAACCCCAATAGCGTTACTCACACTGGGTAAGGGTATTGAAAGCAAGCTAGGTAGAGTATCTGCTAAATCTAATATGCCTCGCCCCATTGATATAGATATCCTGCTTTATGGCGACCAGATTATCGAAACCCCTGAGCTGGTTATTCCTCACTCTAGGCTGACGGAGAGAGCTTTTGTTCTTATTCCTCTAGCCCAGATTGCGTCTGACCTGGTGCATCCAGTAAATGGCAAAACTATTAAAGAGTTATTGGAAGGAATAACCGAGGTACAGGGCGTGTTTAGGTGGGAAGTGACTAAGGAGGAAAACAGTGTATCAGATATGTATAGAGCAGCACTTTGATGCCGCCCATTTCCTGCGGGGTTATCGGGGTAAGTGTGAGGCGTTACACGGGCATCGTTTTAAAGTAGTAGTTCGGGTGGAATCTTCCGTAATTAATGACATTGGTATAGCCTATGATTTTACCGAGCTAAAGAAGCACCTGGGGGATATTCTCGCCAAGTTTGACCATACCTGTCTTAACGATGTGGCACCATTTGATAAGATAAACCCGTCTTCGGAGAATCTGGCTAGTACAATTTATAATGAACTCGGTCCCAAGCTAGCCAGAG
>Ga0315289_10008560_pt1 | contig 14784 bp, 4 predicted proteins | sample YL17G11_40_MG_FD_203452 | JGI IMG/M metagenome (GOLD analysis project Ga0315289, IMG submission 203452) | Sediment microbial communities from Yellowstone Lake, YNP, Wyoming, USA - YL17G11_40 | ecosystem: Environmental > Aquatic > Freshwater > Lake > Sediment | place: USA: Wyoming | collected...
AAAAATAGAAAATATAAAAATTGTTGAAGAAGTAAAAGTATACAACCAACAAAAACATACAATAGAAAACGCACCAGTAACCGCCTTACAGAAAAACATACAAAACCATATCTACGAACTCTATTTAGAAAACGATACAGTATTACGACCATCAGCAAACCACCCATTCCTAACCAAAAACAAAGGATGGGCAACCATCTCAGGCTTAGACGAAATGGAAATGGGATCAGGTAAACTAGAGATCGGAGACACACTATACCAACTCACCACCAACGGAACACTAAAAGAAACACAAATCACAGACATCATACCGATACAAGGAACATACCTAACCTATAACCTAGTAGACATAAAAACAGGAACATACCTTGCTGAAGATATTGTCACACACAACAGCTGCTTCCTACCAGGAACACAAATAAACCTAGCAAACGGAACATACAAAAACATAGAAGATGTTCAAATAGGTGACATAATCAAAGTATTCAAAGAAAATACAAACCAAACAGAAAACATACCCATAAACAACATACAGAAAGTAACCCACGATGGAATATATGAGATATATCTAGAAAACGATGAAACATTAATATCAACAGATAATCAACTATTCTTAACAAAAGACAATATCTGGAGTACAATATCAGGACTTGACTCAAAAGGAGATTTCTGCAAAACACTACAAACCGGAGAATATATAACAAAACTAAACGAAAACGGAGAACTACAAAACTACAAAATCATCAACATAATTCCAGTTGAAGGACAATACGTAATGATCAACTTCGGTGACTGTATACCCGCTGGTATAAAATTCACAATGACCGATGGCAATACAAAAAACATACAAGACCTAAAAACCGGGGATACAATACTACTTTTTGATGTTGAACAAACAAACCCCCCATACAACAACTACGAAAGAAACCTGATCATGGTCATGCCACAATACTACTATGAAGATAAAAAACAATACTTCCAAAAAACCACAGACTCAAACAACAACCTCTCCAAATGGACCATCATAGAAATACAAAAAGAAACAAACAATAACTTTTACATAATCAACAATGGCGATATCATCATAGATGATGAAAAACCAATCTTTATACAAAAAACAGATGGAAACCTAACATGGATAAACACAAAAACAGAACCACTACAAAACGGAGATACAATACAAACCAACTACGGAACATGGGAAAAAATATACAACATAAGCTATGGACAAGAAAACATAACAACATATACAATAAACGTTTCAAAACAAGATTCATCAAATAAAACATTGACATTAGAATATATTCTAATAAACGACAAAATACCGATCTATACAAACTCATACAAATACAACTACTGGCAAACAGAACAACAAAATATTGGAACAATAGAAGAAGCACCAGTAACCAGCATACAAACCAAAATTCACGACAACGTATACGAACTCATACTAGAAGACGGTACAATACTACAACCAACAGCAAACCACCCATTCCTAACAAAAGAAAAAGAATGGGCAACCATCTCAGGCTTAGACGAAATGGGAATGGGATCAGGTAAACTAGAGATCGGAGACACACTATACCAACTCACCACCAACGGAACACTAAAAGAAACACAAATCACAGACATCATACCGATACAAGGAATATACCTAACCTATAACCTAGTAGACATAAAAACAGGAACATACCTGGCGGAAAACACAGTTACACACAATACATGCTTTTTAGTTGGGACGAAAATCAACCTAGCAAACGGCAGCAAAAAAAATATTGAATATATCAAAAAAGGCGACATGGTAAAAGTATTTGACGAGAAAACATGGAGAATCGAAAATGCACCGGTGACAACAATTGAACCGGAAATGCATGAAAATGTCTGTGAACTAATCTTGGAAAATGGAAAAATATTATGGCCAGCTGCCACACATCCGTTTTATACAAAAGAGAAAAGATGGGCTACAATTGATGGTTTAGACGAGTGGAGAGTAGATTGTAAAAAATTGGAAATTGGAGACCATGTATATGAACTACAAACAGACGGAACATTAAAAGAAGTCAAAGTAACTGAGATTATACCAATCGATGGAAATTATCTTAACTATAATTTCTGGGATATAAAATATGGAACGTTTATCGCAGAGGATATCATCACACACAACTCTTGCTTCCTACCAGGAACACAAATAAACCTTGCAAATGGCACATACAAAAATATAGAAGATGTTCAAATAGGTGACATAATCAAAGTATTCAAAGAAAACACCGAAAAGATAGGATGGGAATACATAGACAACGATAAAATACAGAGAATACTAGAAGATAACATATATGAAATACAACTAGAAAACGGAGAGACAATAAAACAAACAGATACAAAACCAATATACACAAAAAACAGTGGATGGGCAACAATAAGCGGGCTTGATGAAAAAGGAAATGAATACAATAAACTCAAAGTTGGAGACCACATAAAAACCACACAAATAAACATAGATAATGATTTAGATTTTATAAAAATTGTAGAAATAATACCAATAGAGGGTAGCTTTTTATTATATAATTTTGTAGACTGTATACCAGCAGACACACAAATAATAATGCGAAATGGGACAACAAAAAACATCCAAGATCTGCAAACAGGGGACATAATAATAGGAATAAAAATAGAACAAGAAAACACACAAAACACACCATACGATTTCTACGAAAGGCAACTAATAGCAATAATACCCGCATGGCAATACAAAGATAAAAAACAGAATTATTTCAGATTTTTAAATAACCAAAATCTAACAAGTTACACCGTAACAGAAATCACAAAACAAGAAAACATGCAGCAAACATATAAAATAAATAACAACCCGGAAACCATAATACTTGAGGATGAACCAATATATACACAAAAAACAGATGGATGGATAGGATGGGCAACCATACAACCCCACAACACAACACAATACTATATTAATTGTGAACTTAAACAACTACAAAAAGGAGATAAAATACAAATCAACAGAACCTGGATAACAATACAAAACATAACAAAAATACAAAACAATAAAGCAACATATAGTTTAAAACTGATACAAAATAATGATACAAATATTACATTAGACCCTAATACAGAAAATATAGAACCTGTGGATAAAAATCAAACAGAGAACTATTACTATTGTGAAATAGGACAACAACTAACACAATACAACGTAGGAACAATGGAAGAAGCACCAGTTACAAGTTTAATGGTGAATGTTCAAAATAATGTCCATGAGTTACATCTAGAAAATGGTAAAATATTGTATCCATCTGCTAATCATCCTTTCTACACCAGAGAAAAAGGATGGGCAACAATAGATGGAATGGATGAAGGGAATGTAACATGTGATTTACTAGAAATCGGTGATCATGTTTATCAGGTTAATAAAAATGGGACGTTTGATGAGATACAAATAATTGATATAACGCCGATAGAAGGAGAGTTTCTTACGTATAACTTGCCTAACATGAAATATGGTACATTTTTAGCAGAAGACATTGTTACACATCAAACATCAACAACATCAACAACATCAACATCCACATCAACATCTACATCAACAACATCAACATCCACATCAACATCTACATCAACAACATCAACATCCACATCAACATCTACATCAACAACATCAACATCCACATCAACATCTACATCAACAACATCAACATCCACATCAACATCTACATCAACTACTACAACAACTTCAACCACTAGTACTATAAATCAAGCACCATGGCAACATAATGAAGCACCCACCAATGGATCTACCAATGTAGACGTATGCCCAGCACCATCACTTTATGTCACATGTACAGATAACAACACAGCAGACAAAATGAACGCCACATGGTGGTCAAATAGTAGTGGTAGCTGGGTACAATTCGCCAGCAACAGCACAAGCTTCAACAACAATACAAGAATAACGCAGACAAACAGCAACTTCGGCAACTATTCTCAAACCTACTACTGGAGAGTTAAACTCAACGATGGACGAGGAGGATGGAACAACGAAACATATCATTTCACAACACAAAACATAGCAACAAACGTTGATACAATAACACCATATGAACAAACAACAAGCCCATTAACAATAACAGCCACAGGAGATACATGCCTAGGCAACGTAACACTTTGGTATCGATATTCAACTGATAACACCACTTGGTGGACTAACTGGTGGAATGATGGATGGTTCTTTAGAAAGAAACTAACTATTAATCACAATCAAGTCGCAGGATCCCTCACTAACTTCCCAATACTTGTCAGCATCACCGATACAGACCTAAAAACCAAAGCTCAATCAGATGGAGACGACATCGCATTTGTTCTCTACAGTGATAATAGTACCAAGCTTAAGCATGAAATAGAATTATATAATAGCACCACAGGACAGCTTATCGCATGGGTAAACGTAACCAGCCTTAGCAGCACAACTGATACAAAGATCTGGATGTACTATGGTAACAGCACATGCAGTAGCCAACAGAATGCTGCTGGGACATGGGATAGTAATTTTGTAGCTGTTTATCATAGTAATCAGGCAACAGACGCGAACCTTGAAGACTCCAAAGGTACATATGACGCTACTCCTGGAAAAACAAGTGGCTCTAATCCAATTTCAACTACAGCAGGAAAAATAGATTCCGCTATGACCTACAGTGCAACAGACCAAAGAAGATATGACACGGGAATAACGTCAGGAAAAACATTTACTTGGGAACTTTGGGCAAAAGCAACAGCATATACGACATACCATAGTATGTTGGCGATTGGAACGAGCTATATGCTGTTTGACCAATTAAGTGGAAGCCTTTCAATGTGGTCAAGTGATTCAATGGGCGGGGGGAATGGTGGAGTGACTGGAATGGCTGCAAATGCCTTTTACAATTTAGTTTTTGTCCGTACGGGAGACAGTACAGCAGGTGGATATAAGTTTTATAAGAACGGAACGGCAAGTGGAACTACTTACGACACAGGAGTTTGGTCTGCTTCAACTCATATTTGGATAGGAGACAGGGAAACATCTCTTGACCAAGGTTTTACTGGCATATTAGATGAGGTAAGAATCTCCAATATCGCTAGGAGTGCAAACTGGATAACTACTTCATATAACACAATGAACAATCAAAGCACATTTTTCACTACTGGTAGTGAAGAAGGTTGGATGCAATGGACCGGTGGCACTAACCCAGACGAAGATAGTCCCTGGAGTTGGACGTTTGACTTTCCAAATGGAACAGGATACTATGAATTCTACAGCATAGGCAGACTAAGCGGTACTGCTGATGAAAGCCCACCAGCAAGTGCTGATGCAAGAACTCTGTATGATTTTCCACCTGAAATTAATTTCATTGAACCACCAACACCTGCAAACAATACACAAACAACGGATACATATGCAAATGTAAGTGTTTCAACAAATGATACAATTTTTAATGTTTCAAGTTTCATAGACTGGAACAGAAGCCTAGTAGGATACTGGTCAATGGATCATACTAACGCTACTGGTGTATACGATAACTCAACATATAACAACTTTGCAAGTTATACCGGTACAAGCATTGGTGAATCAAATATTACAACAGGTGTTTATGGAAATGCTATGCATTTTGATGGAGACTCAGATTATCTAAATTGTGGAAATAGTGACGAGTTCAATATTACAAATGAAATAACAATTGATGTATGGATTAATGATCCATTCTCACCAGAAATAAAAATAAAAAATCTATCAGATAACAACACAATATGTGATAAACAGAAAAACATAGAAAATATGCAAGAAGAAAACATATCAATAGAAAAACTAAATCAAGCAGAAATATCAAAGAAATTCGTAATAAACAATCTTATTACACTTATAAAACGCCGTATAGGAAATAAGCTAGAATATAGTTTAAGTAAAAATAATAGCTACTCAGATAAAGATAATATAATAAAACCTATAAAATCATATGTTATTGATGAAGAGAAAAGTTACCGGGTCTCTCCATATGCAAAATATACTCAATTAATATCTTTTGGTCCTCAAGCATTCTATGATAGCTCTGGTATCTTGAAAGAAAAGATACAAGGAAATAATATCAGTATGATTAATGATAGTTACAAACCAATTGTTAATGTTGAGCCTAATATTTATGAGCAAATTATTCAACCTGCAAACAGCATGATTATGGGTGAAACCACATTCAAAGATCTGAATATTAGTTCTTATCGCAACTGGCTTAACAATACAATTAAATGGACTTTGTTTAAATCTTCTGATAAAGTTCATTGGGTTGATTGCAGTAAGCTTCTAATGGTTGATAAAGTCTGGAATCCTGAGAATAATAGTGAAAAACATACTCTTAGCTGGGTTGCTGATACTGAAGATTATTATGAGCTTAGACTTCAGACAAAGCATACTAGGGGTGTAAAGAGTTATACTGATCTTAGTGAAAGCAAGGATAAAGTTAAAGACGGAATAAAACTTGTTTTTGGTATTAATGATACTGAGGATTATGAAATATTTTTCGATTGGAGTGACTACAAAAGTAGTGCTGAGGCAAGTAAAGCAAGTATGAGTAACGAGTTAACAAATGTTAGTAATAAACAGGAGTTCAGTTGGAGTGTTTGTACTAATCAGAAACTTGCTGTTGGTGAAAAATTTGTCATTGACCCCACTTTTGGCAGCACTTCGACTACTTATTATAGCTCTGTTGATTTAGAAGATAATACTGCAGCAGGATATTTTCAATATACAGGAGCCACCGGTCAGGTTGCTTATTATATAAGCGGTTATTGTTCTATTGGAGCAGATTATACTGCTAACGGTGAAGGAGCACTATATTATGGTAGTAATGGTACTAAATTAGCTGATACATCCGTAACTTCAATTTCTAAATCGGGTGGTGGTTTTGCTTGGGTACAGTTTAACTTTGCTGAACCATATCCAATATTAACCAATAATTTGTATTATTATATTACTGCCTGCGCCGACACAGATAGTACAGGAACTAATAATTATTGCGTTCTTTGTTATTATGATACAGGAACGAGTACAACTACCCATAAAGCAACATCTTACCCTCCTGTACTATCGACTTATACAGGATATACAACTGATGACTCTAGTGCTACAACAAGAATTTATTGTTATTATGATGCTGCTCCAAATACTGCACCAACAATCGATTCATTTACAGTAAACCCAGATGGCAATAATGATTACGATAAAGGTGGGAATAACTGTGGGTTTACATGGACAACCTCTGATGCTGACGCAAATGATTGTAGTGTTTATATAACAGCCAGTACGGGAACGCCCCGTACACCGACAACTTCTGATTATGATTTTATGAGTACAACGGACGATGGGACAGAAACATTAACAATCAAAGCAGGGAATGAGGGAACATGGGTTGATACGACATCAACTATGAATTTTAGGGCATGGGCTTGGGATGGAACAATAATGTCCAGCAGTTATCTCACAGATACATTGACTGGTAGTATTGATGGTACTGCACCAGTTGGACCCACAAATACTCAATGTAGACTCGATAGTTATGTAGACTCAGGTGAATGGGATAACGACACAGAGATTTATGTGACATTTACAGCGGCTACAGATGCTACTTCAGGTATTGCATATGTTTATGGTGAAATAGGCGACGATACTCCCGATGAAGATACAGGCAATGATGGGCAGGATACAGATACAGGTTCAGAAGGGGCGAATACCTATTACATACAGGCAATAGACCTCGCTGGTAATGTAGGTACGTTATATTCAGATACAATCGGTATTGATTTGACTGCACCAACAACAACGGTTACAGCAATCAGCCCTGACCCAGGAAATCCTGATACGATTGCTGGAACTGCAGCAGATGGTACTGGTAGTGGTGTGGCATCAGTAAAACTCACAATTAAAGATACTACAGATAATGATTATTGGACTGGTGCTGCATGGGGTGCTGAGACTTGGCTTACTGCGACTGGCACGACTTCTTGGTCGTATAATTCTGCTGGTGTCACATGGGATCTTGGTCATGGTATCACTGTTTCTGCAAAAGCATATGATAACGTAAATTGGGTAGACCTTACTCCAGCAACTGATAATTTTACAGTATCACCTAACAAAATTATAATCTCAAAAACACAAAATGCATATGAACTATCAATTAACAATACAATTCTTGAAGCCTGGATAGATGGTGTAAAAGTAACCGAAACGATTGATGAAACCTGGCGCCATATTGTTGTAACATACGATGGAAGTACAATAAAACTATACAACGACACAGTACTAGTAAACTCAACAGCACATACCGGAAGTATAGGGACAAACAATGAAAATTTAACAATAGGTAAAAACTTTACAGGAGAAATAGACGAGGTAAGGATTTTTAACAGAGCACTTACACATGATGAAATAAACGCAAGCAACAATGCAAATGCAACAGGTTCATATTATCATAACTTCACAGGTTTATCAGCTGGTACATATCAATATTATGCTTATTCTATTGATGAAGCAGGAAATACAAACATAACGGAAACTAGAAATTTTACAGTATGTATACCAACCAGCATCCCAACAGTAACGACCAATGCGAGCACGGGAATAGAAGAAACCAATGCAACACTATGGGGATACCTACAAAGCAACGGAAGCGCAGATACAACCTGTGGATTTAGATTTGGAACAAGCCCTGGAAGCTATTCTGAGAACTTTTCAAAAGGAGTCACAGCAAACCAAACAGAATTCAGCAATAACAATGGAAGCCTGACACAAGGTCAGATCTACTTCTATCAAGCATGGGCGAACAACAGCGCAGGATTCGCAAATGGAAGCGAGATGGCATTTCTGACGAAGCCTGATCCTGCGACATCGATTACTATTACCGATATTACCGGTGGGTTCAACATATCCTGGACTCATGCAGCTGCTGGTAACTACAACACCAGTGTACTGCGCTATAAAACAACAGGATATCCGACCTCATCAACAGATGGAACAGAGGCTTATAACGGGACAGATAATTATTATGAACATACCAGTCTTGTCGCTGGTACGACATATTACTACCGTGTCTGGGAATTTGCGAACTGGACATATGATTCAACAACTCTACACAAATTTAGTGATGGTAATGAATCAGACAGCCGAACCTACGTAACAACACCGACGGTGAGTACGAGTGCGATCCAAGCGGATGTTTGGGAGACGAATTTTACAGGGAGAGGGTCTATTGACGCCACGGGCGGGGAGAACTGCGGACGAAGGGGTTTCTGGTATGGGGCATCCTCACCTCCTGCCACTTCAACATTGGACAGTGGGAGCTACGGAACTGGAGCGTTCACAAAGGGCATAGCGTCGCTTTCAAGGGGAACATGGTATTACTACAGGGCGACCGCAAACAACACGGCAGGGTTTGGCAACGGTTCGATAAGTAATTTCCTGACGAGGCCTGCACAGCTATCCACATTCACTGCGACCGTATACAATGCAACAAAAATAAACCTGGCATGGGCGCATGGAACAGGAGGAGATAAGGTTTACATTGAATATGCCTCAGGATCTGCACCAAGTCCGTGGAATGTGGGCAGCGGAACGATAGTGCCTGGAGGAACTAGCGGTGTGTTTACGGGAACGAGCACGTCTCATACAGGACTGAGTGCGAATACACACTACTACTACAAGGCATGGCCCATTGCAACCGATGCTGGGCAGGATTCTGATAATTCAAATGCAAAGCCATATGGGACAGCATCGACAGCTGATAATACCACATATACCAACCCACTAGCACCAACAAGCTTCACAGCAACACCAACGGTTGGTACTACTAACACCATAGCATTAGCATGGACAAAAGGTGTAAATGCGACTTATACGAGGGTTATGCAGAAGACGGGGAGCTACCCGACGAGCATATCAGATGGATCGTTTGTCTATAACGGCACGGGTACGTCAACCTCCAACTCCAGCCTCACCGCTGGGACAACATACTACTTCCGCGCATGGAGCTATAATAGCACTTCTCATCTGTGGAGCACAACCAATGCCAGTGCATACAACACCACGTGGAGTAATCCTCTTGCACCAACAGGTTTTACAGCTACAACAACTAGTACAACACAAATCAATTTAGCATGGACCAAAGGAACCAACGCAACATACACAAGAATACAATACAAAACAGGAAGCTACCCCACAAGCATCAGCGATGGAACAAACGCATACAACGACACGGCATCATCATATTCAAAAACAGGTCTCAACGCAGGCACAAAATATTATTTCAGTGCATGGAGCTGGAACAGCACAACAAAGCTGTGGTCAACGACTAATGCAAGTGCATATAACACCACGAAAAACAAACCAGTACTATCAAATGAGAACCCAACAAATGAATCTACTGGTGCAAGTCTGAATCCAACCCTGAGCATACAAGTTAGCCACAACAGCGGATATCAAATGAACATCACCTGGTACTGGGGAACCACTAGTAGCTGCCCGAATCTGATAAAGATCAATAGTTCTGTAACAAATGGAACCTACTACATGGGCAATGATAACAACTTTTCATTAAACAGTCAAATCTACTACTGGAAGTTAATCGTAAACGATGGACATGGTGGATGGACAAACGCAACATATCACTTTACAACCATTGGTGCAAATAAAGGAATAATTTCCAAAGGACAAAACGCATATTCATTAGAAATGAGCCCAGACGGGGCGACACTTTATGGTTATATCAATGGAAACATGGTAAATGAATCAATTGATACAAACTGGCATTATGTAAGTCTTACTTATGATGGAACAACAATCCGACTGTATAAAGATGGAGAACTAGTAGACAGTAAAAGTTTATCAGGCAGCATAAACACAAATGAAAACAACCTGATAATCGGCGAATACATGACTGGTACACTTGATGAACTACGTGTTTCAAGTACCAGTAGAAGCGCAGCATGGATAAACACAACCTATCAAAACACGAACAGCCCGACAACCTTCGCCACGTTCGGAAGTCAGACAGGCATACTTTCAACTTGGACATACCGAAAAAGCATTACAATAAGTGCTTCAATGACTAATGCTAATCTTGTTAACTTCCCAGTTTTAATAAAAACTACTGATACTAATTTGAAAAATAATGCACTATCAAATGGTTACGACATCCTATTCACTAACTCTTCTGTAAGTTGGACCAGTGGATCAACCACACAAAAATTGGATCATGAGATTGAAAAATACGATAGCGCCACTGGGGAATTAGTTGCTTGGGTAAGGATACCTCTTCTTTCATCAACCTCCAATACCATAATTTACATGTACTACAGTAACTCTCTATGTACTGCAAACAGGCAAAATGCGACAGGCGTATGGGATAGTAACTACGTCGGAGTATGGCACCTCCATGAAACACCATCTGATAGTGGGACTCATCAGGATTCCACTGCCCATAACCATGATTTGACGTTCCATGATAGTAACGGTAGTTCTAATACTGCTGCAACAGGGATTGCTAACGGGGCGGATGACCTCAACGGCGATGCAGACTACATGGATAGAACTCATCACTCTGACTTCGACCTAAGCGCATTCACCCTTGAATGCTGGGTAACCTTGGATGATAAATCAAGTATCTACAATATGATCAATAAAGAGATCGATGATTTTTCAGATAGAAATTTTGGTTTGTATTCAAACGCGAGTACAGGTGTTGCTACGGTTCAATTTAGAAATTCAGGGAGCACAAATGAAACAGTTACCGGTACTACAGACCTAACCTCACCGGGTTGGCATTATGTTGTTGGTAGAAACAACGGTTCCTATCTCGCGCTCTATGTAAATGGCACCTCCGAAGGAACTCCTGATGCCATTGCTTCAAATCCAAAGACGCAAACTGCATCCTTGATGATTGGCCGAGAGAATTCAACTACGACACCAGGATACTGGAATGGAAAAATTGATGAGATTCGCATTTCCAACACCGCACGGAATACTTCTTGGATCAGTGCCACATATAATACTATACGCGCTCCTTCCACGTATCTTACATTTGGTCCACAGAAAACAAAGAACGTAGCACCAACGCAAAGCAGTCCAAGCCCGAGTAATGGCGCAACTGGACAATCTTTGAATCCGCAACTCTCGATAACGGTAAACGATACCAACGCAGATTCTATGAATGTCACATTCCGTACCAATGCCACTGGAACATGGGCAAATATTGGAAGCAACAACAGCGTCTCTAATGGGACATACAAGCAGACGCCATCTAACATGAACAGTTATGGTACAAAATATTGGTGGAGCGTCAATTTAACAGATGGAACGGTGTGGACGAACGCTACATATAACTTTAATACGAGCGCTTTGCCGCTGTTGAGTAATCCAAACCCTGCAAATGGTTCTACTGATGTAAGTCTTTGGCCTGCTTGTAATGTAACAGTATCAGATGTAAATGGTGGAACTGTTACTGTTTATTTCTATGAAAATACTACAGGTAGCTGGGTACTTCAACAGACCAATAGTAGCGTCAATGTGACATCTTCTGCAAATGTTGTGTGGGGCAATTATTCTAATGCATCAGCCGCATCAACAACATATTGGTGGAGCGTAAACGTAACCGATGGTACAGGCTGGACAAACAATACCTACCACTTCACAACCGTAGCATCACCATATCTCTATATTTATGAAAACGATGAATTCATAAAACTTTCAGACTTTATTCCAGGAGCAATATCTCCAGATAAAGAATATACTCAATTTATGGATATCACTGGCAAGACAGATGTAATTGACGGAAAGGTTGTATTAAAGATTTCTGAGGAACTTGAGGAGACAACATATCTTAATAGGATTTATCTAAGATTAAACGGTGACCAAATAGTTGAACTTGATACCATCAAACCGCCTACGTCAATCTTGAAACCATTAACAGAACAATTCTTCGTACCAGAAATTAACAAACAACTTTTAAGACATTCAGATAATAAGTATCTTATTTTGGATACTGGTGATAATTACTTACTTGAGTTTATCTTACCTACTAGCTACAACAAGATTGAATTTGCTGCAGAAGGATACTACATTGAACAGCAAAACCAGATTTTAACAAATTTTGTCACCAACGATAAAGAGGTGATTAAATGATAAAAATTTTTCATGATGAAATTAAAAAAATATTTTATTGTAAAACTAGGAGGAAAATATGCCATTAACACGTAAAACCCGAGCATCAGGAAGCAGCATAGTCGTAACAATTCCATCTCAGCTCGTAGAAGCTTTCAACATAAACACTGGTGACACAGTTCAAATAACACCTCTTAGAAATGGTGAAATAAGTATAAAAAAAATAAATAATAAATAAAAAAATAATTGGAGGAAGAAGAATAAATGACCCTTACAAGAAAAACCCGAGCATCAGGTAGTAGCATTGTGGTAACTATACCATCTCAACTCACAGAAGCTTATGATATCCATTGTGGTGATTTAGTCGAAATAACACCTTACAAGAACGGAGAAATAATAATTAAAAAAATAGATATATCACGAACTTCAGCAAGCTCATAAACAAATAAAACAACAAAACAAAAGAGCGATGCAATGAGGGTAAAATTTACAGATATAAGAATACAAACTGCATTATGATTAAACGCAGCATCTGCATTAATCTATGAAGTAGTAGTAACATACTTGCTTTTCTTTTATTTTGTTGACTTCGTCGCAGAAGGATACTACATTGAACATTAACTATAGATATTATCCTTAACACTCTTTATCTTTTATCAAAACCATCCTATTTTTAGCCTCTTCCCAAATGCATAACCTAAAGACCCCCATAATGCCAAAAGATTTAAATATACATAAACAACATAATGTATATTAACAACATGTTGTATATAATTATGTTAGATGATTGGAGGTAAATTCTATGCCAACATTAACAATATCTATACCTAAAGAACTAAAAGAAAAGATGGATGAATTTCCTGAAGTTAATTGGTCGGAAGTATTGAAGAATAGATTGAAAAAAAGAGCAGAAGCACTAATAAAATTTGAACAAATGAGAAAAAAAGGTGAAATATAGATGGTAAGTGTTACGTTAAAAATAACAGATAAATTTAAAGCTATGATGGATAAACTATCCTGGATAAATTGGTCTGAAATAGCTAGAGAAGAAGCATTAAAGAAATTAGAAGAAGAACAAGCATTACAAAAATTCAGAGAAATAATCTCCAAGTCCAAATTAACAGAAGACGATGCTGAAGAATTAGCCGAAAAGGTGAAGTTATCCATGCATAAAAGATTGAAGGAGAAGGACTGATATAGTTGGAAGTTGTGCTTGATTCTAATGTATTATTCAGGATGTTAATCTCTCGAGGAGATATAATAGATTTAGTGTTTAGCACCAACCTGAAAATATATGCACCCCAGAGACTCTGGGTGGAATTCATTAATAACAAGAAAGAAATTCTATCTAGATCTGATCTATCTGAAAGAGATTTCCAAGTGTTGGGTTCCCTGCTTTTGGACAGGATCATATTGGTTAAAATAGAGGAATATAAAGATTATATTCCTAAAGCAAGGCAATTGTTAAAGGAACATGAAAAAGATGAAGAGTTCATAGCACTTTGCTTACTGAAAAGTTGTAAATTGTGGACATATGAATCGCGATTGTTTGAAATTGGATTTGGTATCTCAACTAAAGAAATACATCATAAGCT
>Ga0315289_10008561_pt1 | contig 14783 bp, 14 predicted proteins | sample YL17G11_40_MG_FD_203452 | JGI IMG/M metagenome (GOLD analysis project Ga0315289, IMG submission 203452) | Sediment microbial communities from Yellowstone Lake, YNP, Wyoming, USA - YL17G11_40 | ecosystem: Environmental > Aquatic > Freshwater > Lake > Sediment | place: USA: Wyoming | collected...
CCCTAACCCTAACCCTAACCCTAACCCTAACCCTAACCCTAACCCTAAACGGCAAATAAGGACAAGGACGCTGTTAGAACAGCGTCCTTGTAACTTTTTGCTTTACAATTTGCATGCACACGGGTAGACACATGCAAAAATGCGCTTCCGACGCGCCGGCACGTCGGCCGATAAATCCCGACTTCGGGGCAAAAAAGGAAACAGAAACTCAACTTTTTTTTTTACCCTTCCTTACCTCCTGTTCAACCTCTTGGACCTTTTCCGAAAAACTCTAAAATTCTTCAATTGTCGCGCTTCTCCGTCCATCAGTGCAGATGCTAAATTCTGCAGAACTAACAGGTTCGCGCAAGCATAAATGAGGCTACGGGCCAGAACATACGTTTTGACAGGCAATAAAAAAGGGGAAATGGAAACACAGAAGAGGAAGTCACTCACGTAAAATGAAATCACTTTTCTTACAGATTTGGACAAGCCGAGAATCAACTGCCGAAAGGTGGGTCGACAGCCGCCGAGAAAACGACGCCATTTGTTACAGGAAACTTTAGAGCCGTCACCGACAAATGCTTCTCCGCTCTGTGCCGACTGCGTCTCTGAAGCTTATGCGTCGCCCTTTCACGATGTTTTGCGTCGTTCGCGCTGTCGCCATCGTGTTGCTCTCTTTCAGCGCAGACGCGTCAAGGCACCGTGGCTCTTTCGGTTCCGCCGAATTCGGAAAGGGAAAAGCAGGTTCCATCATCCACGAACCTGACTATGCCACCATCGAGAGCATCTACAAAAAGGGGCAGCTGCGCTCTGCTGCCGTTCGCAAGCAGCTAAACGTGGATGGCCTCCCTCTCGAGACCAGAAATTTGGGCGATGTGCGCCTCGTCTGGGATCTTTTCTACCCGGACTACAACTGTCCCTTCGGCAAGTCGCGGTACGGCCGCATCGGGGACGGAGGCAAGTGGATCTGTGGAGCTCAAAGGTTCCTCAGCAAGCCCGGATGCGTCGTCTACAGCCTGGGCTCCAACGCCGAGACGTCGTTCGAGACCGACGTGGCCCTGGAGACCGAGTGCGAAATCCATGTGTTCGATCCCACACAATCTTCGGTGCCGATGCCCTCGACGCACCGCTCTGGCCACGAAAACTTCCACAAGTACGCCATCGGCAACCCGGCTCAGAACAGCACGTGGCAGACGAAGTCGCTCGAAGCAGTGATGAACGGGTTCGGCCACTCGTGGATCGACGTGCTCAAGATGGACATCGAGGGAGGAGAGTGGGATTTCCTCGAGTATCTCCTGGAGGCGGGCAAGCCAATTCCCGTCGGCCAGGTACGTGTCCGGGAGAAGAAGATGCGTCGTTGCCATGACGCTTAAGGAAATCGTTCTTCGAAACATATGCTGAGCCCCGACCTTCAAAAATAAAATAAAAAAAAATACAGCTCCTAATCGAGTTCCATTTCTCGAATCTTCCTGCGCTCCTGAAAACTTTTGATGGTCTCGCCGCACAGGGCTACCGAGTCTTCAGCGTCGAGCCCAACTACTACGCCGATGCTAGCGCGTTCCTTGAATATTCGTTCATCAAGATATGCGAACCTGGCAAGGGCAACGTTCCGGAGGCGTCGTGGTACCCCAGGCCGTGTGAGAAATGGCAGTAGCTTTGACGGAGAGTGTTGAAAGCGAGTTCCGAAGCGACGCGACGGGGACTCGACCTCGAGTGAGTCCGAGTTCTATCGCGAAAGAACGTCATGTTCCTCAGGTGTCGCACAGATGCTGAATACTGCACATCTTACAAGTTCGCAGAGGCATAAATGGAGGTTATGGGCCGGAACATGCCTTTTGGCAGACACGGATAGGGATGATGGAAACACAGGAGAGAACCATTTACGCGAAGCGAAATGACATTTCTGATATAGATTCGAAATCGGCAGCCGACAGGAGGAGAGAAGAAAGTAAAGCGTTGAAAATGTCACCCCTTTATGATTTGGAAGCACTTAAAATGTATCTTCACACCGTCCTTGTCGCAGACTCAGAGATATTTTTTTTGTAGTTCAGTGACTCAGCATTTGCACGTAGCAGTCATCGAATTGCTCTGAAGACTCGGGGGAAAGCATGTTCCTTTAACTTTTCCAACTCAAGTGCCGTCAGGTCCAGTCCATCTCGCTCGTCATACCTTTTTTTAAAACCACGAGAGCTCGCCGCGATTAAAGCTTTGGAGCGGCTCGATCGAGACGTGCACGGTGTCAGAAGGAAGATGCCGGTGCGGATCTTAGGCTGCTTTAAGAAATTATAAAGTCAACGTACACAACAGGACCAAAAACGGACAAGAAAATTTTACGATGCCACGTGCTTGAAGCTGTAAAGAATTTGCGACTGTTACAGTGATTCCGTCTCTTTTGCTCGCTTTCACCGAATTTGTCCAGAGAGCGGCATCTCGTGAAATGAAGCAATCAGCTGAGGATTAAGAGCTACTCTCGCTCAAACCATTCTTGTGACAAACTGCTCTCAATTTCGTCAACCATGATAAGACCCCGTTGTCGCTTGCAACAGTCATCCGAGGGAGGCTCGACGCCCAGATGACATGGTTCGTGATTGCTCGGAACTGGCTGCAAAAACATTCCGAGGCCGGTACTCTGTCGACAAGCAAATGTCTCACACCACACTGCGTCCTCGTTTGTGCGGAGTCCTGTGGATTTTTATTTGTTTGTTTCGTGGAGAGGAAATTCTGTCAGCGATTCAAAAAAAATGTCTCTGTGAGCTAAAAAATAAAAAACTATTTCATGCCGGAAAACGTTGCATAGCATCGTTCACGTCGCAAGGTCGACCGCTTTCCTCACCTCCCGACCAAGAAGGTGCACCCGCAGCCTCTCCCGGCGCATAACCGTGATGAGGGACGCCACATCGAATCCTCTTTCGAAAAACTCGGGCAAGTTTCGGATAGCGGCCGGATAATACGTGGACCGTCGCACAAGCATGGCACCGTTCGGCGCCAAAAGCACGTCAGAATTTTGCTTGGATGCTTTTTTTCGCATGGTGGAGACGAAATCGTTTGCCAGAGGCAACATGCGGTAGGGCAGAATCAGGACGTATTTGCGCAAATGCTTTGAGCTGGGAGGCTGCAGATAATGCGCCAACTCTTTGTAAACCTTGTATTCGGCATGAACGTTGGAGACCTGCAAGTTTTGTTTTTCACGAGGAATTTTCGACGGAGATCTCAGGTGAGTTTCGCTTGAGCAGAAAGAAACACCCGTGTGAATGCAACCGCATGCAAATTCTTGAGATTCTTGCCGGGCGATCAAACTTTAGAAGTGATGAAACTTTTTCTCACCTTCATTGCTCTTCTGTATCCCGCGTTTTCCAACGAGTCAAGGGGACCAGAGACGTCGTATCGAAAGTAAAACTCATTTTCTGTGAGCACCTCGACGGACGCAAAAGGATAAACTGTCGCACTTGTCAGGATTGAGAGTAATCCGTAAGTGTACGAGTCCTGCTTCCCCGATGTCGCGGACCCCGTGAATGTCGTCGAGTAGATCAAGACATCGTCGCTGAAGTACGCCTCCACCTGTTCTTCGAATCGTGTTCTCATCGAAGCAGTGTATTTTCGGAGTGGCGCGAAGTCATCGAGCGCGTCCTCGTACGAGGTCGATACTCGACGAAGCAAGCCGTTCAGTTGCTCGTAGTTCCACGGCTCCCTTTTTTTAAGTGAAGGAGGGTGTTATTTGAGGCAAGAAGTGTTATTTGAATAAGTGAACGGAAATGCAGCGGTGATCATGTATTGGTCAGAAATCGAAGCAAACGACAAAAAAAGGAAAAGAGCGAAACGTACCATTTGTATGCTTTGGGTAGAATAAAGTTCTTTTCGTCTCGAGCAGAGCCGTGACTTGCGACCAGCGGGATAACGTTGAATAGTGAACTTTCGAAGATAGCTCGCTCCATGCCCGTCACGTAGCTGTCGATAAAAACCTTTGCTCTCATATAAAGAGACGCAACCTGCTCTCTGGTATATCCATACAGCTCGACGAGTTTGTATCCCGGGGGAACGATGATGCGAGAGATATCGAAATGACCCAGTTGATCCGGGTCGTACAGGATAAGATTTTCCTTTTTCTTGTGGTTTCGAAGAGCCAGCTGCGATTTGTGTGGGTTTTCAAAGAAGAAGAAAAAATTGATGAGCTCTTTTTTCACCTCGTCGAGAGAGAACAAGCAAAAAACTGCAGGCCTCGCCGAGGGCACCCGGTGAAAACATCTCAAGTTTTTACCTTTTGGAAACCTGCGTTCATCGGCGTGTTGATGATGGCTTTCAACCCGCAAAAATGCTGCGTAGCAAAGTACTCAGTGAGTGCTATCCGCATGAAGTCTTGTTTTCCCGGAAGATCCTCTGACAAACGGGTTACGTGCTGCCCGACGAACCAGACAATCGGTATGAAGCCAGATAATTCTGCGGCGACGTTCAAGACAGGGTCGATACCCAAATGCTCAGGTGCGATCATGTAGTCCCAAGGAGTGATGTCTCCAACATCGAAGTGATCGGAGAAGACGCTATGTTTCCCTCTGTAAAATTCGTTCCCATGAGGAAACACTGAACGGACGCTGATGCGCTTCTCGGAATGGAGTTTATTGATCATTTGATGAAGTTGATGCAGGGCTTCCGGTCCTCCCGTCGTTAGAAGAGACAAAGGAAAGTACATGAAGACTGTTGGATCTTGCTCGGGTGTCACGCCTCGCTTGAAAAGGACTCCAGAAGACGCCTGCGCGGACGAACACGTATCCGGCTGGTCCGCACCGTCTTGAAGGGGCGTGCAGATATCGACTTTTGCACTCAACCGTCCCGGGAAGGGGAGTTCAAGTTTTGCAATCCAGTGTCCTTCTGACGCATAGTTGGCAATGGTGCGGCCAGCAACGGTCCCGTTAATCTTTACGACAACTTTCTGCAGCTTTCGGCTTGCGCGGGCCTCTATCAGAATGAAACCGATGTCCATCCAAGAAGTTTTTATGTTATCAGGAGGCCCCTCAGTAGACCGCGAAGCTGTTGATTTTTCCTTTACGGCGTTTTTTTCTCGAACAAGTACGCCGGGAAGCACGTTCCAACGGATAGTCTCGGAAGGTTGAACGTCATGTTCTGTATACGCCGCCGGTTGGTTGTAAAAGTACGCGCGAGTGCCGTGCCCGTCGCCATTCGCGATGGTGTCGTCTGTCCGCTGGAGTCTTCCGTTGTGCAGCAAGTCGAGCTCGCGCACCAGCCAGCTGAAGCTGCTAAAGGAATTCCCGAAAAAAACAGACGACTGACGCAGTGTCCAAAACTCGATTGCCGCAGCTATTTCCCTCCGATGCGAATGGAAGTGCTCGCGCTTTTTCGAGGATGCCCAAGTATTTTTTCGGTGCAAAACGGTGACGTTGAGCCTTTCAAAGGCCTTGACAGTGTTTTCGCTCAGGAGACCGGTCGCCAGATAAAGGACGCGATGACTCTTCATAACTTGACGCTTTTCTAAGACCGCCGCGGCGTCTTTTGCCGAGAAAAAGCACTGTTCGAAGCTTGATATGCCTGTGTTTGTGCCGGAAGGATCGTTCTGAACCTCACTTTTGCAGTAAGAGCGCCAGTCTTGCTCGTGTCGTAAATGAAGCCCCACGTACGAACCAGTTCCTCCGGTGATTTCGGCCGCCTTTTCTTGTACCACGTCGACCATGGACTGAACCATACGACTCGGGCGAAGAGCGAGCATGGTTCTCCCGTGAACCCAGCCGAGATCTGGATTCGAATGGAGCACACTATGCAAAGCGCACTTGAGGCGCAGAACAGAAAACGTTTGAAAATGAATTTGATACGGATGCAGCAGAGACGGCCTGCTGGTATCCAACGCCGCGACATTGAGACGACCGAACGTCGCGTCTCCTGTGGAGCATGTTTTATGTAAGATGAAAAATGGAAATGAGATCACGAATCTTTTGACGAATCTTTTGACGGAGCTGAGAGAGAGAAATGTTTTTTTCTTATACCGGGGCACCATGTGAATCAATCACTGAATCAATCACCTTGAAGCCATGGAGGCAATGCATCCACGGTGTCAACGACACCTGCCATCGATTTCTTGAAGTAGTCAACATCGTAGAAGGAAGACATCGAGACAGCATATCTCGCCTGTGAGTCGTGCTGCTGTACTTGAGTCCATCCCGGGACTTCGCGTTCCTGAAAATTCTCGAAAAAGTCGTAGTGCTGGTAAAATCGAGGGAGCACTAAAGTCGCGTTCAACATGTATGCAGTCAAAACCGCGTCGACCAGACCCATGATTTGATTACCAAATCCCTGTGAACCAAAATTTTATGCACAGAGGTTTAGTGGAATCGTGAGTAAACCGACTCCATTCGGTTTTGCTCTCTTGCTCCGTTCGGCCGCCCTCTCGCTCCATTCGGTTCACCACTTGCTGTATTCGGAGCAAGACGTCTCGGCTGTCTCTTTACCTTGCAGAGAAGGACGTCGAGGTACTTTTTCTCGGCAACAAAATCTGTCCCGGTCCCGTTCATGCTTTCCAGTGCCTCTTCCGGACTCTTCTTGAAAGCGGACTCGGCTGCATTTCCACGTTGTATGGCATCCACTTTTCCGCATGTAATGCTGCAGAGCAATAGCAGCGAAAGAATAGATATTGTTTTAAGCGCAACCATTATTTGCTCTCTTGTCGAAAGGCGGGCAAGACAGGTCAATGGCTGGAAAGTCGCTGTCAGGTGGTGTTGAATCTCCCTGTTTCTTGCCACAGTCCTAGAGAGATACAAAAAAAGTGAAGGAAATTGCACATGTAGAAATTGTGCGCACGGTTCACGAAGACGGAGTTTTGCTGAGTTTTGCCTGTCAAAGACGAGACAAAGCGAAATGAGCGGAAAAGTAGCTTTCTTGTGGCGCTTTTGGCTCTGTTGCGCATTGCGTCTAAAGCTTTCTGTGCAATTTCTTTTGCTCCATCACATTTTTCCTCTGCTCTGAGACACGAATTCGGAGCAAAAGATTTTGAAGCATGGAGTCCAGCCGAAACGGAACGCGATTGCAATGCAATGCATAGCTTCATTTTTTTTTGCTTTTTTGAGGAGAAGAGCAGATTCGACTCGTCCAAGAGGCGACAACACACGCTCGCATGCCCCTTTGAGCTCAATAGAAAGAATCTCTCGGAAAGATCACGTTTTTCAGGAAAAATAAAGTTGTACCGGGAGCGCAGAAAACAACGACAAAAAAAGTCACCGACCTTTCTCTGCACGATCTCCAAAAAAAAAACTAAACTACATCAGCGACCTGTACCGGCGAGCCACTGGGACCGCCAAAGGACGTCACGACGGCAAGAAGAGGGACGGCTATCGTAGGCTGCTTCGTGAGCATGATGGTGAGCACGTTCGCCGTCGCGCCCGTCACCACGCCGGCCGCGCTTGATGAGTACAGAAGACGCAGGGAGACTTTGAGAGTGAAAGAGATACTCTTGGTAGAACAAGGACTGCTCTTGACGAGACGAAAATAGTGATTTTGGTTGCAAAGTTGTTTTGTCTTTTCTCTTTTCTCGTTTCTCTTTTCTCAGAAATAAAACTCTTTTGTGAGCAGCCTCCTGCATCAGCGCTGCTGCTCAGGAACACTGTATTGTCCGACTTTGGTGTCCCGTCAAAGTATACGCTTTTTCTTCAGGCAGATGCACTTTCTTCAAGCTTCTCTTGGCTTTGAGGAAGCTGCTCCCAGCTTCTCCTTTGCACCGGATGATCGCCGCCGATTAAACCGAGTCACGGAAACGGTCCTCAAGGCTGCGTTTCCGAATGAGGAACGCGAAAGTGCGAACACGATTTGGCAACGAATTCCCGTATTTCTTCGTCTTGCTTGAATGCCTGACACAACAGCTGGGGCATGACGAGGTGTTGGGTCCTTTTCGCATGGGGGATGTCGTCTTCACCGTATGCTATGCCGTGCGCCCACTCCTCTCCAACGGCATGCAGCCACTCTTCCTTGCTGACCCCTTCGACCGGAAGAACAACGCTCGTGGCGCCAGCCATCGCCGCTTCGACGTTACGGAACGTGGCCGCGTCCAGAGAGTAGAAAGACTCTGCGCGCGCGAACATCTCCAGGCGCTCCCGTTTGCCCGTGAAAGAGCGATCTAAAACAGTGCCGTTGCGGGGGAAAGTATGGTTTCTGCGGATGTTGCCGCTCCTCGAAGAGTAAAATGTGTCCTTGCCCCTGAAGTTTATGTTTCCCTCGCGACGTTCTGTCACTGGCAAATTCAAAAAATGTGTTAACTGATAGTCAGTCACTCGGAGGGGCACGGTATGGAACCTTGAGCTGTTGAAGGGCGAACATACTCCCGAGCCGTAGCAGGCGATCAAGTTCCGGTCGTCGAAGTCGTCTGCCGAGGGACCCCCGTTGAGTCCAGGGAAATAAAGCATCCAGTTGATGACGCGAGAAGAATTGAAAGGGTTACCGAAAACGACTTCCGGGTAAACAACGATGCCGTCCTTGGCATCCATCCAAGAAGGGAGCACAGGAGTCTTGTACTCGGGATTCGTTACGATCTCTGTGGCCGTCATGTCTAACCTCGAGAGATAACACAGGGGCACGTCGCGCACGTCGGCGAAGATTGTATTGAGGCGATCGCATAAACGATGCAGTACCGTGACACCGCCGCTCACTTCCGAGAAATCGTAAGCGGCCACCACAAAGAAAAGGTTGGCAGGAGGGGGGCGAAGATGGTGCGAGGTCCTGGAGGAACGATGGCCACAGGAACGACGCGCAGCAACTATTCTATTCAGATGAAGACTTTCATCTTCTACTCGCCCCAAGTTGTCCTGACTCGACGAGGATTGCACGACGCCGCTTTCTCGGGACGCCGCTTCGGTCATAAACGTCGACCGGTGAAGCAGCAGCAATAGTCCTACAAATACGTGACGTGGAAAAAACATCGAAGGTACGTTTCTAGCCAGGATCAAGCGCCGAAGCTTGGTCCCGAGATTGGAACTGGATACGATAGGCCTTGAAATGCTTCGTGAAGAACCAGTTTCAGAGTTCGTGAAGAACCGAGAGGGCCCGCCAGCGAATGGGCGATAAAAAAACTGGAAAGTGCTCTAAAGGAGGAGGAAGAACACACGAGAGGCGACTGCAGAGCTGGACATTGTAAGAAAATGATGTGTGTCTGTCGAAATTCTTTCAAAGATCGCGTCAAGAAGGCGAGTGACTTGCAAAAATATTTTGCCTTCTCTCTTGAAAATAGCAGCTCGTAATGAACTGGCGACTTTCGAGGAGAGACTCTTTTTGATGAGAAGAGAAAACGGTCGGAGGGTTTGAGGGAAAAGGAGAAACTGGAAAACTATTTAGACAAAGAACTCGTGTTGAAAGCTTACAAACCGCGCTGTTTTTATAGCAGAAGAACCTAGCAGAGAGAAGCTTAACCTGAAAGCTCTCCTGAAAGCCGTCTGCTGCATCACGCTTCCCCCTAGGACCCGAGCGCCAGCGACGGGGCCGACAAGGAGGCAGTGGACGGCGAGGCTGAAAGTGACTTTGCCGTCTTGCCGTTTTCTTTTACGCTTTTGTGTTTATTTATCGAAGATGTTGTTTTATCAAAGTTGTTGTGGGTTTATCGTCAAGCATGGGTATCAAAGGTTGTTGTGTTGTTGTGGGTGGGTGGGTGTGTGTGTAGCTCAAAGGTGTACAAAGGCGAAAAAACAGAAAACGCCACCTCGCTCCCTGTGTTCTCTTTCTCTCTCTCAACACTCTGCGTGCAAAAAAAAAACAGACAACAAAAGGAAAACAAGAAGAAAATCGCTTCGCTTTGAACTAGTACTCCACTTCGGCGTCCGGGTTTCGCGCGCGCAGCTTTGCTTCGAAGGCTTCGAGGTGCGCCAGCGATCGCGGAGTCTAAGGATCCCCGCCGGGCCATTTGCTCAGTCTCACCTCTCGCAGGCGGGGGCAGCCGTCGATCAGGAAGTCGAGCGGGGCGTCGAGCTGCAGATCTCCGTTGTCGGAGAGTTCGAGGCTCTCGAGCGACTTCAGCTCGCCGACGAATGCCGGGACGGTGCTGAGGCGGCTGTGGTAGAGATCGAGCTCTCGCAGAGACCTCATCATCTTCAGCTCTGCAGAGAACGCCTCGTCTTGGGGCGTGTTACCTAGATCCTAGTTGCCTCCGAGGTCGAGCTTTGTGAGCCCCGAGAGCTCTCCCTTCTGGCTGTAGGGTAGGGAAGCATTTTTCTTCCAGCAACATTTCAATTCTTCTTTGAGGAGTTTTCTTCTACGAATCAGTCATGGTCGTCGTCAGACCGATGTAAAAAGGAACAGTATCAGTCGTTAACACTTCTGAGACGATAAACTTCTCTACGGAGCAGAGGATGCAGAGGATGCAGAGTTGCGCATTAACTGAAGAGCTGTCGCTTGTCAATTTCTTTCGTTACAAAACAATGTCATCAACCGCTTTCAATAGACCAGGCGCTGCAAGTCGGCACTTCTGGCTGGCAGAATTTCTCTTACTTTAAAAAAGCATTGAGAGTATTTATGTTGCGACAGAAGGGAATTTCCGAGGCTCCAGGAGCCTCGGGACAACTGTTGGCTTTCGAACTGTCTCAGTTGTGTATTACAGCCCTTGCTTCAACTCAAGGAAAGTGCAAGATCGAGTTCACTGCTGCTGTAGCCCTCTCGATGCGACACAAGAGGTGGGGATTTCAAGGCGGGAGAGGACTTGGGACAGCTTTTGCTTTTGAAGAACGGAAAGAGCTGTGTTCGCAAAGCCGTCAACTCGAAGTCATTAAAAATCCCAGATAGCTTTGTCTGATCCTGTTCCGCATCAACTTTTAGACACTGTAGATATTGTTTTGAAACGCGCTCTGATGCGAACGTTTGTGACCTCGCGCACTATAGTTCGGCCTATTTGACCACGGCATAATTTTGTCTTGATGCTTTTGCCAAAAAATGAGCAAGGATGCTGTTCTTCGTTCCAATGAGTTTGTGAGGCGTAAACCCCAACACAAATCCTGGTGCTTTTTTTTAAAACGATGCTCAGCGAGTCTAATTCTTTGCAGCCGTTCCGGGTAGCTCCGTCAAATGTATGCGGGACCTGGCAAGCTCAGTACAGCTCGCTGCACCAAAACATTTTGGCTGGGTCTGCTCCGCAACGGTATCTCTTCCATACATGCGATCAAGGTTTGGGCGACTGCTTTGCCGGACTCGTCACAGCTCTTTACCTCGCGGTATTGACCAACCGGGCCCTCTTCACAGGGAAGAACGAGTATAAGTACGCTTACAACAGCTCGTTATCAGCCCACTTCCGAAACTCTTTCAGGAGCCCCCCCGGTGGCATCAACTGGTCTGTTCCCGATCTCTTGTTTAACGGATCATTTGCACATGGCGAACACCTGGGGTTCCACGGCCACTTGCTGCATAATTACACCCACTACGATATCCAAGATGCCTACGAGAAGCTAGCGGGGGAGACGAAAGCTGTCTATCTCTTCTCAAACACTGGACTCTTACACAAAATGTATCACATCCCGGTGCTGCATCGCAAGCTTGGGAAACTAGGCGTGATGTTCGAGAAAGCGTTTGGTTGCGCGCTGGATTTCCTGTTCATACCAAGGACAGAGTACTTGCACCATTACGAGAAAGAGATAGAGGTTTTAACGGCGAATCGGGAACGACCTATTATCGGCGTCCATGCCCGGTACGGAGATGAGTCGTTTGCATCATCTACTGAAAGTGCTGACGTCAAGGAGTATGTGAAAACCGCCTTTGCAGGTGTCATATCTTGCGTCCAGGACCTCGTATCCTCTTTGAAAGAAAGAGGCGTGCCTCAGCCCATAATATACTTTCTTTCTGATAATCGTATGGCTCGGATTACTTTTCAAGAGATTTTCCATGATGATATCGTCATTACAAACACGAGGTACAAGGCTATGCACACCGGCCCGTTTCAGGTGGGAGGCATCGATGAAGAGGGCCTTCAAACAGCAGCCATTGACTACTGGCTCTTTGGAGGCTCCGACTATTTCGTCATTTCAACCAGCAGTGGTTACGGACGTACAGCGGCTGCCCGCTCGTTTTCGTGGCAAAATGCGCCGACTTTTCTCGTGGAGAAACAATATGACAAACAAAAATGTCAGGGGGGCGACGAAGGATCGTTTTTAAGGCTTGCGATTCAGCCGCCTGGCATTTAACAAGAATACTTACAGTCGTTCGACGCGCGTTTCCAAGAACGTTTATGTTGGAAAGGAGGCTTTCATAGATAATTCTAACGCGTGCATTCGTTTAAGAGTGGCAACCGTTATGTAAGATTGCAGCGAACAAGAGAGATGATACTTCTTCATGCAAAGATCTGAACACCCCAACTTTGTCTCTCCACCTGTGTCCCTCGCCCATGCTGCCTCTTTTGTCTTCGCCGCGGACCTAAGAAGTGCACTCTTTCGAGCTGCAGAACGGCGCTTGATGCACCGGGTCGACCTCCCAAAGCTCTTCGGTCCATTCGAAGGGATGCTGCGGGTTCCAACGCCACTGCGTTGCGGCGGTTGTGCTTTGCCGGCGCCCGTGGTTTGCGCTAGCAGCGTGCCAGTCGATGTCCTTTTGACAGGAAGACTGGTTTTGCACGTGCTCGCACAGCCATTGGTGCTGGATGGGCACTGCCAGTTGCGTAGTCTGGTTTTCGTGGAGAAACATAGACGTCAGCAGGTAGAGGTGAGGGTCGCCCCACCTGTGCCGAAATGCCCCGTGGACGTTGTCCAAGTGCCACACAGTGTTCAAGAAGGCGGGCGAGCGAGCAAACGCCGTGTCGAACACAAACGCAAACCCGTACCAAGTCCAGTACTTTGGCATCCTGTACAAGTCTTGCAAGGGCTCGAGCTGGTTGTATCGCAAGACGTCCTCCACGGTCTCGTAAAGGTCCACGCACACGAAAGCACCGTCGACCACGGAGGAGAAGTACGCTGCTTTCATGTCTCCGAGCGCCAAGTCCTGGAATACGTCAAAATTCACTGGCTCAACGATGGTGGCGTCCGAATCCAGCTTGAAGACGTAGCGATATCCAAAAAACGCGCGGTGCAAGGGCCAGCGATAGATGTTGGTTCGGATCATGTGCAGGTACTCGGGGTACCAGTCGAACATTTTGTGGCCCGTCTTGTTGAACCGCGCCTCGTAGCGCGTATCTATCAGTGCGTCGCCTACAAAATGTATCCTCGATCTCGTCCACGTTCGCACCGCGTCCAAGGTCGTCTGCTGGAGATCTTGGTGCAGCATGATGACAGGATAGTTGAAGCGATCGTTGAAGTTGACGTCCAGGGACTGCAGGCTACGCTTGAGCTTGGCGCGGCTTTCCTCGGTATCGCTCGTCCACAGAATCATAAAGACACCCAGGCCCGATCGAGGGATTGATGCGTCTTCCGGCAGAGGCGAACCCCAGACGTTCTCCTCAAGTCTTCTCGTGTAATACCGGTAAAAGTCGTTTGGCTCGCGTCCAGCGTCGACAGCGTGGTGACGATGCGCATGTCGAGCCAACCTTTCATGGGACGCGCCTCCCTCGCTGCGTGCAGCGAAAAGAAGCAAGCACTGCAGAAGCAGCGCGAGTGTTTGGGCCGCTTTCATTGCTGATGGTTTCGAACCTGAGCGCGATTGTGGACGTGCACAATATTGTGGACGTGCACAATATTGTGGACGTGCACGATTCTCCGAAAGCGCGACCTTTCACTTTTGATTTCGAGCAAGGTTTTGCCCTGTTTTTGCCCTTCGCTCACGAGATTTACAAGCAGCGAAGAGCATCAGTGAGAGAGAGAATCAAACTGAAGTTTATATGGCTTCAATTGCGGTTCGGTCAAAACGAGGAAGCTCACGGGCCGGCGCTTTTCGGTGCCTTCTTTCTTTCCGTGGAGAGGCTTTCAAAAAAATTATCCACGGAAACATTTTTTTTCAAATGAAAACACTAAAAGTAACCAACATGGCGTATATATTTGCCTCGTACGCCCTTTTTCTCTGAGGATGTCGTAAGAGCCCTCCAACGTTGCACTGCGACACACTTTGGTGCAAAACTTTTAAGGTATAAAGCTGTTTTTATCTCGAAGTCACTAGCAGTGAAGCAGTGAAGCAAGCAAGCAACAGAACACTTACTGTTTGCGCATATTTTTCCGTATGCAGGGAAGCAACGGAAAAAACGACTCTTTGAAGCTTCCAGACGCATGATATTCGCGGGGGCAGCTTAGCTGGGGCGACGGACCTGAGCTTCAACGCTACGGGCTCGGCGACTGCGTTTTTTTTCACAGCTGCATAGTACTCATTCTCATATTCACGCAGGGTAAAGAGAGAGAACTCTATCAGCACGCACTCTTGCTCCATGAGATTGCCTCGTCTTTTACGTCTTTACAGCGTTGTTAACAAAAAAGAAAACATCGAATTTCATTGTGTTGTTCGTCTTCGCCTTCTTGTGGACGAGACGAAACTTCATGCCATCAGAAAGAGATGGCTCCGGCCCGGACGGCTTTGTCTTTATCCCTCAGTCGAAGATAAGGGCGGACCGAAAAAAGAGAGTGTCTTGTCTTGTTCCCGGCTGCTGCTATTTCCCTGTCTCTCTCTTTCTCGCTCTTGATCACAAGAAAAAAAAATGCAGCAGAAAGAATGTCACTCCTGTTCAGGAGTGAAATATTTCAGCGCCTCCTTGCATGAGGGAGGCTTCAGGTCAAAGAAACCAAAGAGGCCGTCCACAACGCGGTGCACGTGCGCCCACGTCATGCCAGCCCACAGGGGGAGGCGCAGGAGCACGTCGCCGACCTTGATCGTCGTGCTCATGTCACCCGCAGAGCGCGCGTAGCGCTGCCCTCCCTGGGACAGAT
>Ga0315289_10008562_pt1 | contig 14782 bp, 14 predicted proteins | sample YL17G11_40_MG_FD_203452 | JGI IMG/M metagenome (GOLD analysis project Ga0315289, IMG submission 203452) | Sediment microbial communities from Yellowstone Lake, YNP, Wyoming, USA - YL17G11_40 | ecosystem: Environmental > Aquatic > Freshwater > Lake > Sediment | place: USA: Wyoming | collected...
GGTGACCTTTATGGTTCGGTTTTCCCTCCGCTTTGGATTATTTTACGAGACTGTGCCAGGCGGTAAGATCATCACCGGGCGTGCGAACCTGTCCGTGAGCGGGCGGCCGGGGACCAGGGAGATAGAGCGCGGGGGAGATTTGGCCCTGAAACTTCTGATCAAAACGCCGGGCCTGGTTCAACATGCGTTCAACCACCTTGGGATGCTCATCGGCAACATCCGTTTTCTCCCCAATGTCTTTCGTAAGATCGTAGAGCGTGGCTTTGGGCCAGAGGCGATGATGGTTCGTAAACACCCCCGGCTGATGCTGATACCTCCCGCTCATCAGCCCCGCCCGCGACGGGCTGCACAGCGAGTGTGGCGCATAACCATCCGTGAAGCGGACACCGTTCTTCGCGATGGAGTCGATGTGCGGCGTCGGGATGTCCTTGCAGCCGTAAACGCCAATGTCCGCATAGCCAAGATCATCCGCGAGAACGAGGATGATGTTGGGACGCTTGATCTCCGCCGAGACTGACGAAGCCAGAAGGCCGAGTGACGAGGCAAGGATGATGTGGGTGAGTTTCATATTCTCATCGGACTTCCGCCGTAAAATTACACAACACCGCCGGCGTCCCCGGCGCGCCTCCGCCGAATCCACCGCCGAAGACCGCTTCGAGCCGCACTTGGCGACGGCCTTTCCGCAATCCACCGGGAAGATCGGCGGCGACCTCAATGATCTCGCCGCGCAGGCACACCCAGTCGGTCTCAGGCAGGTTCTCGGCGCGGACTGTCACTCCTTTGTACGTCAGGCGCAAGTTCGGGTTCGTCACCTCGGCGCCATCCAGAAACAGGGCCATTCGCTGTGTGACGAAGTACATGGTACGCAACTCATGCACACGGTACGCGAAGCGGAAGCCGACCACATTGCCATCGGCGGGTTCCAGATTGCGAAGTGAACCCGGAACATACCACGGATTCACGCTCATGGGCGGCCTCCTTTCACCGTTGTGTCGGCCAGGGTGACAATGCCCCACGCCGGGAGATCGAACCGGACAATTGCCCCCTCCCGTTGGGCGGGCCGGAGGTGGCGGCCATCCAGTTCGGTGACAGCCGGATCTTTCCACGGAAAGTGCCAATGCACTTCCACGGCGCGCGCCGCACCCGTTGTGTCATAGAACCGGGCGCGCGGCTTTCCTTCGTGGAAATGGAGGCCGGAGAGCACCGCGGCTGCGGTCGTGCGCAGGTACGAGCGGGAGAACGGGAGTGGCAAGTACGCGTCATCGAGAGATTGGGTCGCGAGCGGTTGCTGGAATTCCCAAGCGCGCCACGGAACCCTGGCCATGCGCCAGTCGCCGCGGTGGGGATAGATTCCGTACCGGTAACGATGCACGCCGCGCAAGGGAGGAAAGCCGTCTGAAATCAGCACGGCGACATCGTCGCCAGGGGTGTGCAGCCCGGGCACGCCGTCGTTGATCAGCGCGACTCCGTGATCGCCGTAAAAGAGATCGAGGAAGTCGAGCGCCACGGGGCTGGTGGTTTTCGTCTCGTAAACCCCGAACGGCAGGTTCACCCATCGCGTGCCGCCGGCTGCGAAGGGAAAGACGTGCCGCAGGAGCGTGCCTGGTTGACCCTTGTATCCGAAGATGGCGCCGCGGCCATAGTCAATTTCAAGGTCCATTTCCAGGATCGGGGATTCGTGTGCGAGCAAAATCCTGAGCCGGTAGGTGGAGGTGGCGAGTTTTCCGGAAATGGCCACGCTGCCCGCCACCGCATCCGTGCGGTCCATTTCGACCCGCACACTCGCGGCGGACGAGTCCACCGCCGGGTACGCGCACAGAAAGCGCGCCTGCTGCCCGCTCGGCAGCAGTTCAGCGCCACTGGACTTCTCCATGATGCTGGTGATGCCGCCGGTCTTGGGATGGAACGTAGTGCGCAGGTACCTGTTCTCCAGCACCAGCGGCGCAACCGTGCGACCGTCCGCCTGGGAAACGACGGCTCCGCGGGACCGTATCGTATAGGCGCGGAACCCGAGCGACGGTGCGGAAGCATGGAAGCTAATCAGCGCCCGCTCCGTGTTACCGTCCTTGCGCAAGTCGAGAACGGCGGCGGGCCAGTCATGCTCGCCGTCGTGAACGGAAATCTCCCGTTGCGCGGGCGCCGGAATCCAGCATTGCACCTCGCCCTCGCGTTTCCAGTTGCAGGCGTTATAGACCACGACCTGCTGAGCGTCCCCCGGGCCTGAACGCGACTCGCGGCGCACGAGGTCAGCCAAGGCTCCGTCGAGGGCCTCCCGGGCGATCTGCTCCACCGAGGTCTTCCACTCACGCGCGGTAGCCTCGGTCGATATCGGGGTTCGCGGGCCTGGATAATCGGGGATGAAGGGCTCTTGGAGACCGCCTACGTGATATCCTTCCGGATTCTCCGAACCGCCGCACCCATACGCGAAGTGATCCTGGGACGAAAGCAGGTTCTTCCACGCCTTTTCGAACTGCTTCACGGGATACGGCCGTCCCGCGGACGCCGCCAGCGTGGAGAACTTTTCCGCCGTCACAAGCAGGCGCTCCAAGTGCCGGTCTTCGCGGGCCATCTGGTTCAAAGAGCCGAAACCGGACCATGCGTACGGGCGTCCCAGCATCTCATCGGCGCTGTAGAACCGGGGCTCGGGATCGGGCGAAACGGACGCGATATAGTCAGCGAAGGTCGTGCAAATGGCCTGGACTGGCGCTATCGCGTTGAATGCCTCCCATTCGTGCTCTCCGTGCATGTTCATGGTGTGGTCCTGCACGCCGCCGGCGAGAACGGTGCGAAATCCGGCCTGCTCCGCCGCCACCAGCGTGCGGGCCATGGTATTGATACCGCCTCCCGAACCACCCGGGAGGCTCGATCCTAAATTGGATACCGGAACCGTCTTGTATTTGGGGACCGCCGGAATGAGAGTGCCATCCAATCCCTTCCAAATCAACGTTTCCTTGTCCACACCGGCGATCACTCCCGGGTTCCCGCAGCGCAGCACCGCGTACTCGAAGCAAAAACCTCGCAGGATCTGGGGCAGTTGCGGATGAAACGCGAAATCATCATAAGCGATCGCGAATGTGCGCGTTTTCCCGCCCATGCGCGCCAGCGCCTTGATCCCGAATTCGAACTGGCGCAGGTTGGATTCCGTTCCGAGAACCTCCAAGTAGGCGTCCGAGTACATGCCCTTCACCGTTTCCACGAGTCTGGCCGCCGACGCCTTTTGCCAGCGCCTCAGATCTGTGATTCCGTAATCGGCAATGACATCCCAAGTGTTGCCGCACACCTGGTTCACCTGTTTGGAGTTCAATTGTTCGGCGGCGCGCAACCGGTTCTCCGCCCAGCGCATCGCGAAGCTGGGCCAGCCCCATTCCGCGTACCCCACGATCTCGCCGCCCGCCTTGCGGTCCGAGAGAAGCCCGCCATGCCAGCCGCGCACAAAATACGGCTGCACGGGGGTGAGGGCGTTCCGGGCGGCCAGGAGTTGCATGCCGGCTTCACGGATCAGCCGGCGCATGGAACCGGAATCGCCCGCCAGCAGCCGTTCGGCCGCCGCAGCAATATGCTGATCCGCCGCGGCCACCCGGTCGTCAACGGATTGTCCGGCCCTCTTGAGAGACTGCAATTCGAGGACGAACTTCCGCGCGAAGGCATACCCGTAGAACGCCAGACGCGCCTCGTTGTAATCTTCGCCGCGGGGCACAGCAGCAGGTTTGGCACCCAGCGCCGCCCGGACCAGGTTTGCCAGCAGGGCCGAGACAGTGGCTTCGTAGCCCCAGTAATCCGGGTGTCGCCCATGCGCGGCCAAGTCGGCAAAGAGGTTTGTGGCGATGAGGCACGCCCGATCCTTCTGCACGATGTCTGGTGCCCCGGATGAGAGCCGCGTAACCACCGTCCCGGCGGGTGCCGTGACCTGCATGTGCCAGTCAAAAGTGATGTGGACGTGATCGGTTCGCCTCCCGAGTTGGCGCAGCACGCCGTTCAGCGGGTTGTCCGTGGCGTTCGAGCGACGCGGCGTTTCGGCGTGCCAATCCTGGAAAACAACCCCAAAACGTCTGGCCACATCGTCGCCGAGTGGTTCGCCCAAGCCCGCTGGTTGCACTGCGATAATGCCGCGCGCGCCCGGGAGTCCCGCCAGGAGATCCCCGAACGCCGGCGACTTGTAACCAGCACGCCCGCGCTGTCTGGTGTCGGGCAGCCGATCGCCGGCAATCAGGAGATCGCAAGTCGCCGCGCTTTCGGCGCGAACCTCGGGAATCCCCACCGCCAGCACCAAGGGATCCCATAAGCGCCAGGAGATGTAATCAAAGACTTCCGGCGAAGCGCACAGCAACGACACGGAGAACTTCCGGCGCGGCTTCGCCGCCGCGGCCGCATGCAGCGGCGTCGCGGCCAGATACGCCGTCGCCAAGCCGGCGGTGGCCAGAAAGGTCCTGCGGGATGTTTGGAAACTCATTGGGACTGGTCTCCCGTCAGCCGTAAAGCCAGGCGAACGTGCGCCGGCTGGCGCCTTTCCATTCGCCTGAAATGACGCCGAGCAGGTTGGCGATCATGATTGTCGCCGCCATGAATACCGGCCAGCCAACGACCGCACCGCTGCCCCCTATGAGGTAAAGGGAAGTGGCGACAATATAGAGCACCATGCCCACGACAAACAGCAGGGACATGGCCACGGCCTTCATGACATTGGAGAAGGAACCGGGGGCGCTGAAATTGCCGAAGGACTTGTTCTTGCGAAGGAGGTGGAAGCAATAGGCTGTGTTGACGAGCCAGCCGCCGATGAAAAACGGCAACATCCAGGCCGAACAAGACCACGCCCACGCCCCAGCCCAGACCGAACAGGAACACCAGCCCCACCGTTTTCCAACCAACTGAATTGTAGATATCCAGCACTCCCGGCGTGGTGCCAAATGCCAGCGCGATGGGAAAGACCAGGCAGCAGACCAGGCTGAACAGGAACCAGCCGTTCTCCCAGCGGCAGTTCTTCATGAATTTCATGGGAAAGACAAAGGCGCCCTGAATGCCGCCGCCCAAGAAGGCCAACAACAAGCCCATCAAGATCGTTGAGTTCATATAATTGGATTCTGCGTTTTCGTGGGTTGGGATTCTCGGTCCATCAACTCGACCAGCGCTGCGACGGGGAAAGACGAATCGGCGCAGGTGGGCGGCAACATCGGCACGCGATTGCCACCTCGTAGCACACCCCCCCAGCGCTCGGATACCACCTCACCAAACCGATTGCGCCCACAGACCTGTGGGATCACATGCGCGTGGGCATCGATGATCGGGAGGTTGGTCAACATGTCGACACACCTGGGAGAAATAACTCAAGTCATGATAAACCCGCCGGTGATGTTGAGCGCCTGGCCGGTCATGGCGCTGCTGGCCTCGCTGCAGAGGAACTTGACCACGTGCGCCACCTCCTCGGGCTTGATGAATCGCTTCATGGGCACACTCTCCCAGGCCTTGTGCATGGCATCGAAATCGACGCCCTCTGCATCGGCGTGCATGCGAACGAGCTGTTCGATGCGCTCGCCCTCGATGGGGCCGGGGCAGACCGCGTTGACGCGGATCCCGTAATCGACGAGTTCCAGCGCGAGCGTCTGGGTGAGGCCAAGCAGGGCCCACTTGCTGCACACGTAGTCCGCGCGGAACGGCAGTCCGCGGCGGGCGACGTTGCTGGCGATGTTGACGATGCAGCCGGACTTTCGCGCGATCATGTGGGGAATGATCTCTCGAGTGACGAGCATGGTGCCCGTGAGGTTGATGCCAAGGGTGTAGTTCCAGTCGTCAAGCTTCATGTCCTTGACCAACTGCGCCTTGCCGTTGTATCCCGCGTTGTTGATCAGGATGTCGATCCGGCCTCCAAGAATCTCGGCGACGCGACGGACGGTGCTCTTCACTTCGTCTTCATGCGAGATGTCGCACACCAGGCCGTCGGCGGTGATGCCGAGGCTGCGAGATCGCTGACCGTGCTGGCGGGATCTTGCCGGTCAATTACAGCGAGACGTGCACCATCGGCGGCGAACTCAAGAGCGAGGCTCTTTCCCAGGCCTGCCGCGGCTCCGGTTACGAGCACGTTTTGTCCTTCGAACGTCTTCATGGATTCCTCCGCTGAATGCGGTTGTCAGTCAATCCGTTTCTGGTAGCTTCTCAGCACTGTTTCATCGACCTTAATGCCGAGACCCGGCGCCTTTGGCACCGGGCCGCGGCCGTCTTGGTCCACGGCAATGGTGTCCGCCAGAAGTTCGTCTCGGAGCGGATTGGGATGCGATCAAACTCGATGAGTGGTTCGTTTTGGAGTGGAACTGGGTTCGCCGTGTGCGGCATCGGGGGTAGGGCGGCGACGGCATGCAATGCGGCTGCCAGCGCAACGCCCGACCCCCAAACGTGCGGGAGCACCGGCACCCCGTACGCTGAGGCGAGAGCGACGATCTTCTGCCATTCCGAGAAACCGCCACATACGCAGATGTCCGGTTGCGCGATGTCCACGCAACCGCCGGCGATCAGGTCGCGGAACCCCCAGCGGGTATACTCGGCCTCACCTCCCGCGACCGCGATGTCCAGTGCTTTCCGGACTTGCCGGTAACCGTTGCGGTCTTCCGGGGGTACGGGTTCTTCAAAAAACAGACACCCGTGCTGCTCAAGCACGCGGCCCATGCGAATCGCCGTGGGTGCGTGGTAGGCGTGGTTGCAGTCGACCAGAATGCCGGTTTGGGGACCGACTGCCTTGCGAATGGCGGCGACGCGCTGGGCATCGGCCTCGACGCTGAGCAGACCGACCTTGATCTTGAGCAGGCGAAATCCAGCGCGGACGTAGGAACCCGCCTCTTCCTCAAGCTGCGCGAGCGATTCTTCGTGATTGAGCACGTCGTCACCACGGTAGTAACAGCCCGTGGCGTAAGCAGGAACGCTTTCCCGAAAGGCGCCGCCCAGGAGGTTATGAACCGGCACACCGAGGGCCTGGCCCTTGAGGTCCCAAAACGCGATGTCTAGGGCGCTGAGGGCTTCGATGTAGGCCCCCTTTTGGCCGAAGTCGCGCGTCAGCGCGTACAGTGTTTCCCATATTCGCCCCACATCGTGCGGCGACTCTCCGAGAACCTCGGGTGCGAGCACGTGATCAATGCAGGCGGCGACGGGTTCGGGTGGACCGTACTGCCCCCCTTCCCCCCAGCCGACCAAACCATCATCGGTATAGATTCTATCGTTTACGACAGATTACCACCAGTTTTCTGACACAACTCTGACAAGCCTGCCGCAGGACCGGACGGCGGCATCGGTGGACCATGCTCTGAGGTTGCCGACAGGCCCTCCAACGCTGGCCGCCGACACACATACGCGGACATTACTCCCACCGAGTTGCAGCCGAGGAGTGACGCCAATCATAGGTGCCGAAACGAGATCGGCCTCCAGTCGAGCCTCCCGGTTACACAGTCTAAGGAGTCTTGGGGCAGATTCTTCCACTCAGATACTAGGCTTCTGACTTAGCGGGACGTGGCATCGCCGTTTTCTGGAATGCCCGTCATCCCCATGCCCGATTCCTGCCGCAACGCCTTCCAAAACCGCGCCGTGGCACCGTATGGCAATCATCTGACTTCTTCTCAGACTCAGGCGTCCTGCTCACACTCCAGTGCCGGCCGCACACCCACGCCGGGAATTCATTGTGACTTACCGAGCGGGACCGGCCACCGATGGTGACTAGGGTTTCGTCGAATTCCGACCGCTGGACCGGGGCTCCGGAAATGACTTCCCCCGGGTCTTTTCACGTATCCCGGCAGCGCCCTGGTGATCGCCGAGGTCCTCCAACGTCCTGCTCAGGCCCTGGTACACGCGGCGCAGGTAGTTGCGGACTGCCGACGGCGCATCTGGTCTGCTTTGCAGCAATGATTCGAGCCCAGCCGCACCGAGCTTCGAACCGAAGCCGCGCACGCCGACCAAGGGGGGACCGTTGTTGTTTGATGGCTGGCCCGGCCCGGCCACTGACGCCGCCGCGGGCGAGACGCAACTCTTCGAGCAGGTGTTCATCAAGGGTATCACCGACGTCGCCGATCCCGTTCAGGGCGTCGCCGTCGTGGACTTGAACCAGGACGGCAAGCCCGACCTGGTGCTTGTACAGAAGGACCGCATCCGCGTCATGTTGAACAAAGGCAACTTTCAGTTCGAGGAGCACCCCATTCAACTCGAAGGCGAAGTCACCGGCAACCAGGCGCCCACGTTCGCCGACTTCAACGGCGATGGCTACCTCGACTTCTATCTCTCAACCGTCGCAGCGCGGAACCACGCCAATTTCTTCCTCAGCCAGGGCGCATGGGATAAGTTCAAAGACTGCGCGGTGGCGATGGGCGTGGACAATCCTCGCGCCTACGCCCGCGGCCAGGTCTCGGTCGGCGATGTCAACGGCGACGGCGACCTCGACCTCGTGCGTGCGGCGCACAACGAGGGTGGATTCCGTTTTGCGGACGCCACCGACAAGGTCGGCCTTGGCCCACTGAACTGGTTCGTGGATCAGTGGCATGAGTTTTGGGGCTGTCCGATGCCGCCGGATCGCCGCGGCAATCAAACGGCCCCGCGAGGTTCGGTTCCCAAGCCGAAAGGTTCGGAACGGTTCGCCCTCAAAGACCATCTGCTCTACTTCGGCAACAGCGTGCTGGCCGATTTCAACAACGACGGCTGGCTCGATCTGTTCCAGGTCACGCGATTCGGCGGTCAGGGCGATATCCGCGGTAAGTGGCGGAGCAACCTCTTCATGAACCGTGGCGACGGTACATTCGAGTTGGTGAAGACCGAACTGTCGGGCGTCAAGGGGCCTGCGATTCTCCACGCGGTCCCAGCAACCAGGATTGGGTACTTGTGCTTAAACCGCAGAAGTGAAGACAGGGAGAGAGAAGATGCGCACGCAAAACACCATAGCTTTTCTCGTCGTAGTGACCCTCGCGACTGCCACAATCACCTATGCCGCCGAACCGGTCGATCGCGATCTGATCCCCGAGGCTCGCGCGGTGCTGAAGTACCTGGGGTCGGTCTATGGCAAGAAGACGCTGGCCGGCATTTCGGGTGGAAGCAATGCCGAGTCCGTACTGAGAGTCTGTGGTAAGCAGCCGGCCATCGTGTCGTTCGACCTGTCGGGCTGGAACAGCCCTGCCTGGGGCAAGACTTACACCCCAGTAGTACAGAAGTCGGTGGATGCGGCCAAGGAGTGCTGGCGGCAAGGGGGCATCGTTACGATGCAATTGCATTGGATCCACCCTGGCAATCCCAACGGCTCGGCCTGGGTGGGCGCCCACGGCAAGAAGACGGCCAGCGGGCCGTTCGACATCGGCGCGGCGCTGAAGCCCGGCACTAAACAGCACGAGCAAGTCATGCGCGACCTGAAAGGCCATGCCGACTACCTCCAGCAACTGGCCGACGCCCGCGTGCCGGTGTTGTGGCGTCCGTTGCACGAGATCGAGGGTGGCTGGTTCTGGTGGACAGACCAAGAGAAACCTGAGAACACCGCCGCGCTGTGGCGGATGATGTTCGATTACTTCGTCCACGAGCGCAAGCTGCACAATCTCATCTGGGTCTATTCCAGCGCGCTGCGCTGCGGCAAAGGCAAGGAAGGCCTTGCCAACGTGGAGATGCGGAAACGGTACTATCCGGGCGCGAACTACGTCGACATCGCCGGCATCGACATCTATCCCAACGCCTACATCGGCATCGGCCGGCCGCAGGAAGACACCTACGCGAAAAGCCTCGAGGTGATGAAGCAGGTTGCGCCGGGGAAACTCCTGGCCCTATGCGAGTGCGAGGCCATGCCCGACCCGGACAAGATGATGAAGGACGGACCTCGCTGGCTCTACTGCCTGCCGTGGTGGGGCGAGGGCAAGAGGAATCCCGCTGACTGGATCAAGAAGACCTACACGCACGAATTCATCCTCACACGCGACAAGTTGCCTGATTGGATGGATCGCAGGTAGTCGCTGACCAGTTACAAGCGGCCGGGCCTGCGATCCCTAGGACATGACAACAGAACCACTCCCAATGACCCGTGCGAGCTTTCTCGCGGCCTGTGGCGCTGCGGTAAGCCAGATTGTATTTGGTCAACGGCTGTCTGGTGATACGGCTGGAAAGCCCGAGTCGCCATCCCGGCGTGCTATTCTGCGGAATTGCCGTGATGGTGAAGGGTGGAAGGAAGTGCCCTATGGGTTGGTGGCAGCGAGACGCAGAAGTGATCAGAGACTCGGTCGCTGACTACATGGACTCGCGCAAGGATGCCATACACGGCATTCCTTGGCGCACCCCGTCAGAAATCCCGGCGGAGGTGCGTGAGCGAATCACCTGGTTCTATCTTCAGGGGCGCGGTTCAGGCCAACCTGGGCTAGCCTCGTTCCCGGCACAAGGCCGCCCTATATCAGTTTCACGGCAAGTCCGAACGGTAAGGCGTCCAGTCGCAGTCGATTCCGCTCACAGATTTCCGCGTAGTAATCCGGGTTGCGCGTCTCGCGAAACAGGAAGGCCAGTTCGCTGTCTCGGTTTCGATCCTGGAGCGTCATTGACTGCTGTGTAGACATGGTTTCCTCCCAGAGACAAGGTTGATAGGCCGAACGGCCCGCCGAATGGCATAGGGGTTTCCGGCAGTCGGGATCCTCTATGCAAACCTACCTTACGCGCGGGAAGGGTGCCGGCCCTTCGCTACTAGCGGGCCGCCAGTAGTCATGGGACATTGGCCCAGGTGAGTCAGGCGGCTGGTTTATAGGGAAAGCGCCTCACAAGCTCGGCAACGTTCAGATCAATCCCCAAGCCCGCTCCTTGTGGCAGTGGGATGCAGCCATTTTTCTGTACGGGGAAAGTGCCCCTGGTCAATTCCACGAACAGCGGTTCGTCTTCGGCCTCCCACTCGTGGATGAAAAAGTTGCGGCAGACCGACATCGCCGCCAGCGATGCCGCATGCGCGATCGGCCCGTAGCATTGGTGCGGGGCAACCTCTACGCCGAAGGCCTCCGCCAGGTTGGCGATTTTCCGCAGTTCCGTGATTCCGCCACAGTGCAGCACGTCGGGCTGGATGATCGTGGCCCCTTTGGCTTCGAGCAACTGCCGGAACTCGTACCGCGATAAGAGCCCTTCGCCGGTGGCGATCGGCACGGGCGATTTCGCCGCCAGCTCGGTGAAGGCCAGCGGGTTTTCGCGCTGCAGCGGCTCTTCCAAGAACATCGGCTTGTAGGGCGCGACAGCCTGGGCAAATGAAAGGGCCGACCGCACGGTCATGCTTTCCCACAACTCTAGCCCGATGTCCAATGCCGGCCCGGCCGCCTCACGGATGGCCGCCAGTCTGGCAACCGCCAGTTGCTCGCGCTGCTGTTGGCTCGGGTTCGCCTCGATGGCAAACTTCACCGCCGTCCAACCCTTCTGCTGCGTCGCAGCCGCCTGCTCGGCAAACTGTTTTGGGCTCTTGGCGTGAACGGCCGTATCCCAATGGGTGTAGTACGCGCGCAGTTGTCTGTGGATTGCCCCGCCCAACAGACGCCACACCGGAACGCCCAGACGCTTGCCTTCGAGGTCGTGCAACGCGATGTCGACCGCCGACAAGGCGGTGACCAACACCGGCCCGCCGCGCCAACGCGTAAGCCCGTAGTAGTTGCGGTTCCAATGCTCTTCGACGCCCGCCGGGTCGAGTCCTACCATCCGCGGCTCGAGCCAGCGCAGCGCGGCTTCGACCACGTCGACCCGCGTGTGCAACGAGGCCTCGCCGATTCCCACCAGGCCGCCGTCGGTGTGAATCTCAAGAATCATCAGGTCACGCCAACGCACGGTCGCCTTGTGAATGGCGAACTTCGTGATCTTGAGCCTGCTCGGGGAAGGGGATGCCCAGGCGCACGAGCCGCGCGCGGCTAACGCGGCCGCCGCCAGGCTGCCTAACAGCGTTCGTCGGTTGAGCACATTCATGTCGTGCCCTTGCTGCGCATGGCAAACGTTAAGGTTTGCCGAAGGAAAACAGCGAGCGTACGGCCAGGATTCGCGTCTGCGATTTCGGCCCGGGGTGGTTGTAGAACCCCACCGTGCAATTCAAGCGGAAGAAGAAGGCATCGCCGGCCTTGGCGGGATGACGGCCCTCGATGCCGCTGATTCCGCCGCCCGCCACCATCTCGCCCTGCCCGTCCAGCACCAGGTAGATCTCCTCCTCGCGTTCGTGATGGTGGGGGAAGTTGGTCCCGCCGGGCGCGAAGTCCATGATGAAGAGGCTCGATAGCACTTGGCCCGCGGCGATCTTGTCGCGAGTGCTCTTGCTGTCGCCGATCAGCAACTGATAGAGCACCGAGGACGGATGGCCCGCGACCGTTTGTTTCTTCACATCGGCGATATTGGCCTTCTGGAGCGTGGACGGCACGGCGACTACTGTGCGCGCGGGGATGCGGAACCCCATGACGATCACGCGGCAGGGAGCGTCCTTCGGGTTGGACATCCGCCGCCGCACGCCGGGCGCCAGGTACAAGAAGTCGTCCTTCTCGACGGTGACCTGTTCCTCGCCGTAGAAGAGCGTGCCTGCCCCTTCGAGAACGAGATAGACCTGCTCCTCGTCGGGACAAGTCGTCTCGGCGCTGGTTCCTTTCGGGTCGATCGTCATTTCGCCGAACCGCGCGATCCCCTTGACGATGCGGGCCTCCGGGTCGCCCAGCCCGAAGATGGGCCGATAGTGGCACGAACGCGTGCTCAGATCGATCGTTTTTTCCTGAAGATCGGGAACGAAGCGACGCAGGAACGTGGGATCGATCGTGCGCTCCGCGGCACGTGCCGGCGGCGCGACCAACCAGCCTGCCGCCCCGACTGACATCATGACTGCAACCCACAGGCTTCGCCGAGCCTTTACCGCTCCGTGGTTTCGCATGACCGCCTCCTTATCTTGTCTGAGTGTTCTGTTGTCTATTCGCTCATCGAATTGACCCAGCGTCTTTCCGCGTCGAAGTGGGGCCAGGGCCCGACCCGGTGGAAGCCGCGAATGATGAAGTCGTCGTACATGGGCGTGGGCTCGAAGTAACCGGGATAGCGGAGGTGTTGCTTAACCACCGCCTCGTTGAGTTCCACGCCCAGACCCGGGCCGTCGGGCACCTGAATGTAACCGTTCTGGATAATCGGCTTGGGCACTCCCGTCACCAGGTCGTCCCACCAGGGGATGTCGGCGGCATGGTTCTCCATGGCCACAAGCTCCGGGATAGTCGCGGCCACGTGCACGGCGGCCATGCATCCGACGGGCGAGCCGGCAAAGTGCAGGGCGGTAGGGATGCCGTAGAGGTGGGCAAAGTCGGCGATCCTCTTGGTCTCGCGGAGTGCCCCAGAGGTTAGGGGATCGGGATGAATGATATCCACGGCGCGGTTCTCAATGAGATTCCGGAACCCCTCTTCCAGCCCGAAGGCATTTTCGCCCGTCAGGATCGGCGTGGTGGTTGCGTCCTTGATGGCCTTGTAGCCCCGCCAGTCCTTCCAGTCGATGAAGTCCTCGGCCCAGGAGAGCTGGTAGGGTTCAAACGCCCTGGCGTAGCGGATGCTATCTTTGACGGACAGCCTGCCGAAGTGGTCGGCGGCCAGGGGCACGTCCCAACCGATCGCGTCCCGAGCCGCCGCGATGAACTCGCACAGATAGCCCAGCCCCTTGTGCGTCGCCGCGCCGTTTTCGTGGACGCCTCCCGGCCGGTCGGCGATCAGGCTGGTCGCAAGGTCCATTTTGAAGAAGGTGAACCCCATTTTCTTGCGCCGCAGCAACCGGGCCACATAGGCCTTCTTATCGGGGTGAGAGGGCGTATCACAATAGATGCGGATGCAGTCGCGGCACTTCGCGGCACTGAGCAGGCGCCAGGCGGGCACACCGTAAACTTTTCCGGCGATATCGTGCAGGGCCATATCCACGGCGCTATAGCCGCCGCCCATCCGTCCCTGCCCGGCAAACTGCCGGATCTCTTGCAGGACGGACTCGATCTGGAGCGGGTTTTTGCCCAACAGATGTGCTTTGAGCACCAGGGCGATGCCCGTCACGCCCGCATCGCGGACTTCGCCAAGGCCGTAGACACCCTGGTTCGTGTCGATGCGGATGATGGGGTAGTCGAAGTTGGAGGCCACGGTGCATGCGCGCATGTCCGTGATCTTCAGGCCGCTGGGCGCCGAGTGGGTGTTCAGCGAGGGGGAGCTCGGCGACTCCCCGCCGCGTGTTTCCACGATGCCGAAGGCCGATGCGACGCAGGTCGCGCGAGCCAGATGCTGAAGCATTCTTCGCCGGTTCAGGGTCGGCGGCTGCGTGCTGGAAGTCATGCTGCTGCTCCGCGTCTACCAGGTCCTGCCCTTGAGCAGCTTCTCGCGCTGGTAGGGCGTAAGCTCCTTTCCCTTGGCTTTGAGCCACGCGCTAAAATCCTTCTCGATGTCCTCGGACCACTTGCGGTCGATCTGGCCCGGGGTGTACTTGCCCTCGCGGAGGCGCTGATGGCCGAACTCGTCGCGGACGCGCACGATCTCCGACGTCTCCACGACTTCCTGGGCCAGGTGGGCCGGGATGAAGATGATGCCTTCCTTCTTCCCCAGGACCACGTCGCCGGGCATCACCGCGGCCCGCCCGATGCGGACGGGCGTATTGATGCCCATGAGCATCACCTTGGCAAGCGCCGAGGGGTCCCAGCCGCGATTGAACACGGGGAAGTTGGGAACCTCGTTTACCCCTTGGATGTCGCGCGCCCCGCCGTCGATGACCACGCCCAGGCCGCCACTCTTGGCCCAGATCGCGTTGGCCAGGTTATCGCCCATGAAGGTCCCCTCGATGACCTTGCCC
>Ga0315289_10008566_pt1 | contig 14777 bp, 11 predicted proteins | sample YL17G11_40_MG_FD_203452 | JGI IMG/M metagenome (GOLD analysis project Ga0315289, IMG submission 203452) | Sediment microbial communities from Yellowstone Lake, YNP, Wyoming, USA - YL17G11_40 | ecosystem: Environmental > Aquatic > Freshwater > Lake > Sediment | place: USA: Wyoming | collected...
ACTCATATCCAGGATTATGGATACGCCTATGAATATTTAAAATCCAGATTCGATTTTTATGGCATGGATAATTTGGATGATATCCCAGTTTATTTAATACCTAAAGAGTTATGGGATGTTAATTTTCAATATATGGAGACAGCTTATAGCCCAGCATATGATATTATCATTTTGCCGGATGTTAAATTCAAATCCGAAAACTGGAAACATTCATTGTTAGTTCATGAATTCATCCACGCCATCCAAAAAAGGAAAGGGTGGTTGATTAGTGCTAAAGATTTGGATTTAGATGATTTAACGATAAGAGAAATTAGTTATGCGTTAACAATAGGAGTCCCTATCAATCAGGTTGCCTTGGCATTAGATATCCCTATTAATAAAATTAAAAAGTTAAATAATCTATATAATGAGAAGAAGAATTATTATAGCAAATATTTTTATATCCCTACAGAGGCCCACGCTTTTGCCGAAGAATTCAAGTTTTTAGTTCATATGGGCATCCCAACGGACAAAATTGAAGAACAAATTCTAAAAATCTTCATCCCCCGCCAAGAAACCTCCGAAACAAGCAGGAATAAAGAGTTATTAATGCGAATGATAAACTATGGCGATGAAATAATCAGTCACGTCATTGCTTATCAAGAGGATAGCAATAATGATAGCTCTTTATCGTGTTTCGAAAAATTTGAGACCATTCCAAGTTAATTGTTTGGATGATAAATTAACGAGTCTTGGTTATCGGCTAGATCCTCAAGGCGCATATTATAATAAACAGTACAAATCCCCCAGGTTAAACCTCGGTATCATCTGTGATAGCTCAAATGTTTATGACTTGATGGCTAATGCTGTCATCGAGAATAAAAACATTGATCGACAAATATCTGATGTAGAGAAAATATACCAGAAAAATTTGAGAGCCTTAGCGACCTTAAACATGGTTAAAATGGCTCAAGGGACTGGGCTAGGAGGTTTTGGATTAGAGGGTGGTTCTGGTGGGCTTCATAACATGAACTTAAGTGAAGAAATGGGTGGATCTAGATGGTGGTTATATTCTGATGATACTGGTGATTTGGATGAAATGTCAGCATGGTTACAGGGCCAGTTCCGTTACAATCCTACTTATTTATCCATAGGGAAACCCATTCAGATCGGGGATGACGAATATACTGTTTTGGCTCATATAAATGATGATGTTAAAGGGATAAGATTTGATAGAGATCGACAAGAAATGATATTAGACTATATTGATGGTAATAATCAAATACATAAATTTCCAGTCAATAGTATCAAGCATAGCACTGAAATGGGGAAATATGATGGTGATTTTGCTCAAGATTTGAAAAAATATCAACTAAAATTATCAAAATTAGGGGATAAGCATTTCGTAGTTTTGATTAGAAAAAGTAATACCAGTGGTGATTTAAGGGGTATTTGGGAAGTTAATGGGAGAGATCAGGTCCCTGGTTTTGCATATATTGATGAAGATTATAAAACTAGTTACTCATTGCATCCTGAATTATTAAATGACAAAGATTGGGCGAGTGGAGCCAGTATGCCAGGAAGAGATAATTATTTACCTAGTGGAAGCAGAGACTTTTAATTTTTAAGAGGAGGCCTTTAAAAATGCCAGTACCAATTAGATCCGTGAGAGATATTGAAGAAAATGTTCCATCGGTATTGACTGATGGCGGGTTTGGAGTCATGGGGTTAAGTGAATTACAGATTAGGATGCTTGGGATGGATGATATCTCTAAAACGTCAGCAGTGAAAAAGGTACCAGTAGATGAGAGGGACACAGAACTGCTGCATGAAATGTGGTCCAAAGAAAATGATTTAGTATTAGCTAGTGCAGACGATTTACAAGAATTAAAGATATCTGTGCCAGATACTGTTTCGGACAGGGACATTATTCGCATGAAGACCAATGGTTTGGTGGTGGGTCCTGATAGGGATGTTTCATTGACCGCCAAGGGCGAAAAGGCTTTAAAGGATAAGATCCTTTCTCAACCATCTAACTTCTTTTTGAATCGAACCAAAGAAAAATTTGAATTTGAGAAAGAGGCTAGTACAAAGAAGACATTAAGAGTGATAGCAAGTTTATAAGGGTGACAAAAAATGAGTTTAAAAATATTACATCAAATTAGATATGCTCAGGAAGACCCGGATACTTCAGGAGAAATTACGCCAGACATGCAGCAAAAGGCCTGGGAGCAGGCTAAGAAAGATGAATTGGCAGAACAAAGGCGTAAACGAGAAGAGCAAGAATATCAAAAGGCACAACGGGCGGGTGTACAAGAACCTTGGGAACAATATTTGGCTAGTCACCCAGGAACTAGGAGCCGACAAGCCCGATGGGTACCTAAGCCAGATGGCACATTGAAACATTTATTAGTTCCTGGTTTTCGTTTTGGCCCCATAGCTGCCGACCCCGCCCTTGTAAGAAAAAATATGGGGCAACGCAGCGGCCCTATTGCTATGACTATTAATCAAATGGCAGAAACAGGTGATATTACTGACCCGGATTTGATGAAAAAGAGAATACAAAGAGTTGTTTCTAAGAATCCAGATGATATAATTAATCTTGTAGACAAGGGAGACATAATAGAATTACAGAGTAAATTAACTCCAGAGGTGATAAAATTTTTAACATCTGGTAATTTTTCTCCTATGGAACTTTTGCAATATTTAGAACAAAATGACATAAACGCTTCGGATTTGGGGGTCCCTGCTTATGGCACCATGTTCCAACAGGCCCTAGAAGATTCCGTCCAAGATGAGGAAGGCTATGTCGTCGGCTTCCCTACGTTTTTGTCTTATGAACAAAAGATAGGTGGCAAAGGATGGATATCCAATATTTTCAGTCCTTCTAAACAAGAAGCTGAAGAAAATGATGCGGTGAATGTTACTGTTCTTCATCCTTCCCTGTTGGACCCTCGTAAACATTTATTCTCAGGGAAAGCCTTAGAATATTATAAATCACAAGGCCAAGGTAATTGGAACTATTTCTTAGCCAGTTTTATCAATGATTATATTATGATTGGTCGTAAATTAAAGAATAACCCAGAATTATCAGATAATGAAGAACTGTTAAATTTCTGGGAAAAATGGATGAATGATACTAATATGATTGATAGGAATTCTTTAAGTTTGATAGGTAAAGGAGGCGGTCTGGGCAAAGGGAAAAGTTTTTATGATTTTATGTGGCGAAAAGCCGAGGAAGAATTGCGAAGCCCAGAACTCGGAAGATTGTCCCCCGAAGATTTTAATATTGAAATTGCCAGGGTTCTTGATCAGACATTAGGAAAATTATTAAGTGGTTATGTATTCAAGTCTGAAGGCGGCCAGATATCTAACATCCAAGGCTATGTATCAGGAACTATTAAAAGTGCAATGAAGGGAGTGGCGACCAATTATTGGGATAAAGAAAATAAAATTGAAAAGATTGGTGGTACTGAAGACGATGAGCGAACTGGGGAAGATAGATGGGCAGATACGACTGCAGATACTGCTGAACAAGCTATTCAAAATATCGAGAAAGCTTACCTCGGGATGAAAACAGAAAGAGAAAAAGAAGATGATGATCTTGCTCGGGGCAAAAAAGATCCTGCCCCCGAATTAACAAAATATAGAGGTTATGTTCTTGATGGTTTACAAACTCTTGCAAATCTTAGTAATCAACCATATATGTTACAGCAATGGACTAAAGAATTTAAACAATTTTTAATTCATAATAAAAGCATGCAGGCCCCTCGTCTTGCTGAAGTATTGGGAAATATACTTCCATATATAAAGATAGAGGGACAGATTCAAGATGATTTAGGTGAAGATATACTAAATGAAGAAGATATAGATGAAAAAGATTTAATAGTAAGGGACAAAACTAAAACTAGTAGTCTATTACCAGGACCTCCTTGTCCTGAATGTGGAGCAGTTTTTGCTCCAGGTCTTAACCAGTTAGCTTTAGTGCCTCTAAAGGGCCATAAATTTAGATGTTTATCTTGTGGGAATGACACCGATCGTGCCAATGATATGTTATATGCTCTAAATGCTCCATTGTTGGCTTTTCTTAATATGAAAAAGAGAGAATATTTGAGTCATCCAGAATCAAATATTGCAGTTAATATTAGTGGAGAAGATTATAAAATCAGCGATTGGATTGAGTGGTTAATGAATTTTGCTGCTTTGAAAATTGTTGGCCAAGGGCCTTCAAGGTGGGGAAAATCTTATGCTGGTAGAGAACCCATTTGGCTTTACCGTGATGGTAAATTTATCTTGGCCAGGGCCAGACAACAAAATCTTCAGGCTGCAAACCAAGGTATTCAAGATACTATCAGGGATTTTATATCTTTACACCAGATGCCTCCAGAAGAATTATGGGCAGGAACTGAGTTTCCTACTGGTGGATATACTGTGGGATCAGACAAACAAGCTCCTTTGGGGTATGGCGGGCCAGTCTCTACAGAATGGGGGAAAGAATATGGAGGCCCAAAAAGTAAAAAAGGCAGGTCGTTGAATCCTACCCATCCATATGCCCCTAATGAAATAGTCAATGCAATGGTTGTTAATGAATTATTACCAATGGTATTGAGAGATCCAGGAATGCAACAAATGGTACAGGGAATGCCTTCGGCATTATTTGAGGAAGAAATCCCCACTCATAAGAATTACATGCAAAAATTTGAACCTTATGTCAGGAGAACAATTGCCTTAGTCAATGAATCTCAAAAGGCCTTAACATTAAAATATGGCCAGCCAGTGCCGCTCACAGCATTATTTGAACCTGAAAATCAAGAACTATTAGCTGAAAATATTTTCGCACTAAGAAAGTTATTTGTTAGAGTTCCTGATGGTTCTCTAATAAAGTTCTTATATACTGTTGCTGCGTCCATGGAGCATGTCTCTCAATTGTCTCCTGAAGATTTAGAAAATTTAACTACTCAGCAGATATTGCCATTAGAAACATCAGTGGAGGAAGGTCCTCTGCCTGGGATGGCAGGGGACCCCACAGCAGGCTTAAAGCCTCCTATGAGTATGATGAGCGAGATTGCACCTATTGAAGATAAGATTTCTGCTGTTTATGCTTATTTAATAGCTAATAACATAATTCCACCAACAGTTGCTCCAGAGGCGAGGGTTGATCCAAATGCGATGACTAATTTAGCACAAAGATTAACTGCCGATGGTGTATTATCAGATGATCAATCTGAAGATAATTTAAAGGCTATGGAAATTGCTGTTGAAAGAATTCTTTTTATGCGTAAAAAGACTCAAGAATTGGTAAGAGCTTTAGGTAATGGAACATTATCTTATGATCCAAATGGAATTTTTCAATTATCAGAAGTAATATCTAATACTTTAGTTGATAACGTGATTAAAACATTAACTACTACTGCAGGAAATGCCGAATCTGTGTTAGATATGAACCCAGCAATGAGATATTTATTCTATTCTACTGCTGGTGGGGCCTTGGTTAGTGATTATCAATTGTTTAGAGATTTATTATTATCTGTCTCTGGATTGTTTGGGTTATCTGGAGACTATACTTTGCCGGAATCTTATAAGGCTATTGATGCCGAGGGGACCCCAATTAGTGAATTATCATCAACTCTTGATGCTGCTAAAGGGAAAGCAACATTCACAGACTCGTGGAGAAAACATAATCCTGCAGATAGTCCATCTAATCATCCTAGATTTATCGACATTAAAGTGGCGAAAGGTAATGTAAAATTATTTGTAGATCAATTTAGCCCTGAGGCATTGGCAAATAAATATGGAAATTTATTTGCTAATGTACCACAGTTCCAGAATATTCCTCCTCAAGATATTATTAAGAAGTTACAAGAAGAGGTTTTAAATCTTGTTCAAAGATATTATATCGGTCCAGAATCAGAGTTGGCTCAAAGAAGTCCAGACGCCGCTGCCAGAGCAGCAGCAACATTCTTTATTCCAACGGATTTATTGGACGATGCAATGGATGTAGTAAGTCAATCGATTATTGAAAGAAGAAACACAGACTTTTTACTCTCTATAGACCCGTATGAGATCGCGGGCGAAATATTGTTTATGATTAAAGACATGGTAGATAAAAGAAAGTATCCTAATAATATTGTGGCAGCGGTTCAAGCAAAATATCCTGGTATGAGAGTCCCTCTCCTTATGAAAATCATTGAAGATATTAGTCAGGGGAAAGGATCTGCCACTAGAGCTATCCAAGCATTAGGGAATGTTAATAATATTAGAAGGCTTGGGAATCGTACAGCGGCTAATTTTAAAGCATTCATAAAATATGCCATGAAGAGAATTGACAGAGAGCTAGAGGTTTAAATATGAAAAAATATGATATCATAATTTATGCCGACAATGATGAAAAGAGAGAAAAGGGGTTGATGTTCACCGATAAGATAGATGATGATAAATGTGCGGTATTTGCTTTCAATAAAACTGGAGATCATGCATTCTGGAATAAGAATGTTTCATACCCTTTACATTTAGCTTTTTGTGATAGCAATGGCTATGTCATAGCGGTGAAAACGATGGATGCCGGACAGACATTGCCTTGTAGGGCGATGAGCCATAGTATTAAATATGTTGTGGAAACTAGTCAAGGGGCATTGGAGGGAGTTAAAACTGGTGATCTTTTGGTCATTGATGGTAACAATCAACAGGTATATTTCAAATAGAAGCAGGTATATACTTGCTTAGTGAATAAAATTAAACTAACATGTTTATGTGTTGTTTAAACAGGAGGACTATTATCTATGAATAGCAGAATTTTCCCAACATTACAAAGCGAGAAACTCGACAAATCTTCCGTAATTAACACGATTGACTGGTCTAAATTTGCAGGCGAAATGAATAAAGTTGCAGGTATTGAAACCGAGAATATGACAAAAGTTGCTGCAAAGAAAGAAGAAGTCGTGGTTAAGAAAGCGAAAAGAGTGAAGAAACAATATGGCGATTGCCCTGAATGTGGTGTTGGCCATCCTTGTAGTTGTGATGTCGTAAAGGCTCAAGAAGAAGGCAACGAAGAAAAAGTAGCGGCATTACTTGAAATTAGAGCTAACCGCAGAACTGCTCAAATCGCTGAATTAGAAGAAGTTGAAGCACAGGAAGAGCTTAATGTTCGAACTGCTGCCCGCTCAGAAGTTATCGATAAGCTTGAAAAATTAGCCGAAGATGATGTGGACGAGGAGGCAGAGGATGATGACAAGTGTAAGGAATGCTGCGAAAGTCCTTGCGAGTGTAAGGGCAAAAAGGACGAAAAATGCGAAAAATGTGACAAGAAAACATGTGTATGCTCTACATTTGAGTCAGTAGCTAGTCTATCTGCACAAAAGAAAGCCGTTTTCGCAAAATATGCTGATGCCATGGGTTGGCCAAGAGAATATGTTGAGGCCGTTACCGCCTCGTCCATTAAATTGGCATCTATTCCAGAAGCTACCAAAATGGTTTTAGATAACAAAGAGCTAGAATCAAGTGCTAAGAGACAAATTGTGACAGCAATGCATAAAGAGGCTAAATTAGCTCCCGAGCAGGCCAGTCGCATCAAGTCATATTGGAGCAAAGAACTTGGTTATCCTGACACCGAATGGATTGATGACCTAGTTGCCGAACCAACTGGAAAATAAGGAGACTCTTTAGATGGATATCATTGCTGAAAAATATCCTAATGTCTTTTTAACACAGCCATTAGTTAATTTGTTAGATTGTGAAGTCCCTAAATCTAAATTTAGAGTTGTCGCACAACTGTCTCCTCAACCTCAAATTGTGAGAGACAATGACCTCCATATAACTCAAGATGATGGGGGCGAACAGCCAATATTGTCAGCAGAGTCTCAAAGAGAAAATCAAATAGAAATTCCAGGCGAAAATTCAGATTATCAGCCCTTTGCGGCTGGCTTTGACGCTTGGAATTCCGATTTAATAGAACTATTATCAGGAGGAGTTTAAATGCCAGCCAATAAAATTCGCAGAAGCGATGCAGGTAGTGATGAAAAATATGATCGTTTGGCCGATAAGCTGAATTCCATTTTAGAACAGAAAATACCAAAGTTCTATGATTATGGTCGTGCTTCTGGCATGAATGATGGTGACACCCTTGAGGTGCCAACTTTTACTTCTAATATGATAGATCTTGCTGTATTAGGGCCACAACCAGAACGAATTGCTGCCAAGGAAGATAGTCCTCGGGAAGCAAGAACCAAGAAAAGGCATTTAATTGCTCAGGTTGAAATTAACGAGTTCCCTTCAGAGGAGATCGTTCAAGACAAAGGTGATATTTTGTCATCTATAGAAGCATTATTGCCTACTTCTAATAATAATAGCAACATGAATAAGACTGCTAATAGTCTAATTCATGGTTTAATTGATACCTTAAAAATCGAAGATGGTCAAAAAGAGTGGTTCAAGGCCCAAGTATCAGATGGGGTAGTAAGTAATCAAGTGTTTTTAAGAAATTTAAGAGCCTCTCTCCAAAATAACGGAGGAAAATAAAAATGGGTAAACTACGTCGCATTGCAGAAGTTGGCGATGGTACATTTGAGCAGTTAATGAATAAGCAAGTCACATTAGAAAATGATGTGGTGAAGGCTGAAAGACGCAAGAAAAAGTATGTCGCGGCTCAAAAAGCAGACCCTCAGCCAGATACATCCATGTGGGAACAATTGAAAGGAGCCTTAAGGGTAGACCAAAGGGGCTTTTCACCTACTGATGTAGATGATTTTAATGAACAAAAATATACTGGCTATGATATGCATGGTCGGTCAATTCGCCGTGCCATGGATGCAGATCCTGGCGACGAATCCACATATGATCCTCGCACAGCAATGGGGTTCCATATGTATGATGACCCTACAGCAGTTATCGAAGAAATATTAATGGAAGACATGCAGGGACACGTCATGGCAGAAGAAGCTGCCAAAGGACGAGAAGTTTTGAAATTACAGGCATCTCAGGGATGGGACGAGGAAGCTAATGCGTGGGCACAGGCCCGCCTCAAGGGTCGCAACGACGAATCCATTTCTGCCAGTCAGTCTCGTGGCAGTATTTTCCGCACAGCAACTGAAAATGTTACCGATTCTGCCTTTGGCCAAATGAACTATGATAATGCTGCTGCCAGAGAACAACGCAAACAAGAAATGGTAGAAGCTATGAAAGCACGGCATAAGTCAATTAGTCGTCCTACAGCAACAAAAGAAGAAAGGACTGCTCAAGTGTTTAATCAGGAAACCATTCGTTCTCAATCCATTCAGCAAAAAATGGGAAGCAGTAAATTAATGAACAAATTATCTAGTTTATTAAATGAGTAGGGGAATAATGATAAAATTTAATCTTAACCAATATGAAAAAAAATTAGCTATCGCTTTGCCTAATGGAGAAACAGTCATCAATTTACCAACCGGGAATGACATGGGACAAGGGGTGCAATTAACAGATAATACTGGCCAGCCCATGGAAAATAATGGCCAACCTATGGATGGTAATAATGCTAAAATACCCCTGCGAGATATAATTGGTGATATTTTATATGAATCTGCTGTTGGTTCAGGAGATGAGGAGGCCATCCGTAGTTTAGCCAAACTGGCCGCTACGGCTGACATCCCCCCAGAATTTGCTAGTAATGATGGTTTAGTAACAAGCGTCATGGCTTTAAGTCGAAGGGCTGATGAAGACCCTCGCAAGGTTTCAGTCAACCCCTCAACAGGCGAAAAAGAGCAGTCTTTGATTGAATTAGCTGAATCAATTGCTCAAATGGCCGGTGAGGAATGGAGTCCAGAATTATTGATTAATGAGGCAAAGGCCAGACATCAAGATAGTGAAGGGGCAACTGGAGTTCCTGCAGTCGCAACTGGAGCACCTGCGGTTGCACCTGGAGTCGCCACTGCGGCCAAGAAAACGCCGGTTCCCTCAACCACCGACGAGGAATTCAAAGAGAAAGCAAAAGAGGATCCTACCAAGAAACGAAAAAAAGGAAACCCTTTTAAAGTATTACTAGGTCTCGCTCGAAAAATGTCAGACCACGGAATGAGTCGGCAAGAAATTGTGAGAAAGATTTTGCGTCAAGAAAAGAACAAGTGGAAGGCCGAAACAATTGAGAAGGCAGTTTCCATTGTGAAAAATATAGGTCGTAAAGAAGAAAAGAAACGGAGTGAAGAAAAAATGGACAAGAAATCATCTAGTTTTAACTTGGCCAAATATGCACAGGCTAAAGATACTTCTAAACCGATGAAAATTGATGGTTTTAAGAATAGAAAATCCATCTATGATATTGACAGGGACATCAAATTAATGTCTACCATGGAATTAATCAGTCGTCTTGCATATTTGACTGGCTCCAAAGACTTCGAGGCCGGATTATATAATGAAAATAATCCTGGTAATAAGACAATAGAAGCTAGTAAATTACAAAAAGATTTCAATATGGTTAAGGCCGAACTGACAAGAAGAAATTACAACAAAGAGTATTTAGATCTCTTAACCAAGGCCGTGCAGGGAAAGGCTTCGGCAGTAAAAACTTCTGAAGTATAAGGTAGGTGCAAAAAATGCCATTGTTTAGTAAACCACAGTTAGAAGAAACAGAGAGGCTTGAGAAAAAAAGAGACCCAAGCTTTTTTACATCAGAAAAAATGAGAAGTTTTGCTCCTAAACATAAGTTGGAGGAAGAAACTCCTAAGTTTAATCTTCAAAAGAGCATGGAGCCTCATGATGAAGAATTGGAATCTGAAGAATTAGAAGGACCTCATGATGAATCTGAGGAAATTGAAGAACTCGAAGAACCAGAAGGTGAGTTTGAAGAGTCTGATGACAACGAGGATTATGACGAGGATGATGATGGTGGCGACGAGGAATCAGAGGAATCTGGAGACACCTTCGGGTTTAATATTGCCGATCATCTCAAGAAAATTCAGAACATCTTGAGTCTTCTTGTCACTGATCTTACATCTTCTCATGAAGAGGAGAATTCTGGCGTCATGTCATTAATGAAGAAAATGATGAATTCTAATATTTTAGATAGCCTTCCATTGTCTGGCGTGGCCCTGGCCCCTGAACACAAAGGAAAATTAGATGGTATCAGGGGCAAAATTACAATGATGACTGGAAAGAAAGAGGGCGACAACCCAATGCACGTTGATAAGAAAGTTATCAATCTGGGGAATAAGCCACACCATGCTTTGCCAGAAGGATGTAATGGTTGTGAAGAGGATCTAGAAGATGTTTCTCATGATGTTGGCGAAACCATTGCAGCCATGAGTCAAATCCAGAAAAGATTCGCTTCTATTGACAGTGACACATACATTTATAATACCAAAGAAGCTTTCGATTTACTAGTCAAATGTGCTGATAATCCAGACCATGTTAATGAATTGGTTGTGTCTGAAGTCATTCGTTATCTTAACCCAGAAAAATATGCCACTACCTTAGACAAAAATACCAAAAAAGTGATTAGTGGTTTAATTTCAGACCTAACTTGTTATAGCGAAACCGCAGAATTCTTTGAAAATCTTTCAGAAAGAGTGAAATATGCTTATCATAGCTTATTACCACAAAAAACCATGTTAAAGAAGGCTTTCTATGAGACGAGAGGTGACGGTGGGCTGAATCGTGGATATAACATGTGTCCAAAATATAAAACATTTAACAGAACCGACATCCCTGTTTCATGGACCTTTTGCGGCAGAGACTGCATTGAGGGGAAGGCCGAAACCGATGGCAGCGTCCTTTGCCGATATGCTTATTGGTTAGAAAATGTGGCCGATAGTCATGCCAAGGTAATGGGAAAACTGGATGTGCAGAAAAATCCTAATAATGAAGATATGAATTTAAGATTACCCGATGGGAAACGAGCGTGGGCACCACGAGGATATATGAAGGGGACCGAACTAAGAATGGAAGAGGCTGATATTCGAGGCAGAGAGTGGGACGATTTGAAAACCTCCAAGAAAACAACCTCTGGGGCTCCTGGCAAAATGCTTAATTATGAATCATTATTAGATGAGGTTTTAACTGATAAAGACATTCATCGCCATGAAACTGGTTATGATAAAAATACCGAAGCAAAACTAAAAGAAATTAATAAAAAAGATGAAGTCGATTCAAATACTGAAGCAAGACTGTATAATAAAAAAGATAAAGGAAAAGAAGTAGATGCTAATGTAGAAAAAAGATTATTAGGGTTTAGGAAGAGTTTTGAGTTTGATAAAGATAAATTAATGGATGAATTATTAGAGAAAGCTTATCCTAGAACAGATGCCATTAGGCCAACAGAGGAATAAACATGTGGTATACTTCTGCTTTTAATAAAATTATAGGAATCGGGGGAGGCATTTTGCCGCCTTTACCAAGAACTAATGAACAGGTTGCTACTCAGCCTGAGGCAGATCAACAGATAGCACAAATCATACAGGAAAGTAAGACGCCCCCTCCTCCAGAGAGAACAACTTTGGAAATGAAATTGAGACCCTTCCATACTGAAGGAAACTTTGCCCCTCCTATGTCACAGAATATCGGCAGAAATACTCCAAGTGCTATTTTAGACCAACATCCTTCTGGCCCAGGAGGATTAGATAATCCAAATAGATATGAAGATTACCGAATTCAAAATCCGGGGGCAGGGGTCTCTGTTTAGGCATTTAATTCTAATAGGGAGACTTCACAATGCTGCAACGCACCGGAACCCCAAGAAGATTATTGGGGAATAATATTAGGGGAGCAAGTTATTTTACCTCTTCTTATACAGACCCAGACCTATCAACAATGAATACAGCAGGAGGAACTCCTGTTTTTGTTAATTCGTCTTTTTATGATAATACCCGTAGAGCAACTAGGGGTAGAACAGTCACGAGTCAATCGCAGACGAATACTTATGGGATCACCCAAACTCCTCCAGGCTTTTATCAGCCACAACATACACCCTCTGCATGGCAAATTCCTACTAACCGCACTGAAGTTTATAAGTGGTCATCATACTGGGTTCAGAATGAAGGACGCATTGCAATGGCCATTGATTTCTTTTGTTTTACCCCAGATATGCAAATACAAATGGAAGATGGAAGATGGAAAGCTATTGATAGTATTAAACCAGGAGAGTTAATTATTAGAGGGGATGGATCTCTTGGTAAAGTAGAAAATACCTTTGTGAGACAAGCCTCTGAGCCAATTTTACAAATTCAATCAGGAGGATTATCCTCATTTCCAGTTAAGTGTACATTAAATCATAAATTACTTGTTGGGGATGAAAATGGTAATAAAGAATTTAAAAGAGCAGAAGAGATCAAAGTAAATGATTATTTGTTAACACCATGCCCTGAAGCCGGGGACATCAAGTTTAATTCCCAACTAGCATGGTTAATAGGATTATATGCGGCTGATGGATGTCCTATTCCAACGGTTAAAACTGGGTCAAAAAACACTTATAGAACTGTTGACCACAAAGGTATTTATTTTGTACTACATAAAGAAGAAACTGAATTAGTTCAAATAATCCAAAATTATATTAATGATATATATGGATACGTTCCTATATCAGTAAAAACCAAAGGAAATAAAAATATTATTGCTGTTTATTCATCACAGGTGGCGGATGATATCATTGGGTTGTGTCCTGGGATTGCAAAAAATGGAAGCAAAAGACTATCTAGACAATTTAATACCTGGGATGAAAATTCATTGTTACAATTAGTTAATGGATTTTTTTCTGGTGATGGCAGTTTTAGCGTTGACATGGGGTTCCAGGGAGTCGGGGTTTGTCGTACCTTAATGTTACAGATATCACATATTTTAGATATTTTAAAAATTCCCCATTCACTAACAAAACATACTCCTAAAATTTGTAAAGAGGGAATAGAAAGGCAAAGAGTTTATACTGTAAGAATTTCTAGGCGTTATTGTGAGCTTTTAAGTAAAATAAATTATAAGATTAATGAGAATTGGTCTAATGTTAATGAAAATCTTATAAATAATACTCCATTCTTTTATAAAAATGGTTATATTTGGCGTCAAGTAAAGAAAATAAAACAAAAAAATTATAATGGATTAGTATATGACCTAAAAATAGAAGGAGAACATTCATATACAGTTAATAAAATTGTTTGTCATAATTCTGATTTTCCAATGAACCATTTTGAATTGGATTGTCCTAATGCAGCGGTCAAAGAATATTTTGAAAATATGATTAAAAAGATTAATCTTGAGACTTATTTACCGAAGATTTTAAGAGAATATTTCGGCATGGGTGATGCTTTTGTAATGATGGAAATTGACTGTCCGAAATGCAAAGGTCAAGGCATGACAGAAGATGGTGATGAATGCGATCATGCTGGGGCATGTTGGTCAGGCATTAGTATTTTAGATCCATTAACAGTAGAGGTTATCCCCGTCCCATTGTCTCCTGAGGCGGCAAGAGTTTATTTAACACCTAATAATGAATTGAAGAAACTAGTCCAAGACAATAAGCCAAAAGATGTAGTTTCTAGAATTCCTGAACACATTAAGAAATTAGTGCGTTCTAACCAGAAGATACCTTTAGATCCATTGACGATTACTCATTTTAAGCATGGGGCTCCACCTTATGCAACTTATGGTGTGCCATTAATTCGCCGGTTATTTCCAACTTTGGCTTACAAGGATAAACTACGACAGGCGCAGTGGATCGTTGCTGAAAGACATATTGTTCCCATCAAAATAGTAAAAATTGGTAGCGATAATCGTCCGGCAAGTCAACAAGACATTGATGATTTACAAGCCCGACTAGCAGAAATAGCTAATGATCCCATTGCTAC
>Ga0315289_10008567_pt1 | contig 14777 bp, 11 predicted proteins | sample YL17G11_40_MG_FD_203452 | JGI IMG/M metagenome (GOLD analysis project Ga0315289, IMG submission 203452) | Sediment microbial communities from Yellowstone Lake, YNP, Wyoming, USA - YL17G11_40 | ecosystem: Environmental > Aquatic > Freshwater > Lake > Sediment | place: USA: Wyoming | collected...
GGAGACGGCCGTCGTGGGCCACATGGGCAGCGGTACGGCGGTGGCAGGCGGGGCAGCGGGCGGGGTGACTGTGCCGGCGACGAAGCAGCCGGCGGGGCCGCCCACGCCACTGCCAACGGTGAGGCAGCCGGGAGGGCCACCCACGCCGCCGCCGGCGGTGTGGCGGCCGGTGGGACCACCCACACCAACCCCCGCGCCGGCCCGTCGTCGCCGTTCACCCCTGGCGCTCGAACTGGGAATAGCAGCGGGGATCGTGTTGATTCTGGGGATCGTGGTGGCAGCGCTGCTGCTGGGCAGGTGGTATCCGCTGTGGAACGCCCAGAGAGCGTTGAGGGCCGGTGATTATGCCAGAGCGGTGGAAGGGTTTAGTCAGACTTTGGAGCGCAACCCTGACAATGCACAGGCCATCGAGGGGTTGTTGGATACAGCGACCAATCTATCCCAGGATAAGCAGTTCGATGCCGCCATCGCGGCTTACGAGACGGTGGAGCGGGTCAAGCCGCAGGAGGTCCGAGCGTTGCAGGGCCTGGGTCGAGCCTACGAGGCTAAGGGGGCATGGGGAGAGGCAGCCGCCTGGTACGAAAAGTGGACTCAGGTGGCGACAGAGGACAAAAGTGCCTTCCTGGCGTTGAGTAATGCTCGCCTTAATCTGAGGGAGTACGAGCGGGCAGTGGCGGCCTACGAACGGGCCAAAGTGCTCGGCGCCGGTTCCACCGGGATGGACGCATACCTGGGCCTGGCCTACTTTGAATTGGCCCAGTATAATAAAGCCGCCGAGCACCTGCAGCCTGCCGTGGACCAGAACCCGGAAGACTTTCAGTTGCGGCGGGCGCTGGGGCTGTCGTTGTACGCTCAGGGCCAGCTCGAGCCGGCGGCGGAGCACCTGAACCAGGCGCTGGCGGTCGGCGTTGGCCGCTCCGACGCCGAGTTGGCAGACCTGGATTACGTGCTGGGGGACTGCTATTTTGAGACGCAAGACTATGAGCAGGCCATCCGCTTCTATGAGCAAGCCCAGGAACTGGAGCCTGAGGGCCGGTCAGTATGGGCAGGTGAAGCCCAGGCCAATCTCGACGAGGCGTATGCGAGACTTGCTCCGATTGTGATGAAAAGTGCACTGCTCGACCTGGACTTTTCCAACGTCGTGATCGAGGGGGATGAGACCTATGCCGTCGCGAGAACAGGACAACAGTTTAGTACTGAGGGTGCAGTGCTGCTGGTGGATGGACTACGGGAAGGATCACAAGCATTGCAGGTGACAGAGGCGACGACGAACTTAGCAACAAATCCAAGTTTCGAAGATGCAACTGGTGAGGGCGAAAGTAGGAACTGTACGATTACTAGAGACACGGATAGCTTTGTTTATGGTCGGTACAGCCAGAAGTTGAGCTTCCCCTCAGGGTCTGGAGAAGGACGAGTAACAACGTTCTGGCAGGCACCGTACACCTCAGTTTCGCAGGGTGAAACATATGCGTATTCGATCTATTACAGAATTGAAAGCGATGGTGGTAGTACATGGCTTGGCTACGTCACCGGCTCAGTCGGCTTTGGTTCAGAACAGCTTGTTGCTGACGGAAAATGGCATCGTTTGGTTGTGACGGGAAGTGTTGGGACATCTGGGGAAGCAGATGAAAACCTTCGATTCTATGCGGCGAATACCTTAGCAAGCGATGCTACCATAAAAGTCGATGCTAACCAGGTTGAGCGTAAAGTTTACGCCACTCCATACTGCGATGGCTCCCTCGGATTGGGATACTTTTGGAGCGGTACGCCGAATGCCAGCACAAGCACGCGCGTAGCTACGAAGGCAATCTGGCCGCAACATGCTGCGCAGATAGGCGCCGGAACTTATGCTATGTGGTTCAAGGGTAACCCGGGTGCATGGAATGATGGACGGTTATTCTACTTGTTGCTGGATGGAACTGATCATCTTGGCGAGAATACTGGTTCGGTGATGCTTTGGAGAGAAATAGATAACAGTTTGCGGTTCACAGTTGTTGACGACACTGGAACAAGACAAGAAGTGTCATGGGATGCGTCCGCACTGGATGATAGCTGGCATTTCATAGTAGCTGTGTGGTTTGGGGTACCAGACGGTTCAGCAACACTCTCAATATACGTAGATGGTGACCTCAAAGCACAGATTGTTGATGCAACCCTTGCGTCAGGATTGAATGACCGCCCTCAATTCATCATCGGCGCAACAGGAGACACGGAACGGCAATGTAACTGTGCGATAGCAAGAGTTGTCGTCTTCCCCCGTGCCCTTACTGCGAGTGAGATCGCGGCACTATATAGAGATAGGGTGCCTACAAATAGGTAGAAGGCGTTTTGCTAGTCAGCTGAACCACGAACCACAACGCCAAACTATCCTAGAACATGTCACAGCGGAAGCATAGGATTGCCTAGCGCGAAGAGTTAGAGATGTGGCAACGAATGGTACTGGTTGGTATACTGTTGGTGTTGTTGTTATTGCGCGGTCCGGCGATGATGAGCGCGATATGGAGTAACGCAGGGATGCTGCTGTTGCGCGACGAACTTCTCGCCCACACAGATCTTGCTCCTGGTACCTATCCTATTTACGGAGCACTAACCGAAGCTCCAACATCTCCTCGTTTGATGCAAAGCCTGCGTAAAGCTGTGACCCTAGACGATAGTCACTCTGCTGCCCAGTGGGCGCTAGGGCGCACTGCACTAGCCATTGCTGATGCGGAAACCGCTGCCGATGTCCTGGGAGCGTTGGTGGAAAGGGCAAAGCACAACCCGTTGATATACTACGATGCGCTGATGGCCTTTAGCTATGATGGACGGCCTGAAGAGGTGATCGCCCTCTATGAGACAATTCCTGTCCCTCTGCCCACGCAGGTGATTAGTGATGTGGTAGCGCTGGCCTATTTGGAAAGGAGCAGGGAGCTAGGAAAGCAGGAGAGCGCAAAGGCTATAGAAAGAGCGAGAGAGTTGCGACCGGGTGATCTCTATGCTAACCTTTTTCTCTGGAAGCAGGCAAAAGATATCGGCGATATGGAAGCTGCGGTCACCTATGGTCAGAGGTTGACCTATTTCTCCCCAGATTCGGTGTACCCAACCGATGAACGGCTGCAAGACTATGTTGCCGACGTCGTCCCAACCCTATTGGAAGTCAATCTGTGGAATCGGGATAAAACATTGAACGTGATTTCGTTCTTGGCACGGCAGCACAGTAGAGCGGCGGATGTAGAGCGACTAATACGGGGATTTACGGAACGTTACCCTTCTGAACCGGACTGGCTCTTTTGCCTGGCCGAATTCCATCAAGGTTGTGGTGACCTGGATAAGGCGGAAGTGGTATATCGGCAGGTATTGGAGGTCGACCCACATTATGCACAGGCATATCTACGGTTGGGGATGCTGGATGAATTGCGAATGAATAGATTAAGTGAAGCAGCCACTTGGTACGAATTATATCACGAGGTAGTTCCTACTGATCTCTTGGGGCTCAGGCGCCTGGCTAAAGTGTGTTCTGCTTTGGATAAGGCCAGCACAGAGGACGCGAGCTGCCATCGGGCAGCCAACAGGCTGATGGGAGAGCAAAGCAGCAAAATAGGGGTAAGGATTGGATACTCGTCAGCAATGATCTTGTGGACAAAGTGGTTGGAACAAGTGGCAACAGAGGATCCAGAGTTCTTCACTGGACAAAGACTGGAGAATGGTTGGTCTTTGCTAGGATATGATGTGGATGAGGACAGGTTAATTCGTGGTGAACCGGTGGATTTATTGCTCTACTGGACAGGCCCTGTCTCGGCGAGTGCTGGTTCTGTACAGGAGGGCTGGTATCGAGCTGGAGAGCGTTGGGTACAAGTATTGGAGGGAGTACATAACCTAATGTTGAATGGCGGCTTTGAGATGGGAGTGGCAGAGTTTCCAGATGATATCTATTACGCAGACCCAGGAACCAGAAGATTGACAACGGATACTCGAGTGGGATGGCCTACAACTGTGGCTTTGCTGGATAACACGCAGGTACACCACAGCACGAGTTTTTCTTCTGTATATGTACCGGTTAGTACAGACGGACTATACTTACAGGCGGGTTGGGTCAAAAGCGAAGGTGGGAACGGCTTTTTTGGACGGTTCTGGGTGGGAGACATTGCAGAAGGAGTTCGTCCTTATGATTATGTGGCAGAAGAGGTGAGGGAGGATAATTGGCGGCACTACGCTAAAGTGACGCGACCGTTGCAGGGTGCAACCGGATGCCATATATGGTTGCTCAATTACATGGCTTTGGGTAGAGTCTACTTTGACAACGTATTGTTTGTGAAAGTTGGAGAGCCTGGAAGATGAATAGGGCACTTTCTATAGGGAGATGCCAAACAGGCGCGAAAAACTGGTGGCGTGTTGTGGCTCACCCCGTGACAAAGAATACCATGAGCCTATATGCGCTCCAATTGGCAAATATTACTCTTCCATTGCTTCTTATTCCTTATCTAGCAAGGGTATTGTTGCCAAAAAGTCTTGGTATTTACCTTTTCTTTTACTCATTGTCGATATGGCTGTACACGGTCATTGAGTACGGATTTAACCTGTTTGCAACGCGTGAGATTTCACGTGAACGTGACAATAAAGGTCGGGTTGCGGAGATTGTGGCTGGCGTTTTGGGCAGTCAAGGCTTGGTTACGGTTGCCGTGATATTTCTTGCGGTGGTCACATTTTATCTGGTTCCGTTCTTGCGCCAAAATCCTGTTTTCCTTGCCTTGAGTCTGTTGTTTGGGATCGCGAAAGGTTTTGGTCCGCTGTGGTACTTTCAAGGGAAAGAAAAGATGCAAATAGTAGCAGCATTAGAAGTAGCCGGAAGAACATGTGCGACCTTCTTAACGTTCCCGTTAGTGCGTTCACCAAACCACGGATGGGTCGCCCTGGCTCTTCCTGGTTTGACAAGTTTGATTGTTACTTTGGTGCAAATGTACCTGATGTACAGGGAAATTGAATTCCGGTTCCCTAGAAGAATCAATGCTATCTTTGCGTTGAAGGGGGGCTGGAATATGTTTGTGTATCGATTCTCAGCCAGTTTATACACAACAGCCAATGTTATCATCCTCGGAGTCATCTCGTCGCCTGCCACGGTGAGTTTCTTCGGTGGCGCTGAAAAAATCACAAGAGGTCTTCTAACGTTGATTAGTCCGATCAGTAATGCACTTTATCCACGCATTAGTTATCTTGTGGCGCATGAACCTGCTAAGGCCTGGCGGATCATAAGGTTGACCCTGCTGGCGTTCGCTATCGGAGGTGTGTTTCTGGGAATGTTCATTGCTTCTGGTGCACCTATTTGGATAAGCATGTTGCTTGGACCGGGATATGACGCTGCCATACCATTTTTGCGCATCCTATCGCTCTTGGCTCCTCTTCTACCTATTAGCACCGCCATCTCAGTTTTGTGTATGCTTCCAATGGATTTGGAGAAGAGACTCAATGTCATCATATTCAGTGCTGGAGTCCTAAATGTTATTTCGGCTATTCTTTTGGCCAGAATGTGGGATGGGCTTGGAATGGCTATAGTTGCCGTTACCACAGAGGCCTTTGTCACATTTAACGTATGTCTCGTTCTTAGGAATGTGAAAACTGTGCTTTACAATAGAGCCCACGGCATATCCTGACAATCTCTGCTGGTAGGGAGAAGTACTCAAATACCCTTGCTTGTGGTATTCTGTGTTGCCAGTGTGATAATCATTGGCTCTATGCAATAGACCCAATCTATTTCTGGTGAGACCTATGTCCATATATACAAAATACTTCTATGATGGTCAGAAAAGAGGATCCCTGCAATCGGCAAGGGTGATTATTCCTTTGATCTTGGAGTACAGCCAGCCGGAAAGTGTCATTGATGTTGGTTGTGGAACTGGAACATGGCTATCTGTCTGCAAGGAATATGGGATTAATCAGTATCTAGGAATAGACGGTGATTACATAGACCCCGAAATGTTACTTATCGCCGAAGAGAAGTACTTAAAATGCGACCTGAGCAAACCATTCTACCTAGACAAGGAGTTTGATTTAGTGATATCCTTGGAAGTCGCAGAGCATATTCCTGAAAATTGCGCAGATTGTTTTGTCAATTCGCTTGTTAAGCTTGGACCTGTCATACTTTTCTCAGCTGCAATACCTTTCCAAGGTGGGGCTTATCATGTGAACGAACAATGGCCAGAGTATTGGATAGAGAGATTTCAGAAACACGGACATGTTGTCATTGATTGCCTTAGGAAAAAGATTTGGCAAAACGCAAGTGTTGACCCCTGGTATGCTCAAAACATATTTATATTTGTCAGGAAGGATCAACTGGCCTGTTATCCTTTGCTAAGAACCGAGTTCGAACGTGGCTGTAATCTTCCATTCTCGTTGGTTCATCCAAGAATGTGGGTCTTGATGCATGACGCCCAGGCTAAAAGGCTGCTTCGAAGTTCTTGGTCCTTACTGCCACCTCCGTTGAGAAGCGCATTGAAGCAAGGTGTGAGACGGCTGTTAGGGTGATAACTTAGGCATTAGAATGCCAGGTTCCTTACCCGCCATAATATACAATCGGGTCAATAGGAATGGCTTTAAGAGCATCTGTTACGATCGCGACCTGGAAGCGGCGCGAACTATTGAGGAAGCTAGTCTTGGCACTTGAGGAACAAACTATTCCCTGGGACGAGTATGAGATTATTGTATGCGACAGTGGCAGTCCAGATGGCACCGCTGAAATGGTGCACACTTTAAGTCAATCATTTGGCAATATCAAGTACGTGGATATTCCAGTGAACACTCTCGCTGCTAAACGGAATGCAGGAATTAGACGAGCCTCTGCTCCAATTGCTATTTTTCTGGATGATGACGTTTTGGTGGATAAGCACTTCATTGAAGCACATCTGCGGGCACATGTAGGACGTAGCAAGGTAGTGTTTTGTGGTCAAGTGAGATTCCCGGCAGATTGGGTCAAGTCTAGCAACTATTTCCGGTTTAGAGATTCCCGTCACCTCGGCGCAACCAGGCCCGAAGTAAACAATCGTGACATTCCTTTTCACCTTATCGTCGTCATGAATTTGTCTTTCAAGCGTGATGAAATTTTACAATCGGTGGGGTGGGTTTCTGAAGAATTCAAGAGTTATGGATGCGAAGACTACGAATTCGGCTATAGAATGGCTGAAGCTGGAATGAAAATCGAACTGGCAGAGGATGCGATTGTATACCATTATGAAGCAGGTGGAACAATCGCCCAGTACATGAAGAAAATGTACATTGCTGCTAGACACAGCGTGCCAATCCTGCATCGCCTCGTCCCTGATTCAGTGAATCGTTCTGCTTTCCGATACTTAGAACCAGTTAGCCAGGTCGATGCTTTCGGTATGATAATATGTAAAAGGGCCCTACGTATTTGTACAAACAGGTTTTTCAGCAAAATGATCCACGCGTTTCTCGAAAAGACCGACCACTTTCCCTGGTTGTATATGCCTTTGCTGTTCCGATATTTGTTTGCCGCTGCGTATGTAAGAGGTGTTGAAGATAGAATAATGCCAGACGGGTACCAAACACAAGAAGAGAGAGTGTGGTTCGACTAGAAAACCAGTCTCAAGCATGAAAAAGGTCACGCTGTTTCTTTGGCTTTATACTTTGCTCAATCTCCATCTACTACGCAATGTCTCATTGACAGGGTATGTAGTGACCCTTGCGCTTATATACATTCCGGTGATGGCCTATTGCCTTTCACGACTTACGACTGTCAAGATGGGCAAGATTGCTTTATGGTTTTTGCTGTTCTTGGTTACTGCTCTATGGGCCTCGATTATTACATTCACTAATTATGGAATTGCTGCAGGGGCCTATGCCTCAGTACGCTATTTTCTTACGATGCCTATGGCGTTAGTCGCGTATTTGTTACTGCCCAGTGAAGCGAGCATAAGAAAAGTACTGCTGGTGCTCTGTTTCATTGTGTTAGTAGGGGTTTTGACAATTCCTCTCCAATACGTTATAGGACCAATTCCTTGGTTTGCTGAGCCAGGCGAGCGAGCGAATATGACACGTTATGCGTCAATCTTGGGCAGTTTACCAGTTGCTGGTGGGGTGATACCCTATGCGGTATTGGCTGCATTGGTCCTGCGGATGAATAAGCTTATCAAGGCGACGCTAGTCTTCTTGTTGTTCATATGTGCTGTCCTGACCCTGCAAAAGGCAGCCCTTCTGGGTATACCGTTAGCGGTTGGGGTATACTTGTTGTATGTGAGAAAACGCAAGTTATTTAACATCGCAGTAATTGGGTTACTGATGGTAATATTGGGGACGGTTACGGCATTCGTGTTAAAGGACTGGCCTGTTTGGCATAGGGCGACTGACTACGCATATGCAGCGTTTCAACTGGGCAAAAGCCCTGAAGCGCTCGGAGGGGACGTCAGCGTTCAAGAAAGCGTGATTGCTCGGTTGACTGATTTGCCACGACGCTCACTAGATGATTTGTACAGCTTGCGTGGGGCGGCTGGGTATTTGTTTGGAGGTGGTTTTGGTATGGTAGGGGCAGCGCTCATGAGGCCAGGTGACAGTCCTTTCATAACGGCTCACAATGGCTATGTGGATCTTGTGCTCATTGGCGGGATCGTTCATTTCCTTGCTTTTGTTGGCTTGGTTTGCTACGTTGTAGGGGCGTTGAGGACTTCGTTGAAGAATTGTAGGACGCACGGTTTAGATGATGAAATTCTTGTCGTTCTCATTGGGATAATAACTATTGCCTTGTTTGCACTGTTCTTTGCAGGCGGATTGACCTTCCAGCCAGTTACAGGTTCGTTGTTTTGGACAGTCGTCGGAATTGCTTGCCGTCTAGAAAACCGGATACTTTCCAAGGGCTAACTAGTACTACAGCCTCACTTCACGCCCGAGTGGGGCGAGACCTAAGCCCAGGCGGTCATTTCGACTGCCTCCGTGGGGAATGAGCATCGAAAACCCTACTCAGGTGGGCGACTAGGAAGCCCATTTTGGTTATCTGAGGCTGTAGTACTAGTGCGGATCTTAATTCTTTCTCAATGGTACCGTCCTGAACCCGACCTGAAGGCCCATTTACTGGGTGCAGATCTGGTGGCCCGTAGCCACACGGTGACAGCTATCACTGGCTTCCCGAATTACCCAGGCGGTAAGTGGTATTCCGGTTACCGGCTCCGTTGGCGCCAATGGGAGATACTAGACGGTGTGCGTATCTTGCGCGTGCCCCTCTATCCCGATCACAGTCGTTTTGCTGTGCGGCGGTCGCTAAATTATCTAAGTTTCGCAGTCTCTGCTTTGCTATTGGGGCCGGTGTTGTCTGGCCCGGCAGACGTGATGTGGGTCTACCACCCGCCGCTGACAGTGGGCATCCCGGCGTGGTGGATCGGGCTGCTGCGGCGCGTTCCGTTCGTCTACGAAGTGCAGGATATGTGGCCCGAAACGTTGGCGGCGACCGGGATGATGCCTCTAGCGTGGGCCATGCCGTGGATTTCGCGCCTGGCGCAATTCATCTACCGTCACGCGGCAGCCGTTGCGGTTATCTCACCCGGCTTTAAGCGCAATCTGATCAGCAAGGGCGTGCCGGCTGAGAAAATCCACGTGATCCCCAACTGGGCGGACGAGGAGATCTACCGCCCGGTGCCACGCGACGAGACACTGGCAGCCGAGCACGGCCTGGCCGGACGCTTCAATGTGATGTACGGCGGCAACCTGGGCGCGGCACAGGCCATGGACAACGTATTGGAAGCCGCTGCGCTATTGCGCGATCTGCCGGGGGTTCAGTTTGTGCTGATCGGTGATGGGGTGGATGAGGTCCGGCTACGCGAGGCAGCACAAGCGCGAAGACTGGAGAACGTGCGTTTCATTGGACGCCAACCGGCAGAGCGGATGCCGTATTTCTTTGCGTTGGCCGATGCACTCCTGGTGCATCTGAAGCGCGACCCGCTCTTCGAAATCACGATCCCGTCTAAGACGATTGCGTATCTGGCCTGTGGCCGTCCGATCCTCTCGTGTGTAGCGGGGGATGCTGCCGAGGTGGTGCAAAGCGCCGGGGCGGGGCTGGTCTGTCCGCCGGAAGACCCGGCTGCCATGGCACAGGCCGTACGCGACCTGTATGCCATGCCCGCCGAACAGCGCCAGGCGATGGGCCACTCGGGGCGGCGCGCTTTCCTGGCAAACTATACGCGGGCCGTGCTGGTGGACCGGTACGAGGCGCTGTTGCGTGAAGTCGCGAGAAGCAATAGGAGGGAGTCGCAAGGATGAAGGTTTTGGTAACCGGCGGAGCCGGGTTCATTGGCTCCAACATCGTTCGTCTTCTGGTAGCAGAAGGTCACGCCGTCACCGTTCTGGATGATCTCTCGTCTGGTTATCGCTGCAACCTTGATCCTTTCCCTACGGTCCGCTTTATTGAGGGGGATATCCGGGACCCAGAAGCGGTCTCTCGGGCAGTTGCCGGTGCGGAGGTGATCTTCCATTTGGCTGCGTCGGTGGGCAATACGCGCTCCATCGAGCATCCCATTGAGGACTCAGAGATCAACGTCATCGGCACGTTGCGCGTGCTGGAAGCGGCGCGACGGGCGGGGGTACGCAAAGTGGTCTTTTCTTCGTCGGCGGGCATCTTCGGCGAGTTGAAGACGTTGCCTATTCGCGGGGACCACCCTGTAGAGCCGGATTCGCCCTATGGGGCCAGCAAGTTGGGTGCTGAAAAACTGTGCCTGGCCTATGCCAAACTGTATCCACTGGAATGTGTGTGCCTGCGGTACTTTAACGTTTACGGCGTCAACCAGCGCTACGATGCTTATGGAAACGTGATTCCAATCTTTGCTCATCGTATGTGGCACGGGCTGCCCGTGATCATCTTTGGCGACGGCGAGCAGACTCGGGATTTCGTCAACGTGCGCGATGTAGCCCAGGCGAACTACAAGGCCGCCTTGTCTACGGGCATCTCCGGTGCTTTCAACGTCGCCAGCGGCACGCGCATTACGATCAACCGGCTGGCGGCACTGATGTGTGAGGCCAGCGGGATCCAGGCGACCATCAAATATGGCCCACCCCGCAGGGGGGACGTGCGTCATAGCCTGGCCGACATCTCGGCAGCACGGGCCGCATTTGGGTATGAACCGACCGTCGGGTTGGCAGAGGGACTGGCCGAATATATGGCGTGGGCCAAGATAGAAATGGGAGGGAGGGACTGATGCGTGTCCTCATCTTAGGCGGCGAGGGGATGCTGGGCCACAAAGTGTTCCAGGTCCTCAGCCAACGTTTTGAGACCTTTGCCACATTTCACGACCCAGCAGGGCTGTGGACCCAGTACCCGATGTATCAGGCCATAGACCGCGGCCACACCATCGGGGGTGTGGATGCGCTGAATTTTGACACGCTCGTGCGGGCGCTGGCCCAGGTCAGGCCGGACGTAGTCATCAACTGTATCGGCATCATCAAGCAGCTCAAAGAGGCCAAAGATGCGGTGATCAGCATCAGCCTCAACGCGCTCTTCCCACACCGCTTGGCCGACCTGTGTGCAGCGACCGGGGCGCGCATGTTTCACATGAGCACGGATTGCGTCTTTAGCGGGCGCCAGGGCCATTATACCGAAAGCGATCTACCTGACCCCGAGGATCTCTACGGGCGCACGAAACTGCTAGGTGAAGTGGATCGTCCTGGCTGTCTGACGATGCGCACCTCCATCTTTGGGCGCGACTTGGCCAAAGATAGCGCCTTACTGGAATGGTTTCTCGGCCAGCGCGGCAGGCGCGTGCGGGGCTATACGCGCGCGATTTACACCGGTTTCCCCACGCAGGTGCTAGGGCGCATCATGGGCGATTTGATCGTGGGCTACCCCGATCTTTCTGGGCTGTACCACGTGGCCAGTGCGCCCATCAGCAAGTACGATCTGCTGGTAAGAATTCGCGAGGCGCTGGGACTGGATAGCGAGATCGAGCCAGACGCGGACTTTTTCTGCGACCGCAGCCTGGATGCCTCGCGCTTCCTGGCAGCGACCGGTTATGCCATCCCTGCGTGGGATGAGATGATCGCAGAGTTGGCAGGGGATACGACACCTTACGACGAATGGAGAGCACGATATGCCACCGTTAGAGGGTAAACGCATTCTGGTCACCGGCGGCACCGGCTCGCTGGGGCAGGCCGTCGTACGCCGGCTATTGACGGGAGAGATGGGCCAGCCGGCCAAAATTACGGTCTTCTCACGCGACGAGGCCAAGCAGCACTACATGCGCCTGTCGTACCTCAACCGCCGGGCCGCTACGGACGAGGTGATCTACCGCAATTTTCAGGAGTTGCTGAGTTTCCGCATCGGGGACGTACGCGACTACTCATCGGTGTTGCAGGCCGCGCGCGAGTCCGACGTCGTCATTCACGCGGCTGCCTTGAAGCAGGTGCCGACCTGCGAATACTTTCCCTTCCAGGCCGTACAAACGAACATCATCGGTCCACACAACGTGGTGCGGGCGGTCCGAGAGAACAACACGCCCGTCAGGCTGGTCGTCGGCATCTCGACCGATAAAGCCTGCAAGCCCATCAACGTCATGGGCATGACCAAAGCCCTGCAGGAGCGCCTCTTCATCGAAGCCAACGTGGACTGCCCTGACACTCGCTTCGCTTGCGTGCGGTATGGCAACGTCATCGCCTCGCGTGGCTCAGTCGTGCCGCTCTTCCTGGATCAAATTGCCAATGGGGGACCGGTGACGGTCACGCTGAAGGAGATGACCCGCTTCCTGCTCAGCCTGGATCAGGCGGTGGACACAGTGTTCGCGGCTATCCGCGGCGCACTAGCCGGCGAGACCTACGTGCCTCAAGTGCCAGCGGCTCGAGTCGTAGATCTGGCCGAGGTGCTGATCAATGGGCGGGACATCCCGATTGTCTATACCGGCATCCGCCCGGGCGAAAAAATCCACGAGATTATGGTGTCCGAAGAGGAATGCTACCGGACTGTCGAGCGCGACGGGTACTATGTGATCTGTCCCATGCTGCCCGAATTGCGTTCGGCTCCAGTTGGCCAGCCCGCCCTGGCAGGGGAGTACTCCTCCGCGCGCGTGACGCTGGACCAGGCCGGGTTGCGTGAGTTGCTGGCTTCCTACCTGGCTGACCCCCCAGTGGAAGTACATTTATGAAAGTGATGACACTTTTTGGCACCCGGCCGGAGATCATCCGGTTGAGTGTGATCGTCAAACAGTTGGACCGCTTTTGCGAGCAGGTCCTGGTGCACACCGGCCAGAATTACGACGAGAACCTGAGCGACGTGTTCTTCCGTGAACTGGATCTGCGCCAGCCAGACCTGCATCTGGGCGTGCAGGCGGCCGATTTTGCTGCCCAGGTGGGCCAGATCATCGCCCGCTCCGGCGAGGTGTTGGCAAAGGTCAGGCCAGACCGGTTGCTGATCCTGGGTGACACCAACAGCGGCCTGGCGGCAGTGGTGGCCGCACGCATGGGCATCCCGGTCTATCATCTGGAGGCGGGTAACCGGTGTTACGACGACCGCGTGCCGGAGGAGGTCAACCGTCGCGTCATTGACCATTGCAGCACGGTGTTGATGCCCTACACCCACCGCAGCAAGGAGAACCTGCTGCGCGAAGGGATCGCGCGCGAGCGCGTTTTTGTCATCGGTAACCCAATATACGAAGTACTGAACACGTACTCTGCCCAAATCGAGGCCAGCGACGTTTTGAACCGTCTGGACGTGCAGCCCGGCGAGTATTTCCTGGTCACGCTGCACCGGGCTGAGAACGTAGACGACCCTACCCGGCTCGAGCAGTTGCTGCAAGGACTGGCGTTGGTCGCCGACACGCACCAACAGCCTATGGTCGTCAGCCTGCACCCGCGCACCGCCGACAAGATGCGCTTGTTTGGCCTGGATCCTCAATCGGAGCGGGTACGGTTGCTCACGCCGCTGGGCTTTTTCGACTTCGTCAAACTGGAGCGCACCGCTCGCTGTGTGTTGAGCGATAGTGGCACCGTGCAGGAGGAGTGTTGCATCTTCAGGGTGCCCAACGTCACCATGCGGGATGTGACCGAACGGGCGGAAACGATCGAGTGTGGCAGCAGCGTCCTGACCGGCAGTGCCCCTGAGGCAATCCTGCGCGCCGTAGATATTGCGTTTAACTCAGAATGCGATTGGATGCCGCCTGCCGAGTACGTGGAACGGCACGTTTCGACCGCCGTGACGAAAATCGTGTTGGGGTTTCACTACCGCCCCCGGTAACAGAGATGAACGGCCAGCAGTATGGAAGTGCCAAAGTTGGCGAAATGGACCGACAGGTGATATAATCAGGTCAAGATGGCCTGTTGGGGGGAGGTAAGGTGATGGACAAAGCCATTAGCATGGTGGAAGCCAAGAGCAAACTTGCTGACCTGGTTGGGCAGGTCGCCTATGGAGGGGAGCGGTTTGTCCTGCAGCGCCGCGGCCGCCCTATGGCCGTTTTGATCAGCGTGGATGAATATCGGCGGTTACGGGAATTAGAACGGGGTGTGCTTGGCCATTCTCTCTCCCGAACTGATTCGGCGGCAGGAGCAATTGGTTGTTCAAGCCCGACGCCTGCGAGTGCGTCTGGGTGATCCGGTAAATGGCCTGGTAGAGATTATGAGCACTTTGCCCCCGGCAGACGACGCCTTCTGGCTCCAACTCGTCGAGGAGATGCCCTGATGGCTTTGTACGACATTTCCGATCTGGCCGTGCCTCTGCCCCCACAACTGGTCGTGGATACTTCGCTCCTGCTGGCACTGCGTCCCGGCGACGATGATCCCCACGCTACGGCAGCGCCAGCTGACACCGCTGCGTCCAGAAGACT
>Ga0315289_10008568_pt1 | contig 14774 bp, 18 predicted proteins | sample YL17G11_40_MG_FD_203452 | JGI IMG/M metagenome (GOLD analysis project Ga0315289, IMG submission 203452) | Sediment microbial communities from Yellowstone Lake, YNP, Wyoming, USA - YL17G11_40 | ecosystem: Environmental > Aquatic > Freshwater > Lake > Sediment | place: USA: Wyoming | collected...
CATGTTTCTGGCATGAATGGGCTTAACAAGATTGTCATGTCTTTTATTGCGTTTGCAAGCCGGTATAGGACTTTTTTGTCTTTTGTTATCCAAGGGCTTGTTTCTTGTACATAGGTATTGCACTTGTCTATGAATGAGAAAATCTCGTTTAGGGCTTTGTCGAATTCAAAACCCTCTAGATGCTCGCTTACTTTGTTTATTGTTTCTTTTGAATCGAGTTCTTTTGCTTGTTCAGCCTTTTCTATTCCGTATTTTTCTGCGAGGGTTGACACTCTGCTTACTAAATTGCCTAGTTTGTCTGCTAATTCGTTGTTGTGTCTTGCCACAAGAGCTAACTCGTCAAAATCTCCGTCTTCTCCAAATGGAACTGCTCTAAGCAGGAAGTATCTGAAACTATCTACTCCATACTTCTTTGATATTTCTAATGGGTCTATCACATTTCCCTTTGACTTCGATATTTTTTGTCCGTTGACTGTCCACCAGCCATGAGCAAATATTGTATTCGGGGTCTTGATTTTTGCTGACATTAACATTGCAGGTAGGATTACAGCGTGAAACCAGAGGATATCCTTTCCGACTAGATGGACATTAGCTGGCCAGAATTTTTCAAAGTTTTTTCCATTCGGCCAATCAAGTGCGGAAAGATAATTTGTGAGTGCATCTGCCCAAACCCAAAGAACATACTTTTTATCTATTGGAAACTCTACCCCCCAACTAAATTTGCTTCTTGTAAAGCTAACATCTTTTAATCCTTCTTTTACCCTGTTTACAATTTCGTTTCTTTTTGATTCTGGAAGAATAAATTCTGGATTTTCTTTGTATAAATCCAAAAGTCCTTTTTGATATCTGCTTAATTTGAAAAAATAAGCTTTTTCTTTGAATAGTTGAACTTCTCTTCCGCAGGTTGGGCACTTCTCGTTAACGAGGTCTTTTTCGGTGTAGTATGATTCGCATGGAATACAGTATAATCCTTCATAGTTTCCTTCGTATAAATCTCCGTTCTCGTATATTCTTTGAATTATCTTTTTAACTGCTTCTTCATGTTTTTTGTCTGTTGTTCTGATGAACCCATCGAAATCGATGTTTAACTCTTGCCAGGCTTTTTTGAAATCTTTGACTAGCTCATCAACATATGCTTTTGGGCTAACTCCTTTTTCTTTAGCTGCTTCGTATAGCTTTTGTCCATGTTCATCTGTTCCTGTCAGGAAGAAAACATCTTTGCCTTGAAGATGATTCCATCTAGCCAAAACGTCGGCTGCAATTGTTGTGTATGACGTTCCCAAATGGGGTTTTGCAGTCGGGTAATATATGGGTGTTGTCACGTAAAATGTTTTTTTATTTGTCATAACGAGGATAATTAATGAGGATATAAAAAGGTTAGGTTTGATAACCCTCAAAGATTGATATCTTTGGCTCTTCTGTGCAGAAGAATATGCACAGAAGATTTAAAAACCAATTTTGTTAGCATTAATTATGGCAAAAGGAATGTATCATTATCTAAGAGAAGCATGGAAAGAGCCTGATAAGGCAGTTATGCATGACAGAATGATAAAGTGGAGAGCTTCGGGGGCTATTGAAGAGGTTGAGAAGCCGCTTAGGCTGGATAGAGCAAGAGCGCTTGGTTACAAAGCGAAAAAGGGTTTTTTTGTTGTTAGAGTCAGATTAATAAGAGGCGGAAGAAGAAGACCAAGACACACTCACGGGAGAAAATCCAGAAAGCAGCATGAGAGAAAAATATTGAAGATGAGTTATCAATGGGTTGCAGAGCAGAGGGCAGAGAAGAAATATCTTAATCTTGAGGTTTTGAATTCATATCCTCTTGGAAAGGATGGGAAGCATTATTTCTTTGAGATTATTCTTGTTGATCCAAACAGGCCGGAAATAAAAAACGACCCAACAATTAATTGGATTTGCAGGCCAGAGAATCACAACAGGGCAGCTAGAGGGTTAACCTCCTCGGCAAAGAAATCAAGAGGTTTGAGAACTAAAGGCCCTACGTTAAAGACAAGACCTAGCTTAAGGGCCCATATGCGAATGGGCAAATAAAATTAAAAAGAAATAATCTTAGAGAAGCTTCTGCTGGGCGGGATGATCTTTCGGCACGTATCTCAAAATTTCAAATGGAGCCTTTTGGCAATCTTGTAAGCTGTAATTAATGAATCTATTTTCTGGCCATTTAATTGTTATATTTACATAATCTTGATTTATCTTTAAATCAGTAATCTCTCCAAGTTCGTTAGGAAGTATTTTTATCAATCTATTAGGAAACAAAGGAGATAAATTCTTTTCTTCATGCTTCTCAACTGCTTGCACAATGCAAGTATTACCACTTAATTTTTGTTCAAGTTCGTTAATTTGCCCTCTTTGAATCATAAATTTCTATTTGCTTCTGGTTATTTAAAGATTTATTTAGTTTCTGCGCTGGTTCCTTCGCTTGTTACTTTGTTGCCCATTGCAGCTTTTTTCTTCTCCCATTCTTCCCTTAATCTTTTTACTTCTGAACATTCAGGGTTGAAGCAGAATTCCCAAGGGCGCTTGGCTTTTCTTATTGCAAGAAGCTTTGGATAGCCGCAGAAATCGCAGGTTTTCTCAGATTTCTTTATTAATGCGTTAGGGGGGAGAGTGTATGTAGTTTTGCATTCTGGATAGGCTGAGCAGGCGGCGAAATATCTTCTTGATGCGCGGTTGTATAAAATTCTCAAATTTCCTTTATTGCATTTCGGACATTGCCTTAATGTGTTTGCTTCTGTCTGTTCCTTTCTTAAACTTTCAAGTCCTTTCGCAAGTTCTTTTCCGATGTCTACTTCTTTCGCTTTGAATTCTTTTGAGATATCAGTTATTACTCTCTTTGTTTTTTCTACTACTTCATTTTCCTTTTTTTCTAGGTCTTCTTTGTTTTTCTCTTCTTGGATTTTTTCCATTTGTTCTTCAAGCTGTCTTGTAAGGTTTTCATCTATGATAATCGGGGAGTATTTTTCAAGCGCCTCAATAAGTTTTAATCCCAACGGAGTTGCTTGTATGCTCTTTCCATCGAGATAACCTCTTTCGAATAATGTATCAACTATTGTAGAGCGTGTTGCTTTTGTTCCAAGGTTCTTTTTTTCTAGAGTAGATATCAATGATGCTGGCGTGTACCTTTTTGGAGGCTGGGTCTCTTTTTCTTCAAATTCTATCTTTTCTATTTTTACTTTGCCGTTTAAATCTGGAATATCACTTTCTTCTATCTGGGTTGGATAGACTTTTGTCCAGCCTTTTTCGATAATCTTTAATCCGGAAGCGGTGAACTTTATGTCTTTGTTTTTTGTTGCGGTCAATGTAACTCGTTTATTGGCTGTTAGTGCGTCTTGCGAGAAGGCTGAGATAAATCTCTTGACTATAAGATAATATATTTTTTCGCTTCTTTCTTCTAGCTGCTTGTATTCTCCAGTTGGATAGATAGAAGGATGCGCAGGGTCTGATTTCTTGCCTTCTATTGGATTTGCTCTCTTTGCTTCTTTTGCTTCTGGAAAGTGATTGGCTAACGCTTTAAGAATCTTCTTTGGTTCTATTTCTTTTGGTATTTTCTGGGATGAAGTTCTTGGATAAGATATCAGCCCTTCAATGTAGAGATTTTGTGCAATCTTCAAGGTTTCAGAAGGGCTTATCTTGTGATGTTTGTATGCTTCTGTTTGAAGAGTTGTTAAATCAAATGGAACTGGCGGGGTTATTTTTTCTTCTGTTTTTATCGTTTCTGCTATTGCTTCTTTGATGTTCTTGAATTTTTCAAGTTCTTTTTTGTCGAATATGTCTTTAGGATATTTTAGCTTTAAGTTATTTGAATGGGCAAACACTTGCCAATAAGGTTTTGGCTTGAATTTTTCTATTTCTCTTTCTTTGTCTACGATTATTTTCAAAGCAGGGCCTTGAACTCTTCCTATTGAGAGAATTCTAAACAAACCTGAGGTTTTTATTGCGGACATTAGCGCTCTTGAGAGGTTTATACCATATAACCAATCGACAACGTGTCTTGCCTCTCCCGCATAAGCATTTTCCCAGGAGATAGTGGGCAGAGGATTTTCAAAAGATTTTTCCAATTCGGGAGCGGTAAGTGTGGAGAATTTCATTCTTTTTGCATCATCTCTTTTGCAGATGAATCTTAGAACGTTCCAGCCTATCACCTCTCCTTCTATGTCAAAGTCTGTTGCAATTACGACTTCTTTTGCTTTCCTGCAGAGCTTTTTCAAGAGATCATAATATCTTTTTGTGAAAGCGGCAGATTTTTTTTCATATGAAGGCTCCCATTCAGTCTCGAATATTGGCCATCCTCTCTGTCCTGGCTTGTATGTTAGCCCAAAGAGATGTCCTACCGCTGAGGCAACTATAATTTTTTCTTCATTTCTCTCAATTTCGTAATAAGAGACGCCGTCTTCAGAGTATTTTTTTGGATGTCCAAGGGCGGAGGCGATTTTCAAGGCAGCTTGAGGTTTTTCTGTTATTATAAGGATTGAGTCTCTTTTTGGGGCCCTAATTGTTACTCCTTCTTCCTTTTCTTCCTTTGTTTTTTTGGGTTTTTTTGCCATTTTTTTTATTTGCTTGGCTATGAAAGATGCAGGTACTGGTTTTCCTGGCGATTCAACAGTGGTTAGTTCAGAAAGAGAAGGTTTTTGCTTAACCTCTTTTTCAGTTGTTATTTTAACGTCTGTTATTGGAATAAATGATTCAACTGCCATGTTTGCTAGTTATCTAAGCTATCCTATATGTATATAAAAGGTTTGTTTAATTGGATAATTAAATTTCTAGAATTGTGCCTTTTCTGCCCACGTTTATTACTCGTGTTTTGTCTATGGTTTCTTCGATGTTTTCTGCTTCGTGAATATGCCCATGGAGAAGGATGTCTGGCTTGAATTGTTTTATCGCCTTCGTTACTGCTTTGCTTCCTTGAAATCCTGAGAATTCAGATTTGCTTCCTCTTGGATGCATGTGGGTTATCATAACTTTCTTTTCTATGCCTTTAAGGCCTTCGTGTGCCTTTTTCAAAGTTTTGAATAATTCATTATCTGAGATTGTTCCAGGGCCGATGTCCGCTCCTCCTGCACCGAAGAATCCTATGTTTTCGTATTTCGTTGAGTAGCCATGTAGATTTTTAATTCCGTACAGTGAGGCGACGAAATCTGTTGCTTCATGGCCTTCATGATTTCCCGGGATTATGAGGACTTTCTTGTTTTTTTCCTTGAATGGCTTGATTATGTTTTTTGTTTCGAAGAATCCGAGAGTATCGCCGCATAGAACTACAAGGTCCACATTTTCCTTTTCTGCTTTCTTTGCCAGGCTGGCAGCTATCTTTGAATCGCCGTGGATGTCCGATGCTGCGAGTATTTTCAATTTATTTGGCTTTTCCATAACTTCATCGTCTTAGAGCAATATATAAAACTTTTGAAAAGGATTAAAAAGAAGATTAGTCCTCTGGTATAATGAGCAAAAGGGGAGCTTGGGCATTTTGGATTTCGATTATTTTAGTTGTTTTGCTTATTGTGTTTCTTTTTCTTTACCTCGCACTTTTTAATTCAAACAACGAGGGCGTTTATAATGGCAGGGTAATTGAAAATCCAGTTCTGAGCTTGAGCGATGAGCAGGCGCTGTTGAATTTTGATGAGAGTTTTGTGTTTTATCTGCTTTATAACATGAAGGCTTACAATCTTCATAATCCTCCATTGAGCTCGGATTATCCAAAAATAGAAATTGATGTTGGTGGGGAAATTTTCAGCGCAAATGTGAAAAAAGGATTAATTTCTGTAAGCGATGTTCAGATTTTAAACAAAGACTTGATAATAAAAACAACAAAAGAAGAGGCGGTGAAAATGATGCGAGACAAAAATTATGTTTCACAATCTTTTGGTGATGGAAAATCTATTATTGAACTGGTTGCAAGCAAGACTATGCTGTTTGCAAAAGGATATCTTAATTTGTACAATGAGATTATTGGAAAAAGTGTAACAGGAAATTTAATTCGAATTGCAACTGACTAATTTTATTTTGTCGACGTGAAATAACTTGTTGTCTCTTTGCCGTGTGCTGTATCTACTATCAAAGATGACAAAATGTGAGAAAGCTTTAAAAGCGGATTGAATTGTAATATATAGATTAAATAATATATATCCCAACAAGGATAATAAAAACCATGAAAGACAATTTCGATATATTTTTCAGGAGAAAACCTGCATTAATGCTTGTCGCATTGAAAAGAATTGCAAGGGCAAGATACGGAAGCATTCTAGCAAAAGAAGTTGATTGCACTTACAGCCATGCTGTAAAAATTCTTCAGAGCTTGGAAAGGCTTGGGCTTGTTGTTTTTGAGAAAAAGGGAAGAATAAAATTGATAAAGCTTACAAAGAGAGGGCAGGAAATTGCCGATAATATAGAAAATATAAAGAGAGTTGTTTCTTAGATAATCAAATGGTAGGATTTTTAGCGAGTATTAAACAGGCCTATACTCAAGGACGAGAATACTCTAAAGTTCAAGAGAACATATTCTGGTTTGGACATCAGTTAACTTCTGATAGTAAAGAGTATTTCTATCCCAGAGAATTTTGGGAGAAAAGCAGAAAAAGGTTAGAAGAAGCTAGGGAAAGGATGGGGAGAATAGAAAGAATGGTTTTTGAATTGGGTGATAGTATCACAACACTTCATAGCCCAATAAGTCTTATTAGACCATCTGAGATATGTCCTATTTAATTCTTTGAAGATAATTACCAAATCTAGATAGTTTTTTAAAACAAATTCTATTGCTTTATTTGAGGCCTCGTAGCTCAGCCAGGTCAGAGTACTGGACTCTTAATCCAGGTGTCGCGGGTTCGAATCCCGTCGAGGCCATTTATATTCCAAAATAGTAAGGTTCTTAAACGATTTTTTGCTCTGTTTATTATGGTATTGAAAAAGGAAGATATTCATGGATTGATAAGAAAGCTAAGGCATCATCGTTCCTTTACCAAGGGAGAGATTAAAGAATTGCTGAACGAGCTGCATATTAAGATAGACACACTTCATCATATCGCAACCCATGACGAAAAAACCGGACTTTACAACTATTCTTTTTTCAAGGGGATATTCGCAATTGAGATTGCGCAGGCATCAAGGGGAAAACCTATGTCTGTTATACTTGCCGACATAGATTTCTTCAAGAAGATGAACGATGTTCACGGACATGTATTTGCGGACATGCTTCTAAAGAGGGTAAGCACTGTTCTCCTGAAGGAATTGCGCTCCTATGATGTTCTTGCAAGATTTGGCGGGGAGGAATTTCTGATTATGCTTCCCAATACTTCTTTGAAGGGCGCCAGAATAGCTGCTGAGCATTTGAGAAAGTCTATATTGAATGATGTTGTGCTCTCTCGTTACGGATTGACAATAAGCTTTGGTGTAGCTTCATTCAAGAAAGGAGATAATCTTGATACATTGGTAGAAAGAGCTGACAAAGCGCTTTTTGAAGCAAAGAGAGAAGGAAGAAATCTAGTCAGAAGTTGGAATTAATTTTATTTTTTGAGATTAAGACATTTATCTATTTCTGCTTCTAATACAATAATATCTGCTGGTTTTAGAAGGTATGCAACTCGATTGGCAGGATTTTTTGCGTATTCTGGCGTAGGGTCTCGGCTTATTAGTATTGCAGGAGTTTGGTTTCCGCTCATTCTAATCGTCTCTAGTGCTTTGATGCCGTCCATAACAGGCATTTTATTTTCCATGAGTATCGCATCATATTCGTTTTTAGAAACAAGATCTATCATGTCTTTTCCGTTTGCTCCGTAATCTATTTCACATCCTGGATGGAATGTATCCAAAACTGCTTCTAGTGAAGTTGCTACGTATTTGTCATCATCAACAATCAAGAATCTTAAGTTTTTGTTTTTTATTGTGTTCATTTTGAATCTTATATCATTGACATGGTTGCATATCCTCGGCATTCAGTTTTATATCCTGCGCATTTGTAACATTCGCTCTTTTCTCCTAGACTAACACATTCATTGCCTTCGGCTCTCGTCCTAGCATTGTTTTCGGCTACTCCTTTCCAAAAACATTTTTCTATATCTGTTTTTTCTTTTAGTAAAGGAAGATATAGCACTGGTTTTGCAGCTTCTGGTTTGTTATCTTTTAATTCTTCGTTTGTCATATTTTCACATAGACTTCTTGATATATAAACCTTGCTATATTTGTCACTTAAGAGTTAGTACATTAGTCAATGGTTTATCTGTATTTTCGCCAGGTATTGCTGCACTTTGTGCACTTGTAGAATTTTGTTTCTGCCTCGTCGGATGCTCTTGTTTGCAGGGTCCAGAAGTATGCTTTTTTGTTTTTGCATTTAGGACAGTCCATTTCTACAATAGGATAGACATTGTCTGCTTCTTCTTTGATTACCTCTATTGTTTCTTTTTGTCCTGCTTTTTCAGAAATTTCTATTTTTGGTTTTTTCTTTGCTTTGCGGCCGCATGATGCGCATGCTGCCTTGTTGGCTTCGACACGAATGATACCACCGCATTTTTCACAAAATTCCATTGGTTTTATACTATTCAAGAGTTTTTAAAACTTGAGATTTTCAGGCGCAAAGTCCTCTTTCATTTGCGGGTTTGAAAGGTTCAAAGAATATCAACTTTAGCCAGCCAACTAGAGGAATTCTTGCGACAGCTTTTCCTATTATTCTGTCTTCTGAAATTTCTTCTTCTATGCTCAATTGGCCCGGATTATGGTCCCCTTTTGTTGAGAGTTTCTTACCAGAAATTATCCTATGAATGAGAGGGTATTGTGTTGGGGCGCTGAAGACTATAATATCTCCTTTTTGGTATTCTTCATAATCCCAGGTTATGATAATATCCCCCTTGTTCAAGCCGTTTTGGAAAGAATATTGCATAAAATCCTCCTTTGAGATGTTGTTTTGTTCATACCATGCAGAATTTTTGGACCACCAGTCATCAAAGCTTGTTTCATGGTACATTGAGCAGGATTCTACAACAACAAGAGGAAGGGAAGAGCCAGTTACGAGTGATAGCAAGGGGAAGAAAATAAACTTTATGAATATAAAAACAAGCACAAGAGAAACTAGCCAGGAGTCCCAGGTGTCTTTCTTGAGATAATTGACAAATTTTTTCCAAATCTCTTTAATTTTCATAGATTGATATGCCTTTTTATGTTTTTAAATTGTTAGATTTTGGCATTTATTTTTGCTAAAAGAAAGGATTATTAATTGAGCTATTTAGGTTTGGTTAGAGCGCCGTTGGTCTATCGGTATGATTTCGCCTTCCCAAGGCGACGAGCCGGGTTCAATTCCCGGACGGCGCATTGAAGTCCAAGTTCAAATCCCTGTAAAAAATCGATATCCTAAACTTTTAGTTCAGATCCCGAATCAGATGCTTACACGAATTTTAAGTATCAAAAATAGCTCCCTAGGAAGGTATTTAAAAGCAGATTATTCATTTCGCGTATGCCAAAAACTTTGTTGAGGACAGATCAAATTCGTGCAATAGCATTTGCCAAAGATGTTGGTAAATTAATCGCTGAAAACCATCCTTTAATAGCTGATGATTATAAGAACGGAAAAACTCAAGAAGAAATAGTTTCTAATTACGATCTTGTCAGAGAGAATAACATTACTGAAAAGATTGCAATCACTGCTGTTCGCTACGCATTAAATGAACTTCTGCAGAAGAAAGAGCTGCAGAGATTAGAATACGAACACCAGCAGAAAGGAGGCATTGAGACTGTTGTTAATGGAGGAGCAAAAAAAGGAGGGCAAAGTTCTTACGAACAACATGTAGGCGTTCACGCTCTCTCACATCAGGAAAAAGTGAGCGCTGGGCGCGAAGGTGGGTTAAAAGGAGGTTGCGAAGGTGTACTTGCAAAAGGGCTTACGCCTTGGTTACCTGAGGAAAAGGAGTGTTTTCTCGATCTTTGCACCAATCCAAGTTATTTATACGGAAGCGGCCTGCATCTAGGACAACCCAATTACAATCAAATAGCAGATGAATTGGAAGACAAATTCGGAATATTGAGGACACCAATCGCGCTTAAAAGAGCATATGCCAGATTAAAAATTAAAAATAGTTAAACAAGAATAGAGGGTATTGCAATGTAATACAATTTCCGTCGTAAACTGAACTTTCCCTGCAGAGTACGGACGGCGCATTCGTGAGATCAAATATTTTCGATTTGCTCTTGCTGCGAACCTCCTCGCTAAAGCTGCGGGGTTTCTCGCTGCGGCAAACGAAAAGGGGCCGTGGGGTAATCTGGTTAGCCTTCGAGTTTAGGGTACTTGCGATCCCGGTTCAAATCCGGGCGGCCCCATTTACAAACGTTTTTAAACAAAATTTATCTCACAGAATTAAGATCCCGTAGCTCAGTTGGTTAGAGCACTGCTCTGATAAGGCAGGGGTCCCAAGTTCGAATCTTGGCGGGATCACTTACTACTTTTCTGTCTTAAATTCTACAAGAAGCTTATTATCTGTCAGGGAGAAACCTCTTAATGGAAGGTCTATCGAGAGACTGTTTGTATAAATCTTCTTTTTTCCTATTGCTTTAATTTCATAGCCATTTTCCAATTTTGATATGAAAATATCATTTGGGGATTCGATTCCCGGAGCAGTGAGCTCGTAAATTACCTTGTCGCTTAATCTCTTGATTTTAGTTTTTGCAGATGTTCTTGGGAGAGATGAGAGTTTTTTCATTTGTTCTTCGGTTATCTCTTTTCTTGTTTGAACCTTCTCTCTTCTTGGTTTTGCTTGCTGAGGAACGCCGATGCTTATTTTTATTCCGTTTGGAATCTGTTCTATTCTTGCATTTTCTTGATTTATATCTTTTATATTTTGCATGCTTTTGAATTCTTTGTCAAAAGATTTCATCACTGTATTCATCAATGAACTAATAATTTTGTCCGTTATTCCAAAATTTTGCGTATTTGATTGAATATCTTTTACTTTTGGAAAATCGTCTCTTCCTAAAAGGCCAAGCTCTCTTCTCTCTTCCTTTTCGTCTCTTAGGGGCCCACCGCAATAAGGACAAAAATTAAATTTGCCACTAAGATTAGAGTTACAATTACTGCATTTAACTTCCTTATTTTTCTTTCTGAAAAACATTATGGGGCTAGAGATTTCAAACTTTTAAATTTACCTAAAATTTTTTCAGGGAAGTGGATAAGTTTTACTCCCTCCGCATGCAAGAAATTTGTGGGAATCATAAAAAATGTGTATTTTGAAGGCAGGTAACTCACTCGGCGCACCTCTTTTATCTCTGGGAGGAATATTGCTGCGACTAAGAATCTTAAAACTAGGGCAACTAGAAAGACGAAAATGTAAGGATTCATTGTTGATGGATGGAAGCGGTCTATAATTAGACCGCCTATTAAGGCTCCGAATAGAACGCCTATTCCTATAATGACGTTGGTGTATGCTGCACATAATGCCCGATGTTTTGGTGAGACTGAGTCATAAATGAAATTAGAGAATGAAATTACCGAGGCAGCATTTGCTATTCCTGAGGTTAGTTGAGGCACGATGATTATCCAGAGCGGGCTTTTGAATATTATATAAAATAGCGGGGTGAGAACGAAGAAGAAATTGGTTATAATAGTGAGTTTTTTGTTTCCGTATTTGTCCGAGAATTTGCCTACGAGTGGTAGAGCGATAAGGTAGAATATTGTGTAGCTCACCAAAGTTGTGATGAATATTGTGTAGCTAAATCTTAGCTCTTTAAGCATGTAAACTGTAAAGAATGGGCTGGCTATCATGATTGCAAAGTTGAAGAATCCCTGATAGACTGCAAATTTGCCGAAGTTGTCAAATCTTTTTATGAATGAGATGAAAGAGAAATAATCTTTCTTTTTCTGCTTAAACTGGGGGGAGTATTGCTTGCGGAGTAAGAGATATTGGATAAATCTAAAAAGAAATGCGAGGGCAAATAAAATGCTGAATGCAAGAAGCACGTATCCTTTTGTCTTGAAGTAATCGAGGAAGAATGCTGCGAGCAGCGCGGCTATTATGCCTATAGAACTTATTATTCTGTTTCTTTTTCCGAAGTATGCTCCTCTTTTTTCTTTCGGAACGAGATCTCCCATCCAGGAAAACCAAGGGGGATGCGAAATTCCCCCAAAAGCCATTAAAAGAGAGTAAAATGCTATAAGCAGCCAGATGGAAACACTCCCAAAGAGATTTCTCCAGACTGCAATTGCTATGGCCGAGACAAATAGCCAACTAAGTGCTTGAAGAAAAACAAAATAGAGGACTATTTTCTTTCGAGAGTATTTTTCCATCATCTTGGCGCCAAATAATTGGGAGAGCTGGTAGAGGAATGTGGAGAATGAGCTTAGGATACCAACTTGAGTTGAACTTGCATTTAAGGCCAGGGAAAAGGGGATAATGTAAGAATCACCGACGTTTGTCGAGATGTTTGTTGCTGCTCCTTCTTTGATGCTTATATCAAGAGCTTTTTCTTTTAGCTTTTGAGTCTCACTCGCTTTTTTCATGTTTGAAAAATGGCAAACTGATTAATAAACATTGCTAACAATAAATTTATAATACCTGACAACATGGCTAATCGATGGGTTGGAAGACATATCTGATAATGTATTTTGGAACACAGGGAGTGAAAACTTCTGATGTATCTGAAAGAGTGGAAAATCTTGGTTTTGAGAGTGTGATTGGAAGTGTCGATTTTGTTTATGACTGGAAGGGCAAAAAACCTTCTAAGGAAGATATTCTCTCTCTTGGGGACAAGGTTGTCAAAGTGTTAGAAGGAAGCGGGGCTATTTTTAATCTAGATACCCACGACTGAAGAACCCGAAACAGTTTTAATCTTGTTTGTATAGTCTGATAAGGAAATATTTATATACTACTTCTGAGTGACAAATACATGGTAACAATGACAAATACTAGTAAGTCGCAATCGGTTGATGAATTGGTGAATGAAGCAAGTGCAGTCGCATCTGCCAAATCGACGAAGTCGAGCGCAGAGTTGACGGATGAGCTTCCGAAGGAAATAAGCGCTGCTTATGGCCCCATCAGCAAAAAAGTGTATCTTAATCGTTCAATTGCAGCTGAGCGAAGGAATGATGTAGGCGGAAACAGACTATCTCTTGCACATGAATATACACACATGCTTTTCGATCTTTTGCTTAAGGAACAAGACAAAATTGTCGAAATAGATGCAAATCAATCAAATTATTCACAGTTAAAAGAATTTATCCTTGACAATGGATGGGGAAAAGGCTGGGAAAAATACAAAAACAAGGCCACGGACAAAAAGGTTGTTGGCGAAATTTTGGCAATACGCAGCGACTTCAAGCGCAGGGCGGCTTACGAGCGAGCTGTGGGCAATAACATCCCTTTCGTTGACTATTTTTTAGAGTTGGTTGACCCAATAGCTGCTGGTTACATAGATAGCCTTGGTTTTGACAAGCCTGTCAGTGCGGCCAAGGCTAAACGTATGGAAATCTTTAAATAGTGTATACTTCTCTGTGTATACAGAATTGTATAGACTAAAATGACTGATATATTTGATGCAAAGATATTGTGTAAAAATTGTGGTGTTCAGATGAAGCAAAAAGTTCTGGAAAAGGAAGGTTTGCAACTTCGCGCTGTGGTGTGCCCAAAATGCAAAGACAAAATTATTCATCCAGCAGATTTGAATTGCCAGAATCATTTTAATGATCTTAAAGGAAAGACTTTCAATGTTAAATTAAGAATGGTTGGAAACAGCCACGCGGTAAGCATTCCAAAGGAGATTGTTGACTTGATGAATGAGCAGCATAAATTGATGAATGAAAGGCACAGGAGAATGAGCCGAGATGTTGATGAGATGGTTAGACTAGCTTTTGAGGATTTCGGAAAATTAAGCCTGAATTTCTTTGGCGAGGAAGATGGAGATGAATCTGAAGATAATGGTAAGATGGATAATGCAGGATATGAGAATTTAAATGATGAAGAAAATGAAGTTAAAATACATAAAATAAAAAAATTAAGGAGAAACTATGACTAAAGAAGATATTAACAAGGATATGAAAGGCAAAGAAGAAAAGAAAAAGGAATCTAAGGATATAAATGGAATTAGATTGAAAGTAGTCGAAGCACTTCAGGATGATGCTTACAAGGGAATTGCGAGAATTGATCCAACCTTAATGAAGTCTCTTGGCTTAAACAGAGGAGATATAATTTTTATAAGGGGCGGAAAAGAAACTGTTGCAATTGCTGATAGAGCCTATCCTGCAGATGTCGGGGAAGGAATAATAAGAATTGATGGGTTAATAAGAAGAAATGCGAAGACAAGTGTTGGAGAGAATGTTGTTATAGGAGTAGCTTCTGTAAAACCTGCTTCAAAAGTTATAATTGCTCCAGCGCAGCAGGGAATAATTGTTCAGGGAGATCCTGAAATGTTTAAGAATGGGTTGCTTGGAAGGGTAGTTGTTAAGGGGGATATTATTTCTCTTGGCGGGACTCAGAGGAGAAGAGATTTAATGAGTGATGGCCTCTCAGATGTTTTTGGTGGTTTGGGAGATTTATTTGGCGGGTTTGGATTTTCTGGATTTCAGCAGATTAAATTTATGGTTGTATCAACAACTCCAAGTCAAGTTTGTATAATCACAGAAAATACAGAAGTTCAGGTTAGTTCAAAAGCGGTTGAAGTATCAGAAGAACATGTTCCTGATGTTACTTATGAAGATATTGGCGGATTGACAGATGAGGTTAAGAAGATAAGAGAAATGGTTGAGCTTCCTTTGAAGCACCCAGAAATTTTTGATGCGCTTGGAATTGAACCTCCCA
>Ga0315289_10008569_pt1 | contig 14771 bp, 15 predicted proteins | sample YL17G11_40_MG_FD_203452 | JGI IMG/M metagenome (GOLD analysis project Ga0315289, IMG submission 203452) | Sediment microbial communities from Yellowstone Lake, YNP, Wyoming, USA - YL17G11_40 | ecosystem: Environmental > Aquatic > Freshwater > Lake > Sediment | place: USA: Wyoming | collected...
GGTCGGCTCCGGGGAGCTTCTCCCGTGCCGTAGTACATTCAGCACCGGAGCCCAGTTTGTCGCATACCACGTCGACGATGTCCTCTGCAATTCCGCGGTATGCTGTGAGTTTGCCACCGATCACCGACACCAACCCTTTCAATCCTTCTTTCTTCTCGTGATCGAAGATGATGTGGCGGCGAGTGACGGATGATTCCTTGACGCCTTCAATGCGGAGAAGGGACCTAACGCCCGCGATCGTGTAGAAGATCCTGTCAAACTTCGTTTTCGGGAAGGCCTTCTCAGCCTCGGTTCGCAGGTACTCGACATCCTCTACCTCAGCCTTCACCGCGTCCATGTCTTTCTCATAGTCAGTGTCAGTGGTTCCGATGAGCGAGAAACCAATCCAGGGTATCACGAAGTATGCTCGTCCATCCGACGCGAAGAGAGCCACTGCGTCGTTCGTCACTTTCGGTGTGACAAGGTGAATTCCCTTCGTTGTCCGAGCAAGCGGTTGCTTCCGCCCTCTGACCTCCTGTACAACTTCGTCGAGCCATGGGCCCCCCACATTCACAACCAGTCTGGATCGGAAGCTAGCTGACTCGCCCGAGAGCGTATCCTTGACCTTCACGCCAGCAACGGCACTATCGCCTTTGACGAGCCCCGTCACTTTGGCATGATTAAGTAGCAGGGCTCCGTGGTTGCTCGCTGAGACAACGTTCTCCATACAGAGGCGTTCCGTGAGCGCGATCTGGGAATCATAGTAAACGTACGCGCCCCTCAAGCCAGCTTCGGCGAGCGCGGGCTCCGACTCGATCACTTGTGCCTTGTCGAGGTACTTGTGGTTTGGAAGTGACTTGTCGTATGAGAGAAGATCGTAGAGGATCATGCCGATCTTGAGTTTCATCTTGTGAAGAAAACCACCGTACGCTAGGATGAGGAATTTCAGCGGACGAACAAGATGCGGTGCGAGCCTGAGGAGGATCTCCCTCTCTCGCAGCCCTTCCCTGACGAGGCCGAGGTCATAGTTCACCAGATACCGTAAACCACCATGGACCATTCTGCTCGAGCGGCCGCTCGTTCCGTAGCAGAAGTCCTCTTTCTCGAAGAGTACAGTTTTGAGGCCTCTCATCACGGCGTCCCGAGCGACGCCGGTGCCGATCATTCCTCCTCCAATCACGACGACGTCGAAGCCCGTCTCCGCAAGCTTCGCGAAATCCCTTGTAGGCATAACTACCCGGTGGAATGGTGGACCTTTCTGCCTTATACACTAGAGCGATACTCAACCACCGTGAATGAACATTGTCGAGTACAAGCGGGCAGCATACGGAAGGCAGTTTTGAAGGCACGCGTGGAACACAAATCTACTACCAGACCTGGACGCCGTCTGGAAAGCCAAAAGCAATACTCGTCATAACTCACGGGATCGGCGAACACAGTGGTCGATACGCACACGTCGCAGACCACTTCACCAATAGGGGCTTTGTGGTATGGGCTTGTGATTTTCGTGGACACGGCAAGTCGGGTGGTAGACGTGGGCACGTCGACAGTTTCGATGACTACCTTGCCGACGTTGGCCAGATGACCAGAATCGCGAAAGACCACTATCCCGGGATCAAGACCTTCCTCATTGGACACAGTCTCGGAGGACTCATCGGCCCGTACTATGCAGAGAAGAATCCTAGCGAACTCGCTGGACTGATCGCCAGCGCTCCTGCATTGAGGGAGAAGATGAAAGTCTCGGCAATGAAGATCTTACTCGGCAAGACATTCTCAGGAATCATGCCTACCTTCTCACAAACCACTGGCCTGGACCCGAATCTTCTCTCGCATGATCAGGAAGTTGTGAAGAAATACGTGGAGGACCCATTGGTCCACAAGGTTGTTAGTGCACGATGGTTCACCGAGTATCGTCGAGCACAGGACGAGACCATGCGATTGGCAGACAAACTCACACTACCTTGCCTGACAATGCAGGGAGGCGCCGACGGTATCATTGACCCTGCCGCAGTGTCCGAGTTCTACAAGAGAATCGCATCGTCTGACAAGACTCTGAAGGTCTACGATGGCTTCTACCATGAGATCCTCAACGAAATTGGCAAGGAAAGCGTTCTCGCAGACATAGACGGTTGGCTATCTGCGAGAATCTAGGACTCGGATATGGAGAAGACCGCACGCAATTCGTGTCGGGACAGCATTTGGCCAAGAACGGGAACAACTGCAAGGTACTTGTGACGAAGAACGGACCCTATCTGGTTTCCGGCAGTGTACCTCTCCATAAGGTGACCATAGTATCAGACAGTGAGGGTCAATCAGTCAGGTGGAGAAAAGGGCGTCACTACCCAAATCGGGAAAATTACGCTCTTTGTCGGTGCGGTCACTCAAGAAACAAAACCTACTGCGACGGAACTCATGCGAAAGTCGGTTTTGATGGCACCGAGACTGCGAGTTGCAAGAAGTATCTTGAGCAGGCCAAGAAGATATCGGGGCCTGGCTTTGTTTTAACTGATGCTCAAGAGCTTTGCGCCTCTGCTCGTTTCTGTGATAGGGCAGGCGGGGTTTGGAAGCTTACCAAGGATTCTGCTGACACGAAATCGAAAGGAATTGCGATTGAGGAAGCATGCAACTGCCCCTCAGGAAGGTTAGTGGCTTGGGACAAGAAGACCGGGAAACCAATTGAGCCCAAGCTTGAGCGGTCCATCAGCCTGGTAGAGGATCCGGAAGAGAAGGTCAGCGGACCAATTTGGGTGAAGGGAGGTATACCTCTGGTGTCATCAGATGGAACCAGATACGAAAACAGAAATCGCGTTACGCTGTGTCGCTGCGGTAGGTCAGACAACAAACCATTCTGCGACGGCAGTCATATCCGAACTGGGTTCACGGTTTGAACAAATGGTTCAGAGGTACTTTCTGATCTCGGCTTCGAGATTCTCTGGAGCAGTGATGTGAACGTTTGCTCCAACATCGCCCAGCATCTTCTTGGCCTTCTCATGATGCGACGCAGGTGCGACAAGCACGACAGGTATGTCGAAGTTCTTACATGCGTACAGAAGGTCCGTTGCTTTCGCCCGCTCCTGTCCCACTGGCATGACCTTGTGCAGATAACCAACTACCACGCTGACTTCGCCCTTGGTGAGGTGATTCACATACTTTCCATGGCCATCCCACGTGTTGGCCATCGGTAGAGTCTCGACTCCCTCAGACGCAAGCTTCGCCAGCACGAGCGGATCGGTTCCTTCGAAATAGCCGACTCTAGCCATCGGTATCCACCGACTCAACAGTGGCCGCCTTGCCTCATAAACAGTTCTCAGATAACTCCCACACAATCGAAGACGAGCAGCCCACCGCAGAATCGAGTATCAGAACGCGTCTTTAGAAGATGTACCGTGATTCTTGAAAGCTCGATCGCGACGAGTGAGTTTCATTTCTTGAGTAGCATTAATGCGCCTGTTACGAAAAGAACTCAGGTGCAATGTCGACTTCTCTGGGCAAGCCTTCTCTTCTTCCTCGTCACGAGTGGTGTGTGTTTATCAGCTGGGGCCGAGGTGTCTAGACATGAGACCTACCTTTTGGGAGCGGAGGGCAAGAGACGTCGTAGACGACCGAGGGAACTCATGCGTAACCCCCGGCGTTGGTTGTGTTCTGTTGCGCAGAACGATCCGTGTGACGCTGCATGACGACTCCGGCCGCATCGTCGTCACGGGAACCGTCTAGCTGAAACCATCATAATTCGCTGAGACCACAATAAGTTCTCTCATGCGAACTAGGTTCCACTAGGTATGCGAAAGTCTTGTTGGGCTATCCTCTTGGCTCTCTGCACTCGTTTTGGGTCGGATGACTTGACGTCGTCCAGCAGTTGCATGATTCTGCTTCGTTTCTGCAAGTCGTGTGGTTCATGTTTTTCGACATGGAGCAACAGTTGTTGAAGCTCGTGCTCAACTCGCCTTTGGGGCGGGATCGACATTCTTTCCACAGAGAGAGACTCTCGTCTCACGATTTATGATTTGAGGACCCGTACGTGGATGCGGGCAACGAACAGGCCCATCACTCATCCACCTCATCCGCAAGCCAAACGTCTTATTCGAGCAGCCTAAGAAATGGATGAAGGACAGACGATACGATGAAGAAATCGACTGCAAGATGGATTGAAGGAAAAGCAGAGGATCATGGGTTCGGTGATTTCAAGTGGATCAATCCGAAAGAAGTCGTCATTGGTAATTGGGTTAGAATGAAATGCCAGTACGGCTGTGATAGATATGGCAGAAAGGGATGCTGTCCACCTGAGGTTCCCTCCGTAGCCGATTGCAGAGGATTCTTTGATGAATACAAACTCGGCCTTCTACTTCACTCCGCAATCAAATTCAAAAACCTAGAGTTACGGCACCGATGGGGCCAAAGAATGCAGAAGAAGGCGGTGGCTTTGGAGAGAGAAGTCTTCCTAGCAGATTTTCCAAAAACATTCGTGTTCCCTCCCGCGCCATGTAATTTGTGCAACGCTTGCCCAGGGAATAAGAGAGAATGCAAACTGCCGAACATAGCTCGCCCGAGCTTGGAAGCTTTCGCTGTGGATGTTTACGGCACGGCCCGCAAGATGCGGTATCAAATCCACGTGTTGAAGGGATATCACGAAGAAATGAACCGTTTTGGATTGTTGCTGATTGAATAGGAGACTGGACTCACTCCGTGCGGAGCGAATACAACACGCCCGATCATGACACCGAGTAGAATCCTAGACGATCAATCTCGAAATCTGCCGTCGTCCCTGATCTCCTCAACATTGTGCACGCGATCCCTTAGCCACCCTATCTTCTTCGCTTCTACCCTGTCAAACTCTGGAACGTACGGCTTGATATCTAAGACAGGCGTGCCATCCAAGATATCCACGCCCTTGACATGGAGCCTTGTTCCGTCAACTTTCACAAGGCGCACCACCGATATGCCGATAGGATTAGGACGAGCCGGGGCTCGAGTTGCGAAGATTCCGTGCATACCCTCATCCAGGTATGGCTTAACGGTGAGGGAGGGCTTGTTGCTCAAGTGGAAGTGATAGATGAGAATGAGGTGTGAGAATCCCTCAATATCACGGAGTCCTTCGGCATATTGAGGGGCCACTTCGATCACGCCTTCAACATCACGAGCTGCAACTGACTGAATCGGCGTGCCGTGAGGTTCCTTGAATGGTGAATGGACGACCCCGATTGGTCTGTAGACTATGTCGTTCATGTCATCACCGAGTAGTACTGGTGGAGCTTTACCGTCTGTTTGGCCTCAGTTCTGCACTGTTCGGGTAAGAGAAAGCGCGGATCCTTGATGCCGTTGCCGAAGCTATCGTACCACCGAATCCGCCTGCCAGAAACCCGATTCCGACGGCAAATGCCAAGATCAAAGGGGCCCTCAAACCCAAGGCCAGCGCAGCGATCAAGAGAACGCTAATCGCGTTGGCAACTCCTGCTGCGAGAAAAGCACGCGATGGTTGAAACAATACTGAGAATGATCTCAAACAGAACAGTTCAAGCGTTGCCCCTACAGCCGCGTAGATCGGAATCGCCATGAACCCTATCGGTACAAACGCGGACAATATCACCCCGTTCAGAGTGCTTGTCAACATGATTATGCCTCGCCTGAAGGTCAGCGCCCCAGCTATCAAGAGGGGCGCCATGATCACCACACCAGCGAGCGTCGGCCCGGGGACATGAAAGGCCCTGTTGACCAGTGGACCAACAGTCATGTGACCAATAGCTGAAACAACCGCCATGACCGGGACGACAGTTGCGTCCCTGGAAGAGAGCTTCACCGCGACCCCCTGCATCTCAGAGAGAAGAAGGAGAGGACAGGTTACATAAACGTCGAGGGTAAGCGTGTTTGCTTACGCCCATTGAAGAGCCATAGAAGGGCGGCCTCTCTTCTGCCTCTCTAGCTTCTTTCTTCTCATCACTAGGATGACACCACAACCCACTGCAGCAATGGCGATAGCTCCAACTATCCCCATGTAAGCTCCTGGGACCTGGCCTACTAGATCCTTGGTTATCGAGGTTTGTTCACTCGTCGACGTTGGTTCTGATGTTGATGTGGTAGTTGACAAGGTACGACTTGACACATTCTCAATCATGAATCTCTTCGCGAGAATCCGGTGGTCCTTGTTGAAGACCTCAACTCTCCACGCTCCTTGGTAATCGAGAGCACTGAGAGAGAGTTGCAGGGCACAGCCTGTGATTTCCCTACCAGTTGGGTCTTTTGCCAGTAGAATGGAGTACCCCGAGTTTCTCTCTACATGTAGAGTGCCTTTGGGGTTGTAGAATTTGAATATCAGATTGGTGCTTTGACCCATCTTTCCTGCCTGGTCAGCGTGCTTGATGTCGGTATAGAAGTAGGATACTGCTAGTTCGTCGTTCAAACTGAAGACTTGGGTGATGTCTACAGGTAACCCAGATTCATCGATCTTCTTGCACATACCATAGTTGACGATGTTGAAATCGTTGCCGTAGTCGCCTGGGGAAATGCTGAACGTCTTGACTAGCTCGTTGTTTCTTGGGTTCGGATCGTTTGGTTCATTCACTACTGCTTTGACCTGATGGCTCCCTTGCTTGAAGACCGCATAGTCGGAGACACTGAAGTGCCATACTTGCGTTCGATTTGGAGAAATCTTTGGGCTTACTGTTTGCTGGTAACCAACCATCCGAACCAACCATCCGTCGACCCACCAATCATCGACGTACACGGATAGCGTGTATCTGTCAGATGACTGTGCGTCTCCAACGTTCTTGATCCTGCCATGGAAGCTCAGTGGACCTCCAGAGACAGGGTGCTCAGGCTCCCAAATCACGTACTCGACCGTGAGATCGCTAGATGCAGAGAAAACAGGATCCAAGCTAGCTAGGAAAATCGTTCCCATGATTAACACTGACAGTGCTAGCGCAAGAGCGGTACGACGACATTTCGCGACATTCAAGTGCGGTTCGCACTTACCTCACATGAAATCTCTTCTTCCACCATCGACCAGCAGAGTCCTGCCAGTGATGAATCGTGAATCGTCACTGGCGAAGAAGAGAACCGCATTAGCGATGTCTTCAGGCTTGCCGACGAGGCCTAGAGACGATATCTTCTTTCTAGTATCCAGGGCCTTCGCGTACTCTTGATCAGTCATGCCTCCCCTCAACATGTCCGTGTCAGTAGCTCCAGGTGCTACACAGTTTATGTTGATCCCGTATTGGCCGAGCTCGAAGGCAGCGCTTTTTGTTAGTTGGATAACGCCGGCTTTGGAGGCCGCGTAGGCGGTCTCTCCCCAGCAGGCTACTCCGAACCCTGAGTTGGAGGAGATGTTCACTATCTTCCCATACCTCCTCTGCATCATGTATCTCGCGGCCACTTGTGTGCAAAGGAATACGCTCTTGAGGTTCACGTTCAGAGTCCTGTCCCAGAGGTCGTCAGTCGTCTCCAATATGGGCGCCATCTCACCGATGCCCGCATTGTTGACGAGTATGTCGACCTTGCCGAACTCTTCGACGGTGGTTTTGAACATGCCCTCAACCTCATTCCTGACGGAGACGTCGCATCTGACTGCGATGGCCCGCGCTTTCGCAGCTTTGATCGCCTCAACAACCTCGCGGGCCTTCTCATGATTCCGGTTATAGTTCACAACAACAGTGCAGCCCTCCTTCGCCAGGGCCAGAGCTATTCCCCTCCCTATTCCACGGGAAGCCCCGGTGACCACAGCTACCTTACCATCGAATCGCATCCCATCTCACCGAGTGTTCGAGTGCCTACATTCTGAGTCTTGAACTATGTAAAAGAAGAGGCGAGGTCTTCTCTGGGCTGTTCAGTTGAGAAATGGGATTGGAAGCCCCGCGCACTTACGCTTGAGCAGGAGATTACTCGCGTTTCTTGAGTTCTTCTATTCGTTCGGCTACGCCCGCTGCTTCTTGCTCGAGCTCTTTCTTGTACTCCTCTAGATACTTGATCTTCTCTTCACGAATCAAATACCTTCTTCCGTGTCCACAGCAAAACTCCATACGTTTCACCTCCACTCAGTCCCCGGGAATTGGGGATTCGGTCGCCGCTCTAGCGACTGAGGATCAGGTTCTATTGGTTTCCAAGCCTTCACGGGACATGATTCCTTCACGATGAATTCTCTCCTCATCCTCTCACGCCTAGAGTAGATTGACTGGAGTGCGGCATATTGACTGAGGATTCGAGAACTAAGTCAACGATTCCTATTCGCAGAATCAGACCGAAGTACGCGATGCGGATGAACTAGGACGCGGCTTGTGATATTGCGCTTGTTCGGTCTGAAATGAGATCGAACAGTTCAAACGCTGATCTCATGGCTCGATCCTTCTCTGTCACCGATCCGTAGATGGCGTCTATCACCAGCGTGTTCTTCAGGAGCTTAGCTCGAAGTTGAACACGCCCGTCATCACTTATCCAACTCATGGCGAGGCTTGACGGAGTAGCTGAGTATCCAAGCCAACGGAATTCGCTGAACCATCTTCCTTTGAGACCACGCAACACGAGATTCGGATCGACGCCATTGGGAAGATGGGCTGTCAATGCTCTGGTCTCGGTTCCAATATGGCCTGTCCTAGAAGCTTGCTTGCCCAGACTAGCACGATATCCATCTTCAGTTCTTTCAACAAGCTCTTGTTCCTCAAGCCGGTCCAGAGTCCTCGACAGCATTTCCTGATGCAGGCCGAGCTTTCTGCGGAGCCCCTGAAATGAGTACGTCGCTTTATGCTCCTCAGAGAGGGCGGGAAGCACCTCACGCTGGCGATAGTCAAGTTCCTCACGGAGCCCGCATAGTTGGATGGAGTCGTTTGCACTCATTACGAAGCCTGCTCATTCGCTTTAGATCCGTCCTATATATTGACTAACCATTCACAGATCAGAGCTTATGGCCCGTATCAGATCTGGCCGAGCGCGAAGGTGAGCAACATGAGAAACGCGTGTCTACAGCATGGATGCATCAAGTGCTGCTTGGCTACTGAGATGCCGCTGAGCAGTTCAGATATCGTCCGGATAAATGGTCTCGGTTTCTCTGAAAATTCCTACATGGTCAAGAAGAATGGGAACCGGCAACTCAAGAATCAAACAGGAAGGTGTGTGTTTCACAACGGCCAGCAATGCACCATCTACAAGCATCGACCAGAAGGCTGCCAGCTGTACCCCGTCATATTCAATGAAGACATGGGAGAGGCAGTTCTCGATTCATACTGCCCACATAACGAAGAGTTCCAATTGACACCAAACATTTCACGCAAGGTCATCAAACTCGTTCGAAAGCTAGATGCGGAGAAGATGGGATGATCCTAGCAGACCTTCCGCTCTTGTTGGCTCCCAGGGTCCTGCAACAAGCGGTTCTCATGTGTCGTTAGCCTGCTGCAAACCCAGTCGCTCCTGTCCATGGTCTATATACTGAGGTGGGGGTACCCCCCCTCTGGGTAGGGGGGTAGGTCGACCCATGGCCTTGCAGGAGGAACCCTCCCCTCAAATCGAAGCGACAAGGATTGACCCGTCATGGGCTCCAGAGAGTGGATACTGGAAACCAACTTCAAGCCAGAGCGGTTCGAGACTGATGAAGACTAACAGAAACGCACCCGAGCTTCGGATAATTGCAGAGAAAATTGAGTCAAGGGCCGGGAAACAGCCAAGCGGTAGGAAAAGGGCACCAAATGCGACAGAGAATGATGTCGAATCCTTCTTTGAAAAGTGGGAAAACGCTGCAAAGATGGAGCCGAGTCTTCTGTATTCTGAACCATCATTCAACTATGTGCCAAGCAGCGCTGTGGTTTTGGGAGATGAGCAGCATCTGCAACACAAGAAGCGTGTAGTGGCTGAGAGTACACCGCAGTCAATGCGCGAGATGGAGTCAACAACGAGATTTAGGGGTTAAACATGCTAGGACAAGCTCTCAGACCATCGCAGTTCATCTATACTTTCGGAATTGGTAGCATAATTGAAGCGCCAAGCGGTCCAAGACTTGTTCTCGACTTTCACAAATGGGGAAGAGTGTTCGGTCCAGGCAGGACGCCTTCCGTTTCTGAATTCGCTATTCCTGACAGCACGACCTCATCACTCCTTGATGATGGATTGATTTTTCGGATTCCTACGAATGTCGACCTGAATGAACCAGAGAGCGAGCAGATTTTTTCCACAGGACGCTTTCCCGAGTGGGCACTCTGTAATCGGCACTGGTATCTTTTTCAGCTTTCCGTGGATGACAGGACTAGATGTCCTGATTGCATCGCTTCTGGCTTTAGCCAATCTGCCCGACCTGTAGCAATCCGATTCGTCAGAGCGTGCCCCGACGGGCATCTCGATGATGTAGACTGGTATGGAATAATCCATTCATACAGGAAAACATGCAACAACGCCGTCTATAGCTGGAATTCCGCGGGCGGCTCGCTGCGAGATGTTGAGATTTCGTGCACCTGTGGTGCGAGAAAGACTCTCCTAGACGTCTATAGGGAAACCAAACACTGCACTGGACGCTTTCCCGAGAAGAGTTCTGCTTTTTCGAGCTGTTCGCAAGAAGCCAAGGTCACACTTCGGGGATCTTCGAGCCTCCGCATTCCTGAAATCCTCACAACAATAACCATTCCGCAGTTCGCTTCACGACTCCACCGAATCCTAGACAGCTATCAGATGAGAACAATTCTCGCAACCCGAAAGACTTGGACAAAGGCTGACCTGCTCGATGCGTTCCAGAATATGGCAAGCCTAGAACCGGGCCTCGTAGACCCCAGAACCATTGATGAAGTGAATGGCCAGAACGAACAGAGGTTGCTCAAGGTTATCGACGACCTGAGACGGTTCGGTCGTAACAGACCAACGACTCTTCAGGGAATACGTGAGATGGAATTCAACGCGCTTCAGGATGCTGCAGAGAACGGTCACCCTCCTGACCCCACGTCTGAGAATCCCGAGTTTCAGGTGAATAAGTTCAAGGTGAGGAAGGACGTTCAGTTCCTTTCCCACAGATACAGAATCGCGCCTGTCGAGAGACTCAGAGTTGTCACAGTCCAGAAGGGCTACAGGAGACTTGGGACCGATCCGAATTCCAATAAGCTGGTCAGCACTTTCTATTTTGACGGGAACAGGAAGTGGTTTCCAGGGGTCGAACAGATTGGCGAAGGAATATTCATTGACTTGGGGAAGCACAAATTGAGAATCACCTCGCCAGAATGGGAGAGTGAGTATCTGAAGCGTGCGGACATGCAATTTCATCCCATTTTTGTATGGTGGCATTCACTTTCGCATCGCATCATTGCCGCACTCTCAATTGATTCTGGCTACTCATCTGCTGCGATAAGAGAGAACGTCTACACAGTGAAAGACCCCAAAACTGGCGAAGTTTCGGGAGGTATCCTTCTCTACACAACTCAGGCAGGCACGGACGGAAGTTTGGGTGGACTCATTTCGCTTGTTCCCGAATTCGAGACGGTTCTTTCAGCTGCGGTCAGAAATCTGGAGGCCTGTTCCAATGACCCGCTGTGCAGCGAAATGTCCATCAAGACTCGTGGCAACAATGGGGCTGCATGTTACGCGTGCCTTTTGCTGTCGGAAACATCCTGTTCCAACAGGAACATGTACTTGGATAGAAATCTGCTGAGAGGTAGTATCTAGTGTCACCTGATTCAGGACCAGAAGTTGCTGTTACGGGAGACTTCTGGCTTGGCAGAGGGCTGAGTTCAATCTGGTCACTGGTAAAAGAGTCTATCTCCAAGGCTGAAAGTGAGATTCAGATTGCGGCATATGCCATTGGCGAGAATTCTGACGAGTACGAATTCTTTGAACTATTGACAGGTGTGCTGGCGAGGGGCATCCGCGTTCTGATGATTGTAAACAGATTCTCAAACCAGCGGGAGTCCGTTCGAAAAATTCTTCTTGAGCTTGCCAGCAAATACAGTAGTTTTGTCCTTAAGGATTTCAATCCGCAAGACAAAAGAGAGGACCTTCATGCGAAGCTAATCGTGATTGACCACACAACCGCCCTTGTTGGTTCGGCGAACCTTTCGTTCAAAGGAATGATTGCGAATCATGAGTTAATGTTAAGGTTGTCTGGAAGGACCGCATACCACATTGGCGGACTTCTTGATAGGTTATCCGCGAATTCTGAGAGTGTCAAAGGGGGTCCAAACAGGTGAGACAATGGACGGTGCAAATGAACAGCATCTTGCGCTCCTTCTGAAGAAATTCAACCAGAAAATGTATCTTGATTATGTTCTCAAGACAGAACAGATTGTCAAGAGCTGTGAGAACTCATCTCGGTTCACGAGGCTTGATGTGATAAGGACTCCAGATGAGGCAGGCGACCTCGCATTCAGAGCTGCCTTTGATTTTCCAATCTATATAATGCTGTCCCATCCCATCTGCAAGTTCAGATCTCACAGGAATTATCCAGTTGGTGAGAGGTTCTTTGCAAATCTTGGACTCGTGCCGGTGTTCTTTTCCAGCCTGAATCTGATGAGCGTGCTCAAATTATGGGGCGAGCGTGCAACCGGATTTTTCAACCCTGCGAACACTCCTCTTGCTGACTCTAATGCGCTCTGCTGGGAGCTGCCATGTGCGTCCAAACCTGCGGAATTCTCCAGCATGAATTTCATCCTGCAGAACGAGTCAGACCCGCAGCCCGTGGACCCAACCTTGACGGCGTATTTCGAGAAGTACTTCCGGTTATTGTACTGGACGTTTCCACATCCCGGTTTCTCGCCATCAACTCACTTCCTTCATGGCCGAACGAGAATTAGTTCCCAAGTAAAAAAATCAAAGAGTCTGTACATAATAGAAGAAATCAACAGGCCCGCCCGATTTTTCCTGGAGGGGAAGGTGGTCGATGGAACGAATGTCACGCTCAGAGGCCTTATCATGAAGGATAACAGGTTCTTTTTCCAGTCATTCCCAGCAATACTTGATTCCGACTTGGCTGAGCAAATCCATCCACGACCCAACCTTGCATCAAGCTTCATCAACGGAGTTGTAGCCGAGGTGACACAGACGCACGACGAACAACACTTCAGAAATTCTATTTTGACAGTAATCGCAGATTACGACTACGTCGAATCATACTATGATATTCTTACAGCATTGATTGGGATGATGGTTGACTTCAAATTTGCAAATTCGGATTCACTTGCCGAGATTGGGACTGTCGCAGATATCTCTTCGCAGGTCAGACAAGCATATCTGAATATCCACAGGATGCTCAAAGTGGAGAGGTCGTTGTCTGAGGTCATTAGCAATCCTTTCGAGTTTGCAATCAATGAGCTGTTCCCAGCAGTGGTTCAGGACGAGGGAAAATTGTTCTACATTCACCCGCTCGCATGGGGGCTTCTAAAAAGGTGGAATCTTGTTAGGTCGGAGAAGAGTGAGCAGAAAGAGATACTCCTTCATCTCATCCGACTCTTGCAGCTATCAGAAAACAGTTCATCGATGAAGCTTTACCTTCATAGAAGTTCGGACTACTTTCAGAGACTTGGGGTAATCAAACGCGAATTCACTAGGTCAGTATTTCGTCTCGGAGATGCAATCCGTCTACTCAAGATGATGAGGAAAACGTGGACGACTAGCACCTATGAGCGGCCATCGTCGTATGCGTCCTCGTGAGAACCAACGCTTTTCAGTTTCGTCATGCTGATAGTGCTCCCACCGCACAAGGGGCAGTCCCAGACTTCGTATTGCCTGCCGAGTTCGTAAGGCATAATGATAGTTTGTCGGGGGTTCACAAGGAGTCGGTGAAGCTAAGTCATGTAATGATATATATCATAATAGGGCACTTTGTGTCCGATTGTGATATAAATGCCAATGAGTCATCTGCTGAGAAAGCTCTGGATGGACAAGAAGGAGTTCGTGACAGCGGGAGAGCTGGAGCGCTACTGCAGGTCGATGAGGATGGACTACGCAACGGTCGTATCGTACTTTGTCAAGCGTAAGTATTTCGTCAGGATACTAAGAGGGATCTTCTACGTCAAATCATTGGAAGAGGCGAAACTAGGCCGATCCCGTTACAATCACCTTGAACTTGTGGCAAAGGGACTGGAAGTGAAGAAAGTAGGCGACTGGTATTTCGGCCTGCACACTGCGCTCAAGCTCAACAACATGACCCACGAGACCTTTGCCGTCGAGGATGTGATAAACGATAAACTGTTCCGTGCAAATCCTTTCACAATTGCGGGATGCAAGTTCAAGTTCTCCAAATTGTCGCGGTCTTTGCTCGATTTTGGCATAAAGAAAGGAGAGAACGGCGTCAGGTATTCAGATCCAGAGAAGACTGTGCTCGATTTCATCTACATATGGAGATACAACAGTATTCCAGAAGAGAAGATTGTGGCCGATGTCAGCGGCTGGGCGAAGGGCGCGTCGAGGGGGAAGCTGAGGGCGTATGCGAAGAAGTATCCCAAGACTGTGGCGGAGATTGCAGCGAGGGTGGCAAAATGAAAGCGGATTTCGTAAATGAAGTTGCCAGAGTACTGGACATCCAAAGAAGAGACTTGATCGAGAAAGACCTCATTCTTCATCAGATACTGACAGACTTGTCGCAAGACAATTTCTTCGCTGAGAACTTCCTCTTCAAGGGTGGGACATGCCTCATCAAATGCCACTTCGGCTACATGAGATTCTCCGAGGACATCGACTTCACGTGGAAGGATCAAAGCGCGTTCAATGGAAAGTCAGGAAAGAAAATCAGGGCCCAATTATCCAAGGTCATCGACAGAACTGGAGAAGTGTTTGAAGCAATCGCCAAGAAGAGAGGTCTCGATTTCAAATGCGTGAAGAGCAAGACAGACTACGTTGAGCTC
>Ga0315289_10008570_pt1 | contig 14770 bp, 13 predicted proteins | sample YL17G11_40_MG_FD_203452 | JGI IMG/M metagenome (GOLD analysis project Ga0315289, IMG submission 203452) | Sediment microbial communities from Yellowstone Lake, YNP, Wyoming, USA - YL17G11_40 | ecosystem: Environmental > Aquatic > Freshwater > Lake > Sediment | place: USA: Wyoming | collected...
CGATTGGAGTGATGGTGTTTAACCTGATGCGTCTTCCTAAGCGTTTTCCCCAATTCAAATTCACCATCGACTATGACGGCGGCCCTGTTACTCGAACAGCAAGTAGGGAGATCATCAAAGGGTAGCGAGGAGTGAGAGTACTTCTGACCGCCCAATCACCCTATCTTTCTTTCCTTGCGGGTTTTTCCTGAAATAATTAAGGTGATTTCCCCTTTTATCTTTCTTTTTGTAATCTGATTTTGGATTTCGCTGACTTTTCCCCTTAAGATTTCCTCATAAATTTTTGTCAGTTCTCGTGTGAGAACAATTTCCCGGTCTCCAAGTATATCGAGGATATCTTTTAATGTTTCATTGAGACGGTGGGGAGATTCATAGAAGATGAGGGTTTCCTTGGTTTCTTCTAATTGTTTGAGGAGGTCCTTTCTCTTTTTGGATTTATGGGGAAGGAAGCCTTTGAACAGAAAGGCATCAGTAGGAAGACCAGAGACACTGAGAGCAGTGATGACCGCAGATGGACCGGGGATGGGAACAATAGGGATCAGGTTTTCAATGGCCACTTGGATGAGGCGAAATCCAGGGTCGGAAATGCCAGGTGTCCCTGCATCTGAGACCAGGGCGATTCGATCGCCCTGGTTCAATCTGGAGAGGATCCATTCCTTCTTCTTTAGTTCATTTCCCTCAAAATAACTGGTCAGTGGTTTCTGGATACCAAAGTGCCTGAGAAGAAGGCCGGTGTGTCGGGTGTCTTCTGCGGCAATTAAGTCCACTTCCTTTAAGATACGAACGGCTCTCAAGGTGATATCCTCCAGGTTTCCAATGGGAGTAGAAACGATATATAAAGTTCCTTTCATAGGTTTGGAAACAGAGGAATCCATCTTTTCTCCAAAAACATTATATTATCAGCAACATACCACCAATTTATGGATTAATCAAGACGATAAAAATTTAGAAATAAATGTTGACAAATATTCTCAAAAAAATTAAGTTTATGATTAAATAATACCGTTAAGGGAAAAAGATTATGCCTGAAGAATTGTCAGGTGAGAAAAAGGGGCTTGATCTGAGTGACGAGATGCCTTTGGTCGAAGGGGTGGAGTCCGACGAGGAGTTTCTCCTAGTCCGTGATTTAACCAAGTCCTTCATAAAGGCGATCAAGACCCTCCGATTTTATCCACCTGATAATCCTATCCTCAAAGGATTTCAAGAATTACTTCCAAAAAAATTCCAATTTTTCTTAAATAAATACCATTCCTTCGTTTTTCAGGTTGGAGAATTCACCCTCTCCTATAAGGGCAAGGTCTTATATGAGAACAGAGATGTGAAGACGAGCCTTGCCTTCCTCTTTTATAAAGATGGCATAAGAGAACTTCGGTTCATGAAAGGGTTGGAGGAATGGGAAGTCAGGGGATTTGTCGATATCATTATACGGTGTGATAATATCAATCAATTAGAGGATGATTTCGTCACCTTAATGTGGGAGAAGGATTTTACCCACATCAGTTATTTGGCCACAGATGAATTCCTGGAGGATATGCCAATATTTATTCCTGAAAATGTCGAACAATTCAGAAAGGATTTAGTCTTTAAACCTGCCTCCCACGAAGTGATGATAGATTTTTTAGAAGAGGATATGGAAGAGGGAGTCGATTTAGATGAGGCCCTGTCCAAGCTGATCGAGGAACTTCATTCATTTGTCTCGAATCGAAGCGTCTATTCTCTCACCCCTGAAGAAGTGGAGAGATTGCGAAAAGAGGTTGAGTCCGAGATCGAACCGACCTTTGTGCTCAATATTATCGATATCCTTTTCGAAATCCTGTTTTGGGAGAAAGAGCCTGAACCCTATCAAAATGCCGTCAACATCCTGGAAAAAATATTGGATGCCATGTTGACCCTCCGCGAATTTCAGAAAGCCATCGATCTACTGAAACGAGTTTATATTTTTCAGAGGACCTATGAACTGAAGGATTGGCAGATCGAAAGCCTTCGAAAGTTCATCATGGAGGCTGGCAATGATCAACGGATCGAACGGATTGGGAAGCTTCTAGACCAGGAAGAGGAGGTTCGACCGGAGGATGTCCACAACTATCTGATTCTCCTTCAACGAAATGCGATCAAGCCCCTGATCAGGTTGTTAGGGGAACGCACAAAATCAAAGACGAGAAGGGTGATTTGCGATGCCCTCTCTGAAATCGGAAAAAACGCCTACGAATTGTTCACCCCCTACATGGATGATCCACGGTGGTATCTCATCCGAAACATTACTTATATCTTAGGTCGGATTGGTAATGAGGAATCTTTTCCCTACATCCAAAAGGCATTCAACCACGAAGATTCTCGGGTGAGGAGAGAAGCCATCCTGGCATTAGGGGTCATCGGTAGTACCAAAGCTGTTGGAATGCTGGCGAAGGCCCTGATAGACGAAGATGCTCGTATTCGGGCTATGGCTGCGGTCAATCTGGGGAAGGTGGGGAAAAAAGCTGCTCTGGGTCCCCTTTTGGAAGTGGTCCAGTCGAAGGATTTTCAGAAGAAGGAACCTGCCGAGATGAAAGCCTTCTTCGATGCAATCGGGATGGTGGGGGGGTCCAAAGAATCCGTCCTCGCTCTCCAACAGCTATTAGAACGAAAGAGCTGGTTCAGTCGAGGAAAGACAGACGAGATTCGGATAGGAGCAGCCCAAACCTTAGCCATGATTGGAACTCCAGAAGCCATGGCCATCTTGGAGTCAGGAAGGGATTCGAAAGATGAATCCATGCGTGATGCTTGTATTCAGGCGTTAAGGGGTAAAACCCCGTTAGAAAAGACGGGGCTTTAACCCGGGTCTTCACCCCGTGAGTATAAGGATTCCGGGCCTTTGCAGCCGATCGGAAAACCAAGGGGCGTGCAAAACCGTGGATTAATCTATACGTTACTCAACGGGGTCAATAAGGAATGAACATTTTTTTACCTCTCCGCCATCAATGACAGGGCTTTCTAACGGGGTAAACCCACCAAGGAGGGATTAGCTTGATACCAGAGAAAACCCCCTCTATCGACCATGGGCTTCTTCCCACTGAACTGGGGACAGAATTTGTTTCAGTTTTTTATCGCCTTCTAAAGGGGACCACCCTTTATAATCGGAAAAACCTTGTGATCGATCGCCTCACCCAAGAATGCCTTCAGATTATCAACCCTGTTGTCAAATCAGAAGGCCACCTCTCCCTTAAGATCGTTCGAGACAACTTCTTTTTTAACAATGTGATCATTCAGGTGAAAGTTGACCAATACTCCATTTTAAAAGGCTTTCTCCAAGAGATGAGAAATCGATGGATTGGAGAGCTTGAGTTTACAGAGGAGATAGAGGGAGAGAAGCTCAAGGATTTCGTCTACCTCCTCGCAGGACTGGAGGAGAATAACGAAAGCAATTATCTCTATGTGATGAGACAATTGGAACAAACAAGCATCGAAGCTGTCAATGTGGGCAAATTGGAAGTTTTTAAAGATGAAGAGGTTTATACTGACTCTAAGGAGAAGAAGCAATATTCGAAAGAAGTCTATTTTGAGTCCATCAGTTTAGTCAAGGATGTCGTGGAAAGCGTGAAACATCAGAAATTGCTTAATGTCCGCAAAGCGAAGCGTCTTATGCAGAATGCGGTCAATGCCCTTGTGCAAGATGAGTCGACATTGTTGGGATTGGCCAACATTAAGAATTATGATGAGGCCATCTTTAACCATTCCGTCAACGTATCCATCTATACCATTGCCATCGGTCAGCGGATTGGAATCCCCAAAAAATACCTCTCCCACCTTGGCATGGCAGCCCTTTTCCATGATATTGGGAAGACGAGAATTCCCAAAGAAATTCTTAACAAGACCGGAAAATTATTGATAGAGGAATTGGCAATGATGAGATTCCATCCGATCTTCGGAGTAGAGACCGTGATGGCGATGAAGGAGTGGGGAGAGCTTTCCAGCCGAATGATGCATGCCGCTTTTGAGCACCACCTCAAATATGATTTAACCGGCTACCCAAAACAGACTCACAAGCGTAAACTTACCCTTACCGGAAGGATCATCGCGATCGCTGATTTTTATGATACTTTGGTAAGGCCGAGAGGAGGGAATCGATTCCCTTATGTCTCAGAGAAAATTTTGGGGATCATGCTGGAACGAAGCGGAAAAGACTTTGACCCAGCCTTGGTCAAGGTTTTTATCAATATGATCGGCGTCTTTCCTCTTGGCACCCTGGTCTTATTAAATACCAATGAGATAGGGATCGTCATCCAAATCCAAGAGGATACGGAAATGCTTGATCGCCCCAAGGTCATCCTCCTTTATTACAGCGATGGAGAGTATCACAAAGGAGAGAAGGTGGATCTCAGAGAGATGGAAGAAACAACCGGAGAGTATAAACGGAGCATTGTGAGAACCCTCGATCCTAATCAATATCATATTAATGTAGCCGAATACATCCTTTAAATCAATTGAGGAATTTTAGGGATTGAGGAATTATTTTAGATTCAATTTCCTAATTTCCTTAATCCCTGAATCCCCAAATTCCTAAATTTCATTTGTTTTTTTTCTTCTTAGCTTCTTCCCATAACTGGTCCATTTCGATGAGATTCGACTGATGGAAAGATTTCCCCTTCTTGTGGAGCGATCTTTCGATATAATGAAACCGACGTATAAATTTCTCCACCGTTTTTTTTAACGCCTCCTCCGGATCCATCTGGAGAAACCGTGAGATATTTACCAGCACAAAAAAAAGGTCTCCAAGTTCTTCTCGGATCCTTCTTCGGTTCCGAAGAGGGAGGGCTTCTCTGAACTCCTTCATCTCCTCATCCATTTTTTTTAAAACCCCATTGAGATCAGGCCAATCGAAACCTAACCGTGAGACTTCTTTAGTCAATTGATAGGCCAAGGAGAGAGAAGATTTGGCTTCAATTTTTTTATTCTGAGTTCTCATCAGAGTCTCCCATCGAAAGTTGGTAATGCCTCAGTTATGGTTTGCTTAAGTTTACCATAACCTGTAACTCAGCCCTTCAGGGCTGATTAATCAGGGCTGAAGCCCTGAGTTACATATTCGACAAGCCGTTTATCTTTCGTAACTGAGGGGTTACGAAAGTTGCTAAACCGCCTTTTTTATGTTAATTAAATACTTCTAAAATAAAGGATTTTTGAATGATATTCAATTGCAGGAGTGAGTGACCTTCCCGATCTTCGAGAGAAAGGAAAAGCAATGGATTATCGAAAAACACTCAACCTTCCTAAAACCGACTTTCCCATGAAGGCCAATTTAGCTAAGAGGGAACCGGAGATATTGAAGGTGTGGGAGGAGAAAGGGATTTACCGTCAATTAAGCCAACAGGCAAAAGACAGGCCCAAATATATTCTCCACGACGGTCCTCCCTATGCCAATGGGAACATTCACATCGGAACGGCCCTGAACAAAATCCTGAAAGATTTCATCGTGAAGTCGAAATTCATGACTGGATTCAATAGCCCATATGTTCCAGGTTGGGATTGTCATGGGTTACCCGTTGAACACGAGGTCGAGAAGAGTCTCGGGTCTAAGAGGGGAGAACTCTCCGTTGTTGAAATTCGGAAGCGATGCCGGGATTACGCAGCCAAATATGTGGGGATTCAAAGGGAGGAATTCAAACGTCTGGGAGTTTTTGGTGAATGGGAAAATCCCTACCTGACCATGAATTTTGCTTACCAGGCAACGATTGTTAGGGAATTTGGAAAATTTCTTTTAAACGGATCAGTTTACAAGGGAAAGAAACCGGTCCATTGGTGCTCTACTTGCAAAACTGCATTGGCTGAGGCTGAGGTGAAGTATGAGGATCACCGATCCCCCTCGATCTATGTGAAATTCAAGATGGTGTCCACCCCCTTCCACCCCTCCCCCCTCTCGCCCCGTGGAGTGGAGAAACCTACTCCACAGGGCGAGGGGGAGGGCTTCGGCGTGAGCGCTCAGCCGAACGGTAAGGGTGGGGGGGATATCGGGGATATATTTCCTAACCTAAAAGGGAAACCCATCTCTGTCATCATCTGGACCACGACTCCTTGGACCATTCCAGCTAATTTGGCCATTGCGCTCCATCCGGATTTTAACTATGTGGCTGTCGATGTGGGTGGAGAGGTCTATATCTTAGCAGAAGGTCTTCTTCAAAGTGTGATGGAGAAGTTTGGCATTCAGAAATATCAGGTATTGGAAAAATTTTTAGGAAAAAGATTGGAAGGGCTTAAATGCCGACACCCATTCCTTGAACGAGATTCCCTCATCATCCTGGCCTCCTATGTGACCTTAGATGCTGGGACAGGGTGTGTTCACACGGCACCTGGCCATGGCCAGGAGGACTATGAAAGTGGTGTTCAATATGGATTAGAGATTTACAGCCCTGTCGATGATGATGGTCGATTTACAAGTGACGTTCCTTTCTTCGCTGGGCAATTCGTTTTTGATGCCAACGCTGCTGTGAACCAGAAACTGGCTGAGGTCGGAGCGCTCCTGAAGGAAGAGAGGATGGTTCATTCTTATCCTCACTGTTGGCGTACAAACGATCCCATCATCTTTCGGGCGACAGAGCAGTGGTTCATCTCGATGGATAAGAAGGGGTTGAGAAAGAACGCCCTTCAATCGATCAATGAGGTGACCTGGATTCCCCCATGGGGGAGAGATCGGATCTACGGAATGATTGAGAACAGACCGGATTGGTGTGTCTCTCGACAGAGGGTCTGGGGGATTCCCATCACTGTCTTCTACTGCTCCGCCTGTAAGCATCTCCTGATCCATCAGGAAACGATTGAGCATGTGGCTCGTCTTTTTGAGGAGAAGGGGGCGGATATCTGGTTTGAGGAGGAGGCCGATCAACTTCTACCCAAAGGGACCCAGTGTCCCCAATGCGGAGGGAAAGTTTTTTCAAAGGAGATGGATATTCTGGATGTCTGGTTCGACTCTGGGGTCTCCTACGCGGCCGTCCTGGAGAGTCGGGAAAATCTTGAATTTCCAGCCAGCCTCTACCTGGAAGGAAGCGACCAACACAGGGGGTGGTTCCACAGCTCTCTTTTAACCTCTGTAGGGACAAGGAATCGAGCCCCTTACCTTTCGGTTCTTACCCATGGGTTTGTGGTGGATGGAGAAGGGAAAAAGATGTCTAAGTCTGCGGGGAACGTGATCGCCCCCGATGAGGTGATTAGTAAATTAGGAGCGGATGTCCTGAGGCTCTGGGTTGCAGCAGAGGACTACAAGGATGATATTAAGATTTCCAATGAAATTCTGAAGCGACTCGCCGATGCCTACTTCCGGGTCCGGAATACCTTCCGTTTTCTTTTAGGAAATCTCTACGACTTCGATCCTAAGAAAGACCGAATTCCTCATCATCAACTCTATGAGATAGACCAATGGGCCCTTCATCGGCTTCAAAAACTCATCGCCAGGGTTCAGGAAGCTTATGAGCGTTTTGAGTTTCATGTCGTTTATCATAGTGTCCAGAATTTTTGTGCTGTCGAAATGAGCGCCCTCTATTTTGATATCTTGAAGGATAGGCTTTATACATTTTCATCCCATTCGCAAGGCCGGAGATCAGCCCAGACTGCCCTTTATGAGATTTTGAAAGCCCTGGCCAGCCTGATGGCTCCTATTCTTTCCTTCACATCAGAAGAGGTTTGGAAATATATTCCTTCGGATTCGGGCAAAGCTGAAAGTATTCATCTTACCCGATTTCCCGTATTGCAAACCGAATATTTGGATGATGCCCTGAACGACCGATGGGAAAAGATTTGGGAAATCCGAGCGGTAGTGACCAAAGCCTTAGAGGAGGCTCGAAAGGAGAAGGTGATCGGGCTCTCCTTAGATGCTCAGGTCCATCTCTATCTTCCTGAAAAGATCTATCAATTTCTACAACCCTATCAGAAGGATCTGAAGTCCATCTTTATTGTGTCCTCAGTGACCCTTCATCCTGTTGTAAGCGGACCGACAAGCGGTGCAAAGGATGAAAAAGAGGTGAAGGCAGAGGTGCTCCGTGCAGAGGGAGGGAAATGTGAACGATGTTGGAATTACGGTGTCAGCGTTGGCGTCCATACGGAGCATCAAGCCATCTGTCAAAGGTGTATCGAAGCAATCCAGTAAAAATAGCAGGGGGTAGAGAGCAAAGTGAGTAACTCAGCCCTTAAGGGCTGATGAATCAGGGCTAAAGCCCTGAGATACAAAAGGCTTTGCTATATGCCCTTAGCTGGTGAGAACAAATGAAACGAAAATATTGGGTTCTTCTTATCATCTGTTTCTGGATTCTCTTTGTGGATCAATGGACCAAGCACGGTGTTCAGCAGAGATTGGTTCTCTATCAAAAAGTGGAAGTGGTCCATGGGTTCTTCAATCTCGTCCACGTGAGGAACACAGGAGGGGCTTTCGGAATCTTTGGTGGAGAAAAAGGAGGACTCGGTTCCTTGCTCTTTGTGGTGGTCTCCTTGGTCGCCATAGGAAGCATCCTCTTTCTTTTTATTCGATTGAGGGATGATGAGGAGACACTTTCACTTTCATTCTCTCTGGTTCTGAGTGGTGCGATGGGAAACCTCATTGACCGTCTCCGGTACGGAGAGGTTGTAGATTTTCTCGATTTTTACCTACTTTCCTTCCACTGGCCTGCTTTCAATATTGCGGATTCTGCTATCTGCCTTGGTATCGGTTTAATGGCCTTAGAATTATTGATCCGAGATCATGGGAGAAAATCCAAATTCCAAAATCCAAATGTCAAATGAATGTCAAAGTTCAAAACAGAAAAGTTTGAGCTTTCACATTTGGATTTAATTTGTTATTTGAAATTTGGCATTTGTCATTTTCCTTAAGACTATGTATCCCATCCTCTTTCGATTGGACGGGTTCACTATCTATTCCTATGGATTTTTCCTCATCCTCGGCATCGTTGTATCCGGGATCCTTGCCATTCAAAAAGTTCGAAAAGAAGGTCCTCCTATTCCATTCGAAAGGGTAGCGGATCTCTTCTTCTACTCCGTCCTATCAGCCGTTATCGGGTCGAGAATCCTTTTTGTCTTAATCAACTTTGACCTTTATCGTGAAAACCCTTTAAGAATATTTAAAATATGGGAGGGAGGATTGGTCTTTTATGGAGGGCTCATTCTGGCTGTTGGGGTCTCGATCGGATATATGCGCTGGTACCGGTTGCCTATTTTGAAATTATTCGACCTCGTTTCTCCTTTACTCGCCTTAGGTCTCTTTTTTGGCAGAATCGGTTGCTACTTTGCTGGATGTTGTTATGGGAAAGAGACTTCACTTCCCTGGGGAGTCATTTTTACGGACCCAACCTCTTTGGCCCGATTAAACGTTCCCCTCCACCCCACCCAACTCTATGATGCTGTCAATGGTTTAGCCCTCTTCTTATTTCTATTATGGAAGGAAAAGAGAAAAGCCTTCGATGGTCAAATTTTTTTCTTTTTCCTCCTCCTCTATTCGATAACTCGTTTTTTTATCGAAATGCTGAGGGGTGATCCGAGAGGATTCCTTTTCCGAGATCTCATCTCCACCTCTCAGGGGATAGGAATCCTGTTGGCCATAACCTCCCTTTTTATGTTATTCTTTTTAAAGAGAAATAGATAGTTAGGGACACTTCCCTATTTTTATCAATGCGATTCTGGTTATCGTAAGGTCAAAAATAGGGAAGTGTCCCCAGGAGAGAAGATGGCTGTTTTAGAAATCTTAAAATATCCCCATCCCACGTTAAAAAAACGGTCTAAGGAGGTGGAGCGGATCGATGAGGGGATAAAGAGGTTGATTCATGACATGGCGGAGACAATGTATGAAGCAAACGGAATAGGGTTGGCCGCCTGTCAAATCGGCGTACCTCAAAGAATCATTATCCTTGATGTCAGTCCCATCGATCCCCAGCAAAGATTTTCTGCTATCATCAATCCTGAAATCATTTTCCAAGAAGGGGAGATCGATCATGAGGAAGGGTGCCTGAGCGTCCCGGATTGTTTTGAGAAAGTGAAGAGAAGAGAGAAGATCCATGTCAAAGGGATTTCCCCGGATGGAAAGGAAATGGAAATCGCAGGTGAGGGAGTATTGGCGTTTGCACTCCAACATGAGATCGATCACCTCAACGGTGTTCTCATTTTAGACAGACTGAGTCAACTGAAAAGAGAAATTTATCGAAATAAATTGAAGAAGGAAAAGAGGAAGGAAGAAAAAGTTTGATCGCATCTCCTTGGCGGATTGTCTTTTTTGGGACTCCAGCCTTTGCCATTCCCGTTCTGAGGAACCTGCTTCAGGAATCGGGTGAAGTGGTAGCGGTCGTCACTCAGCCAGATCGGGAAAAGGGAAGGGGGCGAAAGGTTATTCCATCCCCCGTCAAGGAACTCGCTCTCCAGCATAGGCTAACTCTTCTTCAGCCAGAGAAGGTAAGGGAAGAAACCTTTCAAAAAAAGATCAAGGATTTTCAACCTGACCTCTTTGTATTAGTGGCCTATGGCCAGATTTTGCCGAAGTCCCTTTTGGAAATTCCCAAGCATGGAGCGGTCAATGTCCATGCCTCCCTGTTACCAAAACATCGTGGGGCCGCTCCAATACCATGGGCAATCCTCAATGGAGAAAGGGTGACAGGAATAACCACGATGATGATGGACGAAGGCATGGACACAGGAGATATTCTTTTGCAGACCGAGATTCCTATTGGTGACGGGGAGACAAGCCAAACCCTGTACGATCAGTTAGCTTTATTGGGAGCCCGATTGTTATCGGAGACTGTGAAGGGAATGAAGGCCGGGAGTGTTCATCCTATTCCACAAGACCATTCAAAGGCTACCTATGCTCCTCCCCTTAAAAAAGAGGATGGAAAGATTGATTGGAGCAAAGGAGCGAAAGAGATCGATCGACAAGTCCGAGCCCTTAACCCATGGCCGGGAGCTTTTACGGAGTGGAATGGACAGTTGTTAAAGATTTATAAAGGAGAGGTAAGGGAAGAAATTTCGGAGAGAGAGGCAGGAATTGTTTCCTGGGTGGGATCGGATTTCATCGAACTGGGGACCGGAAAGGATTCTTTTCTTATTAAAGAGGTCCAATTAGAAGGGAAGAGGAGGATGAGTGTGCAGGATTTCTTGGCTGGACACCCCATCCCCGTGGGCACAGTCTTTCAATGAATTGATGATTAAAAGGATTCAAGGGGTCCAGGGTTCAAGGGGACAAGCGATAACCACTCGAACCCTTGAACCCAAGAATCCTCGAACCCCGGAGAAGACATTTTGGAAAATAGGCCAAAGAAGAGGATCTTTATTGGACTGCTGGTCTTTACCTGTTTGATCCTTTTCTTTCTCATCTTTCTGCTCTGGTATGTTCCTTTGGTGGGATTGAAAAATATTCATCCATTCCTACCGCTTATTTTCAGTTTAGCCCTCGCTGTTTTGGTATTTCTTATGATTTCCGGAGGTCTCCTCCTCATCTTTACCATCCTGCGAGGAAAGGATATCCTTTTTTCCCATAAGCTTCGAGGGATTGTGGCGAAGGTCCTTTTTCCATTTATGATCCTAATGGGAAAGTTGGCGGGGGTATCCAAAGAGAAGGTTCAGCAGTCCTTCGTTGAGTTGAATAATCATCTGGTCCGATCCAATCAGCATCGAACCCGACCGAATCGACTCTTAATCCTTCTTCCCCACTGCATACAGGATTTTGATTGTCAGATCAAAATTACAGGAAATATAAAAAACTGCAAAGGTTGTGGGAAGTGTGAAATTAAAGAACTGATTGAACTCTCCGACCAATATCAGGTGAAGATCGCTGTGGCCACGGGTGGGACATTGGCCAGGAGAATCATCGTGGAGAATAGGCCTGAGGCTATCGTCGCTGTGGCTTGTGAGCTTGACCTGACCAGTGGGATCCAGGATAGTTATCCCATTCCAGTGATCGGTATCCTGAATGAGCGTCCCAATGGTCCATGCTTCAACACCAAGGTTGACATCCAGAAAGTGAAGAATGCAATTTCAGATTTCCTGTACAAATCCCCGTGATGCAGACATCGCTGATAAACCATGAATATTTAAATCCACCCTTTCCCTCTGCGAAAGAGGGTAATTAATACAAACGCATAAAATAATTTGACATGTAGCGCAAGGCTTCAGCCTTGCCTTAAGCAACCCTAAAGGGTTGCGCTACAAAATACATAATGCTTTTGTATCAGTGGTTTGACAAATAACCCATTTATGATTATATTTTGGGATTAAAAAGGAGGTTGATCCAAACGATGAACCATTTTAAGACATTTCTTTTAATGTTAGTTTTGACGGCTCTCTTTATCCTGGTTGGAACTGCAATTGGTGGGAAGAGCGGGGCGATTTATGCCTTTGTTTTTGCCGCCCTGGTGAATTTCTTTACCTACTGGTTTAGCGACAAGATTGTCCTTCGCATGTATGGAGCAAGAGAAGTTTCTCAGAGCGAAGCGCCTGAACTTTACGGGGTCGTTGCAGAACTGACGAGCAAAGCCAGCCTTCCAATGCCGAAGGTCTATATTATGGAAAATGAGACCCCCAATGCTTTTGCAACTGGAAGGAATCCAGAACATGCCGCTGTGGCTGTGACAACTGGGATTCTCAAGATTTTATCTAAGGAAGAATTAATGGGAGTCATCGGGCATGAGCTCTCCCATATCCGGAACAGGGATATCCTCATCAGTACCATCGCCGCTACGATTGCTGGTGCGATCAGTATGCTCGCTACCATGGCCCGTTGGGGCGCCATGTTTGGTGGATTTCGATCAGATAACGAAGAAGGGGGCAGGGGAGGAAATATTCTCGTTGTACTCCTCGTTTCAATATTTGCTTCTATTGCGGCAATGCTGATCCAGATGGCCATTTCTCGTTCCAGGGAATATATGGCGGATGAGGGGGGGGCCCATCTTGCCCATCCCCATTCCTTAGCAAAGGCTCTTGGAAAGTTAGAAGTAGCTGCCCAGAGGATTCCTATGGAGGCTAATCCTTCCACTGCGCATATGTTTATTGTCAACCCATTAAGGGGGGGAGGGGTCCTTTCACTTTTTAGCACTCATCCTCCTATTGAGGAACGGATCGCCAGGCTTGAAGAGATGGCGAGGACAGGAAGGTTTTGACCGGCAAGTGCCCTGCTGCCTGGCCCAGGAGACGTGGTAAGGGGCACAATATGAACGACGTTTCATTTTCGGGAAGCCCCATCCTTATGGGGCGCTTCACAAGAAAAACCCCAAGGGCCATCTGTGTCGTTATCCTGAATCGGGTTGAAGAGGCTAATCGCTATCCTGATACCCTCCTCACAGATTCCTTCAAACGATACCGAAACCTTAACTCTCTTGATCGAGCCTTTCTCACAGGATTGATTTATGGAGTCCTCCGGTGGAGGGAAAGACTCGATTGGTTGATTCGCCATTTTTCAAAAATCCCTTTTGAGAAGATCGAATTAGGAATTCTCAATATCCTCCGCCTCGGACTCTATCAAATTCTATTCTTATCCAAAACACCCTTTTCAGCTGCTGTGAATGAGTCTGTAGAGTTAGCCAAGGGCATTCGAGGGAAAGGAGGAGCAGGTTTTGTAAACGGCATCCTTCGTTCAATCCTCAGAGAAAAAGAGCAAATCCCCTATCCGGATATTCGTGAGAACCCAGTGCTTCATATCTCTGTGGTCGAATCTCACCCTCTCTGGTTGGTTCGAAGATGGATTGAGGAGGTCGGTCTGGAAGAGACCATGAAGATTTGCGCGTTCAATAATCAGATTTCAACCTTGACCCTCCGAACCAATACTTTAAAAATAAATAGAAAGGACCTCATCGAGAAGTTGAAGGGGAAGGAGTTGAAGCCATTTCCGTGCTCTTTTTCAGAAGAGGGGGTCTTATTGGAGGAGTCTCCACCCACCTCAGAACTTCCATTCCTTAAAGAAGGCTTTTATATCATTCAGGATGAAGCCTCTCAACTGGTCACCTCCATTTTGGACCCAAAACCAAGAGAATACATCCTCGATGCTTGCGCCGCACCCGGTGGAAAAACTACTCATATTGCTCAAAGGGTGAAGGACGAAGGTGAGATTTACGCCCTGGATCTCACTAAGGGGAAGTTAGACCAGATTGAAGAGATGTGTCGAAGATTAGGAATAAAGATTGCCAAGACGATGAAAGGAGATGCAGCCAATGCTCTACCCATTCCCAGAGAAATGAAGTTTGATCGAGTATTGGCAGATGTTCCCTGCTCCGGGTTTGGAACGCTTCGCAGAAACCCGGACTTAAAATGGAGAAGAAAGGAGGAGGATATCGGAAGATTAAGTATCCTTCAGTCATCGATATTGAGAAATCTCGCTCGATATGTGAAAAAAGGAGGCATTTTGGTTTACAGCACCTGCACCGTATTTCATGAGGAGAACGAGGATGTAGTGGAGAAGTTTCTGGATGGACATCCGGAATTTCGATTGGATCAGATTAGTGAATCCCTTCCTAAAAAATACCACTCTTTTATTAAGAAAGGATGCTTCCAAACATTCCCTCCGAGAGATAAGATGGATGGTTTTTTTGTGGCGCGAATGATTAAAACCTAACAACTCGTTCCTTTCCTAAATTCAGAAGGAATCCTTTATATTCCTTTTCCTCTCGAGAGACTTTGTTTCAATTTCTCTTTGTCATTGCGAGGGCGAAGCCCGTGGCAATCTCAAGCATTCCTTTAGGTACTAAAATTTGTAACAACTGTTGATTTTTTCCCCAATCTGATAAATTCCTATCAAAATTAAAGTTTTCAGCAATATCCCTCAGATTTATTTATAGATTATAAA
>Ga0315289_10008571_pt1 | contig 14768 bp, 11 predicted proteins | sample YL17G11_40_MG_FD_203452 | JGI IMG/M metagenome (GOLD analysis project Ga0315289, IMG submission 203452) | Sediment microbial communities from Yellowstone Lake, YNP, Wyoming, USA - YL17G11_40 | ecosystem: Environmental > Aquatic > Freshwater > Lake > Sediment | place: USA: Wyoming | collected...
GGTGGTTGTTTTTCTTGATGATATTTCTTTAATCAAACCATCCTGGACAAAGATATCAGCGATTCGATCTAATCGACTTTCAGGATCAATCACCCTTCCACCTGTAATGGCTAAATCGAAATTCTGGATTTGTTTAAAGGACTCTTTTTTCTTTTTAGATTTGTTCAACTTCTTCCTCCCTTAAGGTTTTGTGGGGTTTGGAACCCATAAGTGTCCCCAAGATTGGCTTTATGTTTCAATGGCTTACCGAGGTAGCATAAAATCAACGTACACTTCCCAGCCACTTTAGTGGCGTAAGCTCCAAAACCTGACTAAAGTCAGTTAGAACAAAGACAAAGATTTCTGCCATCTTTAAATCTAGGCGACAGCAATAGCTAGGGGTCCCCCCTACGCGGTATTTAGGTTTATTCGACTTTTCCCTCCCCTCCACTTAGAAGATAAAGCACTGCCATTCTTATTGCCACTCCATTGGTCACCTGATTCAAAATCACCGAATACGGACCATCCGCCACTTCCGGTGTAATCTCCACCCCTCGATTTATTGGTCCGGGATGCATGATGGTAAAATTCTCATTTAACCTTTTAAGTCTATCTACGTTGATTCCAAACTTGTTGGTATACTCTCTTAATGATGGAAGAAACCCGCCTTTTTGTCTTTCCAATTGTATTCTCAAAACATTGACCACATCCGCACCTTCCAAAGCTTCATCCACATCATGACGAACCTCGATCCCCATTTTCTCGATCTCATAAGGCAAAAGAGTGGTGGGTCCACATACCGCTACCTTCGCTCCCATGGTGGTAAATCCCCAAATATCCGACCTTGCCACCCGGCTGTATTTTATGTCACCCACGATCACCACCTTTAATCCTTTGATCCTTTTATATTTTTCTCTGATGGTGAAAAGGTCTAAAAGACCTTGGGTGGGATGTTCATGGGCACCATCCCCGGCATTGATTATGGAGGAGTCCAAACATTGGGTAAGAAAATAAGGGACTCCAGAACATTGGTGCCTGACCACCACCATGTCGATCTTCATAGCCTCGATGTTTCGCACCGTGTCCTTCAACGTTTCACCCTTTTTCACGCTAGAAGTAGTGGCGGAGAAGCTTATCACTTCAGCCGAAAGCCTTTTTTCCGCTAATTCAAAGGAGATGCGGGTGCGGGTGGAAGGCTCGTAGAAGAGATTTAATACAGTGACTCCTCTTAGGGTGGGAACGATCCTTATGGGTCTTTCTAAAATTTCCTTAAATGACTCTGCTGTATCTAAAATTAGATCTATTTCCTCCTTGGTCATTCCCTCTAATCCTAAAAGATGCTTGCTTCTTAATTTCATCCAACCTCCGACTTCGTCAGTTCATGGTTCACAGTTCATAGTTCGTAGATTAGGGTTTACTGTTCACAGCTATTGTTTACTTTTTGCTCTTTGCTCTTTGCTCTTTACTGTTTTATTATTGAGACACTATCCTCGCCATCCACCTCTTTTATTTTCACCTTTACCAATTCGCTTTTAGCGGTGGGAATATTTTTGCCGACATAATCTGCCCTAATGGGAAGTTCCCTGTGTCCTCGGTCCACCAGAACCGCAAGCTGAATGCATCTTGGTCGTCCGAAATCTATGATTTGATCCAAAGCCGCTCTTATGGTTCTGCCAGTGAACAAAACATCATCTACTAAGATGATCACTTTATCCCTTACATCAAAGGGGATCTCGGTTTTTTGAACCAAAGGCTGTTCTAACTTGGTCTGGATATCATCCCGATACAAGGTTATGTCCATCAATCCCACCGGGATTTGGACCTCCTCGATCTTTTCAATCAGCCTGGCAACTCTTTGTGCCAGATACTCTCCCCTGTTTTTGATTCCGATGACCGCCATGTTCTCTGCACCTTTGTTTTTTTCCACTATCTCATGGGCAATGCGGATCAAAGCTCTCTCAATGGTCTTGGCATCCATGACCAGGACGCTTTTTATTTTCTTGGGCAATTGTTTCCTCCTTGTGGTCGCTATCGATGCACTGGAGACGCGAGACAAGTCTCGCTACTCCGGGGATAAAAAAATACCCTCCCTCTGCTTTTAATAAGAGGAAGGGTCAATATTTCAAATCTTGTTATTTTCATATCACCTTTTCTAGTTTCGCTGAACTAGTTTAAAAGGTTTTGCTCGATCCTAATTTAATGGTCAATTTCTTTTTGTCAAGTATTTTTTGAAAAATTTTCTGGAGTGTTCCGCCCAGACTGGAGCGTCTGCTCGTCTGGACCCCTTAGCGCAACTAGGATCAAGCTAAAGCTTGATACTCCAGTCCCTCGAATAATGCTAAAGCCTCTTCTTTGGTGAAGACATCAGTTCTGACTTCAAGTCCCTTTTCTTTTAGCTTCCATGTCAACTCTATTACTTTGGGAAGATCAAGACCAATAGACTTCACCCTATCAGGATCTTTAAAGAAATCCTCTTTACTGGAAAATGAGACCACCCGACCTTGGTCTATTAAAATGATTTTCTTTGCCAACTCGGCGATCAAATCCATATTATGAGAGATCAATATTATGGTGACGCTCCCGCCTTCGACGGGATCTTCGACTTTTGAGTTCAGATCTTTTAAAAGCTTTTTGATCTCTTCGGTGCTTTTGGAATCCAAGCCACAGGTAGGCTCATCTAAAATTAAAATCTCCGGGTCTTGTGCTAATATGCCGGCAATGGCAACTTTCCTTTGTTCGCCGCCACTTAAAGAAAAAGGAGACCTGGAGGCGAATTCTTCAAAATCTAATCCTACTTTAGACATTGAACTCTGAACCCTTTCTTTTATCTGTTCTTCTGCCAGCCCCAAATTCTTAGGACCGAAAGCAATGTCATCATAAACCGTGTCCTCAAATAACTGAATCTCTGGAAATTGGAAGACCAATCCCACCTTCTGCCTTATCTTTTTCAAATCTACAGATTTCTCTTTTAAATCGACACCTTCAAGGATAACTCTGCCCGAAGTTGGAAACAAGAGAGCATTTAGATGTTGAGCTAAAGTGGTTTTTCCTGAGCCGGTAGGACCGACCAAACCAACAAAATCCCCTTTTTCGATTTTCAGATTTATATCATCCAGAGCTTTCTTTTTAGTCGGCAGTCCCTGATTATAAATAAAACTTAGGTTCTCAACTAAAATCTGAAAGGAAGAATTTGGGGATAAAGATTCGAACTTTTCGGAGTTATTTGCAGGGGTCTTAAGACTACTATGAGGGTGAGCAAATTTAAAATTAATTTGATTAGTTTTTTTCGCTGGTTTCTTTGTGTCTTTTTTTATGTTCAGGGTGAATTTCTCTGCAACGTCATCCATGGTTAAACAATCATCTGAAGAGATCAATCCTCTTTGCGCCAGTTCAGAAGCTAACTCGATAGCCAAAGGTGGCTTCAGTCCTATTTCTTTTAGTTTTTCTTTTTGTTTGAAAACATCTTTAGGACATCCGTCAAGCACTATCCTGCCTTTGTGCATAACCAATACTCTATCGGCAATGATAGCCTCCTCCGGAAACTGAGTGATATGGATGACGGTCACATTTTTCTGTTTAGAAAGCCTCTGTACTTGACTCAGCACCTCTCTTTTACCCTTAGGATCCAAAAGCGAAGTGGGCTCATCCAAGACTAAGTATTCCGGCTGCATAGACAAGACCGAGGCTAAGGCTACCCTTTGTTTTTCCCCTCCAGATAATTTATGCGGAGGATGGTTTCTATATTCCAGCAAATGGAAGAAATAAAGCGCCCACCTGACCCTTTTTCCCATCTCCTCATAAGGAAGTGCCAGATTTTCCAAACCGAAGGCGATCTCCCTTTCTACTGAGGTGGAGATTAGTTGATTATCCGGATTCTGAAACACCATGCCCACCTTCAAACGAATCATTTTCTGTGAGTCTTTGTCCTGGGTATCCAAACCGTCAACTTCGACCTTACCCTCGGTAGGCAAAATAAGCGCATTCAGAAGCCGGGCTAAGGTGGTCTTGCCTGAGCCATTCGAGCCTAAGATAGCGACGGATTTCCCCTTTTCAAACGTCAAGTTAATATCATCTAAGGCTAAGATGTTTCGTTTGTCATTTAGCTTATATCTATATGCAACATTCCTTAATTCTATCATCAATTTGAATATAGAGGGATTGGAAGCCTTTGTCAAATAAAACCCGGCGCTCAATCTCCCATTAGGGGAAAGGGGATTGATTTTTCGAAGCTCGTATCGATGCTCGTCTTTCGGATATCGATGCTCGATGGAAAGGCAGATAGATCGGCCTATTTCAAGATTCTGCGGACAAACTTTTGAGTTAGGTCAAACCATTGAACTTTTTCACCACCGCCACCATGTTTTTAAGCTTTTTTAAGGCATCGGTATGAGGCAGAAATTCTAAGCCACAGGAGGGGCTAATATAGATTTTATGGCTGGGAATCTTCCGTGTAATTTTCTCGAAAATTGCCAAAAGCTCGGATTCGGTCTCCATCTTAGTATTCCTCGCTTCCACACATCCCAATCCAATTTCTCTTTCTTTATCATAATCCAGAATAAGTCCAAAATTTTCGGGTTTGCTTACTATATCGATCCCGATCATGTCCACAGGAAGATCGAATAGCTTAGGCACCAGATTTTTAATGGAACCAAAATAAAGATAAAGGGCGATCTTAGTTTTCAAGCCCTGGGTGATTATTTTCAAAGACTTTTCCACTAAATCTATTTTATCCGGATAGTAACATAATGAGGGTTCATCAATCTGAATCATCTCGGCGTTTTCTTGATCTAACCTCATGGCTTCCTTATGTAAAATTTCAGCCAGATCCAAGACCAGCTTCTTCTCATCATTATAGAATTCATCTAAAGATAATTTCGCTAAGGTGAAAGCTCCTACTATCACCGGTTTAATTTTTTGGGACGAATTCTTTTGGGCGAATTTGAATTCCTCCACCACTGAATAATTTTTAAAAGAGAGTTTTGATTTGACCACAGGTCGGCGGTAATAGACATTATTATCAAAGAACCTCAAAAGTCCACCGATTTTGAAGCCTTCTATGTTCTTGGCAAAAGGTGTGACCAGATCGTCCCAGCGGATCTGTCCATCGGTAAGGATATCCAATCCGGTTTCTTCCTGTTCTTTTATCACCCTTTTTATGGTCTCCTGGTAGACTTTTTCCAATTCTTCAGAAGTGATTTTTTTCTCATCGAACTTGTTCAAAGCCAAGCGAAGATTTGCTCGAGTTTTATCTTCAGTTATTTTCGGATAATTTCCGACTACTGTGGTTTTTAGCATGGGTTTCCTCGTTTTTTGTTTTATTAACCTCTCCCCCGTCCCCCCCTCTCCCGCCCTTGGCGGGATGGAGAGGGGGAGAAAGGGGGTGAGGTCACTTTCTTGTTCGCTTTTTCCGGCTTAACCAATTCCCTTTCTTTTATCTATCAAACTCCTTATTATTTTCTCCAATTGGTCTATTTGGAATGGTTTATTTATGACGAAATCGACTCCTGAATCCTTCACTTTATAAGAATCCGGTTCGGCTCCCCAGCCGGTGATGAGGATCACCGGAACGGAAGGTTTTTGCTTTTTTACCGATTTGGAAACCTCCCAGCCGGAAATGTCCGGCATACCCAGATCGGTTATCACCAGATCGAAACCGTCTTTGGCAAAAATTTTGAGGCCATCTTTTCCACCCCAAGCCACCTCAAAAGTTAAGCCCATGCGCTTTAGGATGTCCACCAAAAGATCGGTTATGATGGGTTGATCGTCAACGATCAAAACCTTCCTTAGACAGCTCTCCGTTCGTTTCTCCAAGAGAGGTATCCTCTCTCCTTCAATGGTGATCACCTCTTCCGCCAATATCTTTTCTGCAGGCTTTTCTTCTGATTTCTCCTCAAAAGCGGGTTTTTCATGGAAGGAGTCGAGATTTCGGCTGGTCTCCAGAATCGCATTTTCCAAATGGTCTAAAGCATTTATGATGTCTGAAGTTTGAATGGCTTTTTTGTTTCTTAGCTTAAATTTCAAGAGCTCGATGTTTCCTAAAATCTGCACTAAGCTCTCCTCTACTCTAGTCTCTACATAAGAGGAAAAAAAATCTTGTAACTCCCCTATCTGTGCCCCCCATAGATTTAAAACCTCTCCATCTTGCTTTTTGAATCTAAATCTTTCTTGGCTGAAGAGTGCCAAAATCCCCCATATATCCCCTTTGGTGAAAATGGGCACAGCTATCATCGATTCCAGTCCATCCATCCTCACCCCAGAGGCAAGCTCTTTTTCATTTCTGAAGATTTCATTTTCAATTTGGAAGTTTTTTTCATCCAAAAGTGTGCGAAAAATATTGAGGGTCAGTCCGAGCCTTGCCAAATTCGTAAGCGACTCCGGATGAAAACCCGATGCGAATTTCAAAATCAACTCATCCTTCGATTGGCTTAGTTGAAAAAATGCAATATATTTTGTCCGGAAAAACTCGCACAAAGATTTGGCTATGATTTCAAAAAACTTTTCCATATCTCAAAACCATATAGAAGATGGACTAAACGACTCAACGGAGTTTAGGCGTAAGCCTTTTATCCCCTATCCTGAAACTCTTTTTCTCAAAGCTGTTCTCTTTTTTCCTCAAAACTCAATACTCAAATCTTATTCCTCCAACTTTCCGAAAAGTGTGAAACTATCCGCATCCAAAATCTTAACGGGAGCGATTGTTCCCAGAATATTTTCATTTGCTTGAATGACCACGGTCTTGTTAGTTGTGGTTTTTCCCTTAAATTTATCTTTATCCCTTCTGCTCTTCCCATCCACCAAAACTTTTAAAATCTTCCCGATCATTCTTTGGTTTTTTCTTTTGGAAACTTGTTTCTGAAGCTCAATCAAGGTATGAAGTCTTTCCAACTTCGCCTCTTCAGGGACGTCATCAGGAAAAGAAGCGGCTTTCGTTTTTTCTCTTACTGAATAGCGAAACATGAAGGCTGAATCGAACTCTACTTTTTCCACCATCTTTAAAGTTTGCTTAAAGTCTTCTTCTGTCTCGGTGGGAAAACCGACTATGAGGTCGGAGGTCAGGCTTAAATTCTCAATCCGTGCCTTTGCCTGCTCGACTAGCTTCAAATAATCTCTGGAGGTGTAAGCCCGATTCATCATTTGCAGGATTTTATCTGATCCCGACTGTAAAGGGAGATGAAGATGTTCACATACTTTGGGCAAAAAAGCCATTTGGTCAATCAGCTTTTCGGATAAATCCTTGGGATGGGAGGTCATGAAGCGGATCCACTCGATTTTGGTTTCATCATTAACTATGCGAAGTAAATCGGAAAAATCATGTCCGTCATATTTATATGAATTCACGTTCTGCCCAATCAGACAAACCTCCTTACATCCCGATTCCGCCAAAAGCCGAATTTCCTTGATGATTTGGGTTATGGGCCGGTGTCTTTCCGGACCTCGAACGTAGGGGACCACACAATAGGAGCAGAAATTATCACATCCGCGGGAGATGGCTACGAAGGCGGTATACTTATGTTTTCTTTGCGGAACTTCTTCCTGCTTAAACACTTCACAAGGAAAGTCCTCCCTCGATCTTGAAACCACCACCATCGGTTTCCCCATGTGATTTTGCCTCAAGGCACAGAATTCGTGCAAATATTGAGGGAGTTGAAAAATTTGATCTGGTCCTAAAACTAAATCTATACAGGGAATCCTTTTGATCAATTCTTCGCCCATCCTTTGAGCCATGCATCCTGCCACCACCAAAGTAAGCTGAGGATTTGCCGATTTGTATCGGGACAAATCGGAAAGGCGTCCCAAAGCCCGTCTTTCCGCCTTTTCTCTTACCGAACAGGTATTCAACACGATCACATCCGCCTTCCTCTCATCCTCGGTCAGCGAATATCCTAAAGGAAGAAGGATGCTTTTCAGCTTCTCCGAGTCGTAAACGTTCATCTGACATCCGAAAGTTTGTAAAAATACCTTTTTGCTCATCTTCGCCTTTAAGCCAATCTAAACCATCATTCAGGTGTGGTTATTGATTTATTCCTTGTTCTTAGTTTTCCATCAGTAAGATAGCTCGCCCCAAGCGGGTTGTCAAGCTATAAAACAAGTAGAGTTTCCTCATTTTTTCAGCCCCCACCCCGTCCATATGGACGGCTACCAACCACCCCCTCCTTCATGGAAAATTCGTATGAATGCTTCGCATCTTGGAAACTCTCCCTTGCTACACAATACCACTAAAGTAGAGAAGGGCTTTAAAAATAATTTAAATTGAAAGAAATAATCTGGTCGTATTTACTTTGTTAGATTGCTCCTGAACCCGCCTTTGGCAGGGGAACGGACTCGTCTTGAGGCGTGGTTCGAAGGAAGGACTCACCCTGAATGGATAGCTGTTTCTTGAAGGTTTTTAAACAAACAAAATATGATTCCGATATATAGTATATGAATTACTACGGCGACAGGACCTTTAGCTTTGGACCGGCGGGGATCACCAAAGCAGTGAAATATCTGCTTTTGGCGAATGTGGTGATTTTTTTCTTAGAATTCCTCTGGGGGTCCGAGCTAATCTCTGTCTTCGGTCTTACACCAGCTCTGGTTAAAAAAGGCTTCATCTGGCAGACTTTCACCTACATGTTTCTCCACGGAGGCTTTTTCCATATTCTTTTCAACATGTTCGCCTTATGGATGTTCGGCTGTGAGATAGAAAGGGTGTGGGGAACCAAAGAATTTTTGAGATATTATTTTATCACTGGGGTGGGAGCCGGATTCTTCACCTTCTTTTTGTCTTTTAATTCACATATTCCTACCATTGGAGCATCCGGAGCTATCTTTGGGATCTTGGTTGCCTTCGCCATGATGTTTCCAGATAGACCCATCTATTTATATTTTCTATTTCCCATAAAAGCCAAATACCTGGTGATCTTCTTTGTAGTGATTGAATTTTTAGCCTCCTTCCGTCACACCTCCGATGGAATTGGACATTTCGCACATTTGGGAGGAATAGTCATCGGATATGTATACATAAAAAGCGACTGGAGATTCTCTTCGCTTTTCCGATCATCCCGATACTTAGGATATTTGAGGGACTTAAGAAATAGGCGTAGAATGAAGGTGATAAACAAGCAAAGGGAGAGAGAACAACAGCTTTTAGAGAGAGTGGATCAGATTCTGGATAAGATAAATCAGATCGGTTTCGATAATCTGACCAAAGAGGAGAAAAAGACCTTAGAGGAAGCCAGTCAATTTTTGTCTCAACAGTCTGAAAGAAAATGACGAATGACGGATGAAGAATGACGAAAAAACGGGGGCTCTCTCTACAAAATAAGGTTTCTATGTTTATCGGTTAGCGGTTTGGGTTTCGGCTACGTATCGTATCCCGTCTGTGGGTTTCGTCTGTCGTATTTTAGACGATGCGTATGCATTCATACGAATAAACGACTGACGATGACTTTTTAAACGATACCCAACCGAAACCATAACCTTTTGAAACGAGACCCAAGATGCGCCCCGCTCTTTGCGGGACGAGGATACAATGTTATTTAATTGACAAAGCACTATTGATTGGTTATTCGTCATTCGTCATAAGTCATCCGTCATTAAAGTTTGGGGGTGCTCATGAGCAAAAAGATATTGGTGGCTGATGATGGTCTTACCGTCAGAAAGGTGACGGAATCTTTGTTGAAAAAACAAGGATACGAAGTTCTTTGTGCCGAGGATGGGGCTTCCGCTTTAAGCTTGGCGAAAACCAACAAGCCCGATTTGATTTTTTTAGATGATTCGCTACCGATTTTAGATAGCCTTAGCGTCTGCGAAGAGCTGAAACGGAATGATAAATTGAAAGATATCCCCGTGATAATGCTTTTAGATAAACCCTGGACGGAGGAGGAATCAAGAAGGGTTGGGGTAGATGCTTTCCTGGTGAAGCCTTTCAATCCAAAGGACATTTTGGAGAGCGTGGAGAAATTTCTGAAAAAAGAAGATAGCCGTCTTTCGACACAGAATTCATGTTTTCGAGATAAGAGAGAGAATCGCCATGAAAAGAAAAAATCAAGAAGTGAGCTGGTACCTGGGGACGAGAAGTCAAGCATCGAAAAAACCGAGATAAGCTCTGCTTTATCGAAAAAAGAGGAAAAAACGGATGAGTCTTTGGATATCATAGAGACCAGCGATTTTTTAGAAAGTTTAGAGTCCCCTTCCTCCGATTCAGATACAAAAGAGCCACACGGGTTTGAGTGGTTCATGTGGGAGCTGAAAAAAGAAACGGAAGAAACCGGGGAGGCAGATTTAGGCGCTAAACAAGAATCGAAAGAAAAGCTTAATTCAGCGAAATTAACCTCCCTTGCCCACGAAGATTTAAGGAAAAAAGATAAGGACGAAAAGAAGTCTAAAGTATATCAAATTGATGAAGACCAAGAAGGATATGAGGATTTTGTGAACGAGATAAAAGGGAAGTTAGAAGAGTCAGAAGTTAAAAAATCTTTTGACCAGAAAATTCCTACCATAAACTATGATAAAATGATTCAGGCTTTGATAGAAAAAATCTCCACAAAAATTGCCCAAGAGGTGGCAAAAAAGATCGATCCGGAAATTTTAGAACGGACGCTTCGGGATGAAGTTGAGAAGTTAAGAAAGGAAGGAATTAAAGCTGACTGAAACGAAAACCTTACTAAAGTTGACCAAATATTTCATCGATATCCTCCTGCTTAAATCTCCCCTGCAAATTTTTACCCCCAGAGTTCGTAGTTTAGGTTAAGTAAGTCTTTGCACACTTTTTCTGGAGGAATGCATGGAAAACGTCTCTTTGTTTGCGGCTTTTACCGCTGGACTTATCTCTTTTATTTCTCCCTGTGTTTTGCCTTTAATCCCCGCCTATCTTTCCTTCATCTCCGGGGTTTCGGTGGAGGAGATGAAAAGCGGGGATAAAAAATCCCAAGCTTTGAAAAAGGTAAGCTTGAATACGCTTTTTTTCGTTTTGGGATTTTCCTTTGTCTTTACCGTCATGGGTGCTTCGGCTACCTTCATTGGTGGATTTCTTTTATCAAAACTTTCTCTTCTCAACAAAATCGCTGGAGCCATCATTATCCTTTTAGGACTCCACATAATAGGGGTATTCAGGATTCCCTTTTTGAACTACGAGAAAAGATTCCACACCAAAAGCAAGCCTTTAGGTCTCCTAGGCTCCTTTTTGGTCGGTCTGGCATTCGCCTTCGGCTGGACTCCCTGTATTGGCCCAATTCTGGGCGGCTGTCTGCTTTTGGCCTGTAATCAGGATACTGTGGGAAAGGGAATAGTTCTGCTTGCGACTTATTCTCTCGGTCTGGGCATCCCATTTTTCATAACCGCAGTCAGCTTTCATACCTTTTTGGGGGTGTTTGGCTGGATAAAAAAACACTTCCGCACAGTAGAAATCATAAGCGGGTTATTTTTGATTATTATCGGCTTTTTGATATTCATTGGCTCCTTCAGCTCTTTGACAGGATTTCTGGTGCGGTGATTTCCATAGTTTCCACTGGTTAGAAACCCTGCTAAAAACCGACAACTAATAAACTCAATGATTCATTTCAGATTGACACAGCATCGTTTTTGTAGTTGCCCAATTCATTGGGCTTATTTTCAAATTTGCTTGCCCGGATAGCTCGATGAATCGAGCAACTACGGCTTTTTTGTGGCTTGAAAAAGGGCTTGACAAAAACTATAGCGACGATTATTCACATTTTATGAAAGAGAAATTTTTGTTTTCCAGTTTGGTGATAATCCTTTGGGCTATCAATTTGAATTGTGCCCAGGAAAATCCGACTAATCTTTTGCCTGAAAGAAAAGATGGCTGGGTGACGTCAGGTAAACCAGAAATTTACGATCGCAAGAATCTTTTTGACTACATGGATGGAGGAGCGGAGCTTTATTTGGCTTATGATTTTCAAAGATTGGTGGTGCAAAGATACTTACCCGATTTTGCCGATTCTGTGAGAAAAAATCCACTCACCGTAGAAATTTATCAAATGAATTCATCCCCCGACGCTTATGGTCTTTTCTCCTTTGATCAGGAAGGAGAGATGGTCCAACTTGGTCAGAAAGGGGTTTACGGATATGGTCTTTTAAGATTTTGGAAGGGGAGATTTTTGGTGAGAATTCTTGGCTCTCAGAATAATCTAAAAGAGACAATTCTTAAATTCGGATTAGAGATAGACCAAAAAATAAAGACCGAGGGAAAACTTCCAGAACTTTTATCAAAAATCCCAAAAGATAATCAGATCCCCAATTCAGATCATTTTTTTAACAAACAGATCCTTTTGAATAATCTTTATTTTCTTTCCGATAAAAACATTCTCAATTTAAGCGATGAAACCGACTGTCTTTTAGCCGATTTTAAGCTCGATGAACAGATTTTAAAACTTCTTTTGATTGAGTATCCCGATTCCAAAAAGGCAAATAATGCGTATGAAAACTTTAATAAATTTTATTTGAAAAATGAAGCCTCGGAAAAGAACAAAATAATTGAAATAGAAGAGGGAAAATTGGTGGGCATGGATTTAGAGAAAAATTATCTATTGCTGGTCTTTGAGGGCAAGGACAAAAAGATCACTCTCCAGCTTTTGGATTCGGCAAAGAGTTCTTTGAAATGACTTGGAGTGTCAAGCTTATGGTCATCAACTAATTATCATGACGACCCTACATAACGTGGTGAGAGGAAACGTAGGGGCCACCCTTGTGGTCGCCCGTAAAACCGGTTCGGGAGGGGACAAGCCCCTCCCCTACATAATTAGTAGCGTCCGAGCTTTGTCTCGGACGAAATAGCTTTAAGTGGACACTCCATCATAGGGATTAAAAGATGAAAAAGAAAGAAGAAAAGATTCTCGGTGGAACCATCACCCGCAGGGATTTTATTAAGAGTTCAGTGGGGACAGCTTTTGTTTTAGGTTTGTCAAATTTCGGTTTGGCAGAGGTCTTTGGTCAATCCGGAGAAGAAGAGAGCTTTCCCGACTTGACTGTGGTTTCAGGTGGCACACCAGCTTTGATGACCCGTAAGACAATGGAGCTTCTGGGGGGGATGAAGAAATTTGTTTCTAAAGGTGACATTGTAGTGGTCAAGCCAAACATAGGCTGGGATAGAAATCCCGAGCAGGCGGCTGATACTAACCCGGAGGTAGTAGCAGAAGTGGTAAAGATGTGCTTGGAATGTGGAGCCAAGAAGGTGAAGGTTTTTGACCGCACTTGCAACAATCCCTCCCGCTGTTATGAAAATTCAGGTATAAAGAAAGCGGCATCAGAGGCTGGAGCCGAGATAAGCTATGTGGTCGATACCGGCTTTTCCATGATGAAGTTCCCGCAAGGTGAGGTATTGAAAAAATGGTATATGTATAAACCCGCAATCGAGGCGGATGTGTTGATCAACATCCCCATTGCCAAACATCATGGACTTCCTAAATTGACCCTGGGCATGAAAAATCTGATGGGCATCATGGGAGGTGACAGGGGACAGATACATTGGAACATTGATGACAATTTAGCTGATTTAGCCAATTTCGTCCGACCAAAATTGACCATCCTGGATGCATACAGAATTTTGGTCAGAAATGGTCCCCAAGGTGGAAGCTTGAAAGATGTTATAGAAAAAAAGACCATCATTGCTGGGAAAAACATTGCCACCGTGGATGCTTATGGAGCCACTCTCTTCGATATGAAACCGATAGATTTAGGTTATGTGGTCAAGGCAAATAAATTTGGCTTAGGTGAAATCGATCTAAGCAAAGTTAACATTAAGAAGATTGCTTTGTAAGACAAATATGCCGCCACTTGCGGATCATCCTATGCATTTTGGATAAGTGCTCTGAAAAACTTATTTTGCGGGGCTGGGAGCCCCGCCTACGCGAGATTAAGTCATCGTTGTTTTATCTCTACCCGCGTAGGGCGGGCTCTTAGCCCGCCGTATTCTAATACTTTTTCAGAGGTCTCGGGATAAAACCTTAACGGATTAACTCCGGTTTTTAGGATTTCAGGCGTAAGCCTTTTATAAACTGAGGGGAAAATTTGAAAACCATCCGACGGGTTTCGCAGATTGTTTTTCTTTTGTTCTTCCTCTTTCTTTTTCTTTCCGCCAGCTATCCATTAAAGATCAAAATTCCGGTGGATCTTTTCTTGAGAATGGATCCTTTGATTGCCATCTCCTCTATAGTTTCCGCTCGGGCTCTCATCAATACTTTTATCTGGGCTTTTTTTATTTTGATTTTAACCATTCCCTTGGGAAGATTTTTTTGCGGATGGATTTGCCCTTTGGGGACAACTTTAGATACAGTTAGTTTTGTCTTCAAAATTAAAAGCGGAAAAAGCTATAACAAATTAAGATCGCTAAAATATCTTATCCTGATTTTTCTTTTGATCGGTGCGATTTTCTCCTCACAACTGATTTGGTTTTTTGATCCGATCGCTTTGACCACCAGATCGTTGACCCTGACAGTCTTCCCCATAGTAACAGCGATTAGCACCGGCTTATTCGGTTTGTTATTCAAAATAAATTTTTTACAGGACACGCTTATCAAAGTTCAAGGTATTTTCTCCTCCACTTTTTTGCCCAACCAACTTACTTTCTTTAGAATGTCGGGTTGGGTTTTATTGATCTTTTTAGCTATAATTCTTGCGGAATTTATCTCTCGTAGATTTTGGTGCCGAAACCTTTGTCCTTTAGGCGCACTTCTTTGTTTTTTCTCTAAATTTCAATTCTTGAGAAGAAAGGTTAAAGCGGATTGCACCGAATGTGGCGATTGTGAAAAGATTTGTAAGATGGATGCGATAAAAAAAGATTTCAGATCCAC
>Ga0315289_10008573_pt1 | contig 14767 bp, 1 predicted proteins | sample YL17G11_40_MG_FD_203452 | JGI IMG/M metagenome (GOLD analysis project Ga0315289, IMG submission 203452) | Sediment microbial communities from Yellowstone Lake, YNP, Wyoming, USA - YL17G11_40 | ecosystem: Environmental > Aquatic > Freshwater > Lake > Sediment | place: USA: Wyoming | collected...
GGCAATAATGTATCGATGCCACCGCCACATTGTCTGTCCCCATCAGCTCGACATTCACATCCGATGAGAACCACCCGTTCTGCTGTGTGCCTGAGAACGATGCTGTTGTGACTGGTGGTTCCTTATCTTTCGGACCCGAGATTATGGTCAGTGTTCCATTCGAAACGATGGCTGGAAGGGAGTCTGTCTGCAGGTTGCCTATCTTGACTTCAGCGAGAGACAATGGATATTCTCCCATAGACGCCTCGTCGCTGACCTTGAAATTGACATTGTATATGTCGCCCTCGCCCCTTGCAAGCTGTGTCGAATGATCAGGACCCATCCCATACAGGGCTGCATACTTGATTATGGGTGAGGTATCGGGATTCACAGCCTGTATGGCGCCTGATGTCCTTGAGGTCTGGTCTATCCCTTGGTACTCGAGCAGGCCTGGATACACGAAGATGAACTGCATCGCCGCTATGCTGCCTATGCTCTTCAGTGATATTGGAATGGAAATTGTGTCGCCCGCGTTGGCCGAGACATCGCCTACGATGAATTCATTGGTCTGGGTAGAAAGGCCCATCGCGGCATACATGGAGAAATGATATGTCTGCACAGACATCGTGCATGCGCCCGTGTCCCATGTTGCGACCCTGTCGACTGGGGAATCCGGATCCGTGCACGAGAGTACTCCTCCTCCCATGTCCATGAGATCTGTGCATGTGCTCACCGGCTCCCAGCTGCCTGAGACCACGTTGAATTTGAAGATTCCCTGCGATGTCAGATCGCCATAGACTCCTGAGCAGTCACCTGGCATTGTTATCGTCACTGGGGATAAGAATGGTATGGAGTCGCATCTTGCCTCTGGCAGCCACATGCATCCGTTAGTGGACTGGCAATCAGCCTCGTTGTCTATGTCTGCGCATGGCGGGCCTATATCCAATGGCTGGGCAAGCAATACGCCAGGGAATCCTGGGGCGAACGAGTGCTCTGAAGGAGTTATAGTCAGATCGAACGAAATCGGACTTGCATACTGAGGTATGTCAACTATCACTGTGTTTGCCCCATTCGAGACTGTAGTCGGCTGGTCCGGCACTAGGGTCTGGTTGGCTGACCTCGGGTCTATCTTCACTGTGCTGTAATGATGATCCTCTATATTGTTTGCGTTGTCCTCTGCCCAGTACTCTATGTCATATGTGCAGCATGGGTTGACACAGACATTGTCTGATGCTGTGCATTGTGCGCATGCGCATGTGAGCGGGAGTTGCACAGCATCGCCTGAGACCTCTGTTTCTGGGACTTGCTCAACAACTTCCCCATTTATGTTCGTCCTTGAATATGAATACTTGATAGACTTCACTCCTGAGATGTCATCTGTGGCTGTCATGCTTGCTGTCACATCCCCAGGATAACTGCTGTATACCATGGGATTCGGAGAACTCACAGCGAATGATGTTGATGGTGCATCCGTGTCTGGGGTAACTCCTCCCTCTCCGCAGTAAGACTGGCCTGCATTGCTTCTTGCGTAATGGGCCTGTATATCTGACAATGACAGGACACGGCTGTATATTGCAATCTCATCCAACCTACCATTGAATGCTCTTGCCAGTCCTCCCATGCCGGCCTCGTAATATATACCTATCCTGAATGGGTCGCCGGAATACCTGAAATTCCCTGTGCCTGCGAGCGAAACCGTGCTTTGGTAGTTCCCATCCATGTACAGCTTGATCTCATTGCCCTGAGAGAATGTGGCTGCAAGGAAATGCCATTCGCCGGGGTTCACTGGAGCGGAGACCGCCACATACGGCTCGGGATACAGCGATCCTGCTGTTGTGTAATGTGCTGCAGCCAAGCGATTGCCCTCCTGTGTCAGCCTGAAACCATCCGCTCCCTGGAAGTAACCATGGCACTGGCCCAGGATTATTATGGTTGGTCCCCCTGCTGATATGGAGCTTGAGTTCACCCATGCTTCGACTGTGAATTCTGTCATCTTGAGTGTGTTGCTGTTCGGTGCCTCGACATACTGCCCGGAGGGGGCATACAAATTAAAGGCTTGGCCCACCACCCCTGTGGCGAAACTGGCCCCGTTCCTCAACTGGGCGTTATTCGTGCCAAGGAGGTCATCTGCATTTCCTTCAGCTCTCCAGTATGAAACCATGCCTAAAGTGTCACCTGCGCCGCATACTCCTGCAACACAGGCCGGATCAGCAGCGCAGTCCACTGTGTCTGCGCAATCGGTAAGGCCATCTTGGTCGTCATCAATTCCATTGTTGCATATCTCTGGCTCTGGTGGCGCTCCTGCGCGCTCGCAGTACGGCTCGCCGGCATTGCTCCTGTTGTAAAGCGCACTGATCTCAGTTCCTGACAATGCTCTGTTGAACAATGCGACCTCATCAATGAAAGCAGTTGAGGAATAACTGCTAGGAACTCCAAAAGCGCCCCCTATTGTCAAAGGAGTGTCGATAGTATTGGAGTACCGGCCAGTATCTATAACCTTGGAGCCATCGATATAAAATCTGAGTGTCGAGCCGTCATAAGTGTCGACGATGTAATGCCAATTGCCATCTGCAACCATGACTCCTGTATTGACATTATAGTCTCCAAATCCCCCATGCCATAACACACCGTTAACAAGATAGGGGCTGAAGCCCTCCCCATAACTTCCTCCGCCGATATGGATAAGAACATGTGCTCCGCCGCTTGTATCTGTCGATTTCATCCAGAAAGCAAGAGTTCTCGGAGCCGCTCCCGATATGCCTACATTATTGTTGGTCACAGCAATCGGGGATCCTATTATGAACTGGAAGGATGTGCCGACTTTTCCTGGCTGGTTTATTAAGACTCCAGTGCTGACTCCAGGATTAGTGCCGGCAGAATCTGCGAAAGTCGTCCCGGAAGTCTCATCTAATTTCCAGTATCCGATAATACCTGCAGTTTCATTCTGCCCGCATGTAGGCGGCTCTGGGGGCGCTCCTGCTGAGCAGTAATCCTTGCCTATGCCACTGTTGTAATGATCTTTAATTTCTCCTCCGGTGCATGTCTGCCCGACTGAATCGCATCCGGTTGCTGTCAGCGACCTATTGTAGACTGCGATCTCATCTATCTGGCCGTAAAGCCTGTTCCCAAGCCAGCCATCTTGCTCAACCAGATAGGCTCCTACGGTTTTTTTAACCAACCCGGAGTTGTAATAAAGCTGTGACACGCTTCTCTGTCCCTTGAGCACACCATTAACGTAAACCTTAAGGTTAACACCATCGTAAGTTCCTACAACATAATACCATGTGCCTGCGTTCAGATTATCAGCGCTGTTTGTCGAGCCGGCCGCTAACCATCCCGGTCCGTTTCCGTCAAGTGTTGCAAATGCGGTGCCATATTTTCCCCTAAATTCGCCATTATAAATATTGTTATCATTATTCGTTACAGCCAAGGAAGCTCCATTTTTATTATTTGCATAAGTATAACCATTATTGAATATGGTCGCATAACTGCCTTGCGGAACTGGCTGAGCCAATTTAATCCACGCCTCGACTGCAAATTGGGCGGGCTCCAATGTCTTTGAATTCCCTAGATTGATATAATCACTGGCTCCATTTAGAGAAAATGCCTTGCCGCCGATTCCAGGAACTCCGTCTGCATAAGTGCTTGCAGAAAATGTTCCGGGATTCAATCCCTTCTCATCGTTTGCATTGTTCTCACCCTTCCAGTATGAGATCATGCCGGTCGGGCATGGCTCTGGGGGCGCTGCTGCGACTGCGAGGTATTTTATAATCACAATTCCTGAGCCACCATTGCCTCCAATAGTATTTCCACCGCCGGCTCCGCCAGCGCCACCGCCAGTATTTGGAGCACCATTTTCTCCATTTTGACCATCTGTTCTTCCATTGCCTCCTCCGCCTAATCCACCAGTACCTCCAGTTCCCAAAGAAGCTCCGCCACCGCCGCCCGCATAATAAGTTAAAACTCCTGAAATATCATAAGCAAGGCCTATTCCGCCATTCCCGCCATTCCCGCCGGCGCCATTAGCACCAGCTGCTCCTGCTCCGCCGCCCCCTCCTGCAGGATAAGATCCGCCATCTTGTCCATTCCCTCCATTATGGCCCTGACCTGCTATTCCGAATCCGCTATTGCATTGGCCAATATTGCATTGAGTTCCGCCACCGCTTCCTCCGCTTCCTCCAGTACCGCTGCTTGTGGCGCCATAACCTCCGCCAATGGCTGTTAAACTGCCGAATATGCTATTTTGACCATTTGTCATATCCCAAGAACTAGTCCAAGAGTTTCCTGTTCCCCCCGCACCAACAATTATATTATATGAACCTGCAGCAAGGATGTAAGAGGAATTATAAATCAATCCGCCGGCTCCGCCTCCTCCGCCATCACTTCGTCCGCTGCCGCCTCCGCCTGCAACAACAAGGACTTCAGCATTGCATCCTTGCGTAACACTAAAGGCTCCGCTTGAAGTAAATGTATGAATAGTATAATCTCCAACTTGGGTGACTGTTCCACCTGTAGCAGAGCATCCAGATGTTGGCGGGGCTACTGTGCTTACGTTGCAGTATGGCTGCGGTGTGGCTGAGTTGCCCCTCTGGTAATGCGCCCGTATTTCATCCTGGCTCAAGGAGCGGTTATAAATGGCGACCTCATCTATTAGGCCGTTGAAATAGCAGCAATTGCCTCCGTGTCTTCCTATCTCAAGCGCACTTGGGGCGCCCAAGCCAACATATGCGGACTTATCTAAGTTCCCGTTCACATAGAGTGATAATATTCCGGAGCTGTCTACAGTCACTGCGATGTGGTACCATTTGGTCGGGTCAGTGAATTCGAAATTGCCGTCTATATAAGCGCTGCCTGAGGTCCTTATCTCCAGCTTGCCGTCTCCGTCAACATCATAAATCTGAATCCAGTAATTGTTCGCTCCCATATCCATTATGTACTGGTTTGAGGACCCTATATTGTTGGTCTTAATCCAGGCTTCCCTGGTGTTGACGCCTCCAACCCCTATATTTCCTACTGAGACATAGTCGCTGGCTCCGTTGAAGCTGAAGGCCTGATCCACGAGCCCTGGTACGAATGTTGTTGCTCCTTTAATCTCTCCATTGTGCGCTCCGGTTGCATCATTGGCATTCCCGTCTCCTTTCCAGTACCCAACCATGCCTGCTGTGTCGTTCTGGCCGCATGTCGGGACCACGACTGGCGCTGCTACTGCGCAGTAGTCCTTGCCTGTGCCGCCATTGTAATATGTTTGTATCTCGTCTAATGTGAGCGCGCGATTCCAAACCGCTACCTCATCGATCAAACCTCTGTAATGGGCTTCGCCGTTCGTCCCCGAAGCCAGGGCAAGGTATCCTGCCGAAGGTCCGGCTATTCCGCCAGTATTTGTCACGGGAGTCTGGACTCCATTGACATAGAACTTTGTTGTACCGCTGTCTCTTTCCATTACCACAAAATACCACTGGTTCGCGGCTGGAAATTCATATCCTGAATTGAAGCACTGCACTCCTGCGTAAAGCCCGCTCAGCTTGCTGCCTCCACCGCTGCATGCATTTCCAAGGAGGAAGCCGAAGCCGTTCCCTGCGCTCTGGGTGTTATATCCGTTATGGACCAATAGTGCTTCCTGTGGCAGTGTTGCGGGGTTGATCCATGCTGCTATTGCCCAATTATCAATGCCCATAGCCGGGAAAGTCGAAGCCTTGACACCGCTGCTTCCATCGAAGCTGAATGCCTGGTTGACTTTGCCTGCTGCGTAGCTTTCTGTTCCCTGCCACCACGCGGCATTGTACGCTCCTTTCGCGTCATTGGCATTCCCGTCGCCCTTCCAGTATCCGACCATTCCTGAGGGACATGCCGCGAAGGCGATGCCTGAGAGCAAGGCTAGGAAGAGAATCGCAAGCAGGAATTTACTTCCTGCTCCCTTGATCTTACTTGTTTCCTTCATCGACTCACTGAATTCCTATCCATTCCCATTTATTTTGTTTACATTATGTATTAATTACTATCTATAATCATGTAGCTCCGAGACTGATAGCCTGGCAATTCTTCGAATCTATTATCTGGCTCGAGTAAGAGATTATGGATCTCAACACTATCAATGCATCGAACGAGTCCACTGTCCCGTCCCCGTTGAAATCCACCATATCATCCACAAGGCAGGGCTTCAATGCGAGCCCTCCAGGCAGGCATCCCGGCTCGTCCTTGTCTGCCAAGGTGTTGCAGTCGTTGTCCTCCCCGTCCCAGCATGTGTCAACGCTGTTCTCGGTTATGCTGTAGAATGGCGAATGGGACTGATAATCCGCCTCTGTGCAGTCCACCCACTCCCCACCTATGCATTGCTTCTCAAGGCCTGCGCATACTCCCAGGTATCTGCTGCATGGTGGGATAGGCAGTTGGCACTGGCATCCAGACACGTCGAATGTGCATGAATCTGTGCATGAGAGTGATCCCTGGAAATATCCCTGCGTGCTGCAGTCCTGGCCGTTGAGGTCGCCCATGTCGCATTCCTCACCGGCTTCGGCAGCCCCGTTGCCGCAGACAATGGGGGGAGCTGCTGCCATCTCGCATGTGCCCATGCCCGAGAAACCATATTTAGATGCGAGATACTTCTCCACATCCGCTCTCTCTGTGTCTGACAATGCCTTATTGTATACTATGACCTCTGCGATTTCTCCGTCTGAGTACTCACCGTACTCTCCGCTGAGTGTGAGACCATTTGGTCCTGTCACTCCGTTCTGGTTGCTGTACAGCATCTGGCCATTGCCATAGATCTTGGTGTTCTGCCCAGGACCAGGTATGACTGCTGTGTATAGATGCCAGTTCGTATCAGAAGGTATTCCTCCTCCAGGCGATATCCAACTGTCGAAATGAGCCATGTCCTTGGAGCCGGCCCAGTATCCGAGGAGCCAGTTGTTGTTAATTCCGGACAGCATCCTGTTATTGCTGCCACCAGTGAGCCTGCTGACATATATGACAGTCGTTGGAGATGGGAAATTGGTGTTAATATTCATTGTCTGCGAATAACTGATTCTCACCACGGGCTTGCTATTCAGCACGCTGGCCACATATGTAGGTTGCCTATTGTAATCGCCTTGAACGAAATTGTTGCTGTTGCCGCTCAAGTCATTCCATTGCGAAACCTTGTTCGAGCCATCCTTGGTTATGGAGCTTGCCTTGTCGGCGTCCACCCATAACTTGAGATTGCTTGCCAGGCTCTGCGCATTCGGCATCACGCACGTTTCTGGCTCTGGGGGCGCTCCTGCGCACGTGGTCTCATAAATCTCGAGCTCGTCTATGCACACCTGGGAGCTGAGCTGATCTATCTTGATGTATTTGGCATCGACGGGGTCGAATGTGACTCTCACGTTCTGGCCTGCACTGAGGGAGCCATCGAACGCCTGCGAGCAGTCAGTGAGATCGCTGTTGCATTCCTTTATGACCTTGTTCGGCACTTCGGTGAATGTGCTTCCGTCTGTAGAATATAATACTCTGAGGCTGGCTCCTGGACTCCTATCGCTGTAGCCTCCTGAGTTGTCCCTTCCGAAAACGACCTTGTAAACCTTCTTGACTGTCGGCAATGTGATCATCGCCCAGGGAGAGGAGTCCACACCTATCCAACTGTTTGAATTCCCATGCAATCCATCATTCAAATGGTGTATCTCGTGTATCGAATACCCCCCTATCACTGAACTCGCGCTCGCAGTCCCTGTCAATGCGATGTTCGTTGTTTCGTTTGTGCATGTCTGGACTGGGGGCGCTGCTGCTTCTTCTATCCAAATCGCGCTCATTATGCAGTTGGGATCCTGAATCGCTGTGCACTTCACATTGATATATCCATCACTGACATCTGAGGCAGTCAGCGTCTTATTAAGGGTTATTTTATTGTTAGGCGATGTGGTAACAACCGCAAGCTGGCTATTTTCAACGTAATAAGTGGACTGCCTGACTCCCCCGTCCATTATCCCTATAAATACAGTATAAACTTTTCCGGGCGTCACAGGAATGTTGTACTCAACAGTTGGCCCAAATCTGCACACACTCCAAACAGGATCGGTTCCCCAAGACCCAAGAGACACAACGCCCGTTCCTTGAACCCAATATTGATCGTTATTAAAGGTCACTCCGGTAAAAGCATCGGTCCAAGGTCCGCCTGTGGTGTTACCTGAATTTATCGCCACGATAGGTAGCGCCTGCGCTGCTGCGCAACTCTCTTCAGATCCTATTGTTACAGTCGGCTCCGAAGAAGTAAATTGGCGGATACGCAAATCATCAATCCAGCCAGTTATATGATTATCACCTGGGCTCTTACAGTTTGAAATCATAAGATATGAGGTCGCTAGATTTACACCACTAAAAGTTATAGGGCTTCCAGAAATCTGTGAAGTTCTTCCTGCATCTGAAAATACTTGCAATGTGGCTGAATTGCCATTCTTGATAAAACGGAGATAATAATTTGTATTTAAACTTGCCGGGATAGTTCCTACTGAAGAAAATTGGTAATTATTTTCATTAACTATATATGCTCCCGCTGAAGGATATCCTGTGATTTTTGCGCTGAGTGCAGATGCTTGTGAACTTGTAGTATATCCTTGTAAAGGATTCATTCTTGAAATATCGCTTGCGAACCCTACAGCAATACCCCCCGCATATGTCCAGGAAGATGCTCTGTCGGTAAATTCAATTATCCAATCACTAGAGGGAGTATATGGGCGATACATATAGGTGTCTGAAGTGCCTGCAACATCCATGTTTGCATTTCCATTAGAAATAAAAGCTGAACCTACTATCGTCCATCCCGTATTCGAGCTGAAATCATCGAAGAACGCGAAGACATTGTTTCCATTGCTCTCGCTCGATGCAGAGGGCTTGCCATAATACATATATATCTTATTGGCATTGGCTCCCGCGCTCTCCAACATCTCCCATTCATACATGGCAAATCCAGTCTGGCCTATGTAATCAGTATCTACGCGGATTCTGTACCATCTGTAGGCATTTGTATTTGATATTATGTGCTCTTGCCAGACCCTCTCGCCCCTCTCGGTCTGCGTCCCTGTGTATAGGGTTGTCCATGTCCCGTCAGTTCCTGTGGTTGAATCCTGAGATCCCTGGAACGCGAAATCCCTGAGTGGGTTGCCGTGGGACTGCAGCCTCAGCTTTGTTATTGTCTTCTTGTTGGCGCTGCCGAAATCTAGCCCTGCGTACAACGGATAGGGCTTATGGATGTGCCATCCGAAATTGGAATCTGTGTTGTCAGACATGCCTGCAAGTCCCGTGCTTGAGGCGTCGTCCCCTGGAGACTTGAAATGAGTGTAGCTTGTTGAGGTGACATCAGCGCCATACGCTCCACCTGCGGATATGGATGGCACCTTGACCCAGAACTTTGTGCTAGCTGAATTGCATCCCGACTCCAGCCAGTACGGGAGCTTTGTGCTCTCTGTAGAATCATAGAATCTAATATCGCTGCAATCGGATTTCATCTTCCCTGCCGATATGAGTGATGCGGTGTCGACTGTCATGCTGACCTGGTAGTCGCTCAATGCTGAAGACGAACTGATTGTGACTACTTTTTTGTATGCCATGCCGTCAGGACATGTCACATTCTGCGTGGGCGCTCCTGCTGCTGCGAGGTATTTTATAATCACAATTCCAGAGCCTCCGGTGCCACTAACACTACCATCCCTTTCTCCGCCTCCTCCTCCTCCGCCTGTATTAGGTGTTCCAGACACTGCATTACTTGTTGAACCAGCGCCACCGCCGCCTAATCCTCCTGCTCCACCAACTCCACCATTTCCAGAATAAGCTGAGCCTCCTCCTCCGCCAGCATAATAATTATTTGTTCCAGAAATAGCATAGGAAATGCCTATGCCTCCATTGCCGCCATTAACAGTACCACTAGCACCGGCTGATCCTGCTCCGCCTCCGCCGCCAGAACCATAATATGCTCCACTTCCACCACTATAGCCTTGACCGGCTGTTCCAGCTCCAGGACTGCTACTAGAATAAGAACATCCTCCACCAGAGCCTCCACTTCCCCCATTTCCAGCATAATAACCTGCGCCATATCCGCCGCCAATAGCCGTCAGTGTACCAAAAACAGAATTCTGTCCGTTAGCCTGAACTGCTCCACCATTACCAACAACCACATTATGACTGCTGGCTGTGATGGCATAGCCTATCCCTTCCTTATGGGAATTGGCAGGAGTCTCAGCCCCATAATAAATTAATCCTCCTGCTCCACCGCCTGAACCATGATAAAGATTGATTCCTCCGCCACCTCCGCCTGCGACGACAAGGACTTCGGCATCACATCCTTGCGTAACAGTGAAGGTTCCGCTTGAAGTAAATGTATGGATTGTATAATCTCCAACTTGAGTGACTGTCCCACCTGTGGCAGAGCATCCTGATGCCTGTGTCTGCTTAATGACAGCATATGTGGAGAAATGATATGTCTGCGCTGTTATGGTGCATGCACCTGTGTCCCATATTGTTGTCCTGCCGTCTTCTTCTGGGCATGAGAATCTGCCTCCTCCTATGTCTGTGTAATCAGTGCATGTTGTCAGCGGAGCCCAGCCTGTCCATGGCGAATATTTGTATATCCCCTGTGTGACAAGCTCCCCGTTGGGGAACCCTGGGCTGCAGTCTCCTGGCATAGTTATTGTGACCGGAGATAAGAATGGTATGGAGTCGCATCTTGCCTCTGGCAGCCACATGCATCCGTTCGTGGACTGGCAATCGGCCTCGCTGTCTATGTCTGCGCATGGCGGGCCGATGTCCAATGGCTGTCCTATCATAGTATATCCAAACGGAACGAACGAATACTCGCTTGGCACTATTGTCACCAATAGCTCTGTTGTTCCGAGAGCTCCCTGCGGGACTGTGACTGTTATTCCCTCATTCTCGACTGTGCCTCCTGTGGAATTCTGTATCAAGTCGGGATTGGGCGGTGCTCCTGCTGAGCAGTAGGCCTTGCCTGTTCCGCCGAAGTAGTGGTTAGCGACTTCTGCATCTGTCAGAACTGTATTGTAAACTGCAACCTCGTCGACTAATCCTGGGAAATAAGTATAAGACGGAGTGGATGCTCCACTTCCCCCTATTCTCAAGGGAAGAGTATTTTCTTGAACGGGGGAATTTATCCAAGCGTAAACCCAATTCCCGGGATTCCCGCCGTCGTGATAAAACACCTGGCTAGGAGAAATCTTTTGGTTATTGGCGTAGAGGAATGCCTGCTTGGAATTATAATCAAAGGTCACAACCAAATGCGCCCATTGGTTTGCAGGAATGCCATAATTAAATCTTATAATCTGGGATAATCCACTTTGTGTGGTATAATCAAAATCAATCCATGAATGATGGGGCCTTAATTGCACGGAATAGCTATATGGGGGCGACCATGCGCCTTTCTGTAATAAGATATAATCGGTTGGATTATTTCCATTCCATTTTATCCAGGCCTCAAGACTGAGACTGCCACCAAGGTTCAGCGAATTTGAATGAGGAATTTCAACATACTGCGTAATGCCGTCAAAGCTGAAAGCATGCTCTACTATACCTGGGGTAGTCGCGGTGGCGCCGTTCATCAATTGGCCGTTGTTGCCGTTCCCTGAAGAGTCAAGCGCATTGCCTTCTCCTTTCCAGTATCCGCCCATGCCCGATGGGCATGGCTCCGGCGGCGCTCCTGCGCTCATGTTGCAGTAGTCCTTGCCCTGCAGGCCGTTGTTGTAATGTTCTTGAATTTCAGCGAGTGTCAAGGGCCTGTTATAGACCGCCAACTCATCAACCATTCCGGTAAAGAATCTGTTAGGACCGCTGCAAGCACCAAAATTACAAACGCCGCCCAGATAGCCTCCTTCTCGGCCCTGAGATATAGACCCTGCTGCATTCCCATTATCATAGAATGTTATTACGCATGAACCTCCGCTGCTAGCGGCAACTTCAACGATGTGGTGCCATTGATTGTATGTGGCAGGAATTACATCCCTATTTGTTGAGCCCAATGCAATGCCCCAGTTGCCATTGGCTAATTGCATGCCCCATCTCCCATAACCTTCAACTCCCATTAGGAACACTTGCCAATTTGATTGGGTCGATGCATTTACCCATGTTTCTATAGTGAAATCGCAGCCCGAAGGGAATAAAGTTATTGCATTAAATCCTGGCAAGTTTACATAGTCATCAATTCCGTCAAATTTGAATGCCTGCCCGACTTTTCCTGTCACATACGAAAAACCACCGTATGGAACTCCAGTATATACACTTAATTTATCATTCGCATTGCTCTCGCCCTTCCAGTATCCGAGCATGCCGCTCGGGCATCCTGTCGGCTCTGGGGGCGCTCCTGCTCCCTCGCAGCCATATACCTCGACTTCAGCTATGCCTGGGTTAGAACCGCTGCTGGAGTCTATGTAGACCTTCAGCCAGCTGACTGTCTTGTAAGCGAATGTGAGCGTGAGCGGAGTTGTCTCAGACAATTGCCCGAATGAGACGGTGCTGCCATCGCTGAACTCTATGTGCCCTGAATTCGTTGTCTCGGGGCATGCCCTGTCATACAGGCGGATCTCATTCACGGAGTATTCCTTATCAAGGGTTATCTTCACCCAGCCTGTGGGCTGTGAAGCGGTGGCCCATTCCTTATAATTGCACGAGCCATGGACCCCATCAATAACCTGCGATGCTAAACAACATGAATCAGTAATTTGCGATGAATATGATGTCACTGTCCCGTGGGCTGGAGCCACATTAGATGTGGATGAGCAAGCCGCGAAGGCGATGCCTGAGAGCAAGGCTAGGCACAGAATCGCAAGCAGGAATTTCCTTCCTGCTCCCTTGATCTTGCTCATTTCCTTATCCATATATATTCCACTTTGTATCATATCTATTTAACAATCATGCAGCTCTGATATTGATTGCCTGGCAATTCCTAGGCTCTATCATCTTGTTCGGGTATCCGATCATGGCCCTCAGAACTATCAATGCGTCGAACGAGTCCACTACCTTGTCGTCATTGAGGTCCACCATATCCTTCACAAGACATGTCTGCAATGGAATCCCTCCGGGCTGGCATCCCAGCTCGTCCTTGTCTGCCAATCCACTGCAGTCATTATCCTCGCCGTCCCAGCAATTGTCCACTGTATTCTCATTCGTGCTGTATAATGATGAATGAGACTGATAATCCGCCTCTGTGCAGTCCATCCATTCACCGTTCATGCATTGCTTTTCAAGGCCTGCGCATACTCCCAGGTATCTGCTGCACGGTGGGATAGGCAGTTGGCACTGGCATCCCGATACGTCGAATGTGCATGAATCTGTGCATGAGAGTGATCCCTGGAAATATCCCCTTGTAGTGCAGTCCTGGCCGTTGAGGTCGCCCATGTCGCATTCCTCGCCGGCTTCGGCAGCCCCGTTGCCGCAGACGATTGGGGGCGCTCCTGCCTCGCACATTTCTTCTGATCCAAGAGTGACGCTCGGCTCCGATGCGGTGTATTTGTGGATTAACATTCCATCTACATAAAAGGTGTCCGCCCAGTTATGATTATCATCCATATTCAATTTGGAAAGGCTGTTTGTAACCTGGTTCTGGTTGTTTGTGTAAACTGCCTGCCCATTGAATGTAAAATCTATTCCATCATGTATCTTGAATACTAGTTTTGACCATCCGTTCACCCTAGGTATCCCTGAGTTATGCCAGCTTCCGTCATGATATGCTATGTTTTGACCCGCATCATTGGTTGACACTCCGTTATGTATTGCATTGTTTCCTTGGTACAATTGCGCGAAATATTCGTTGACCACGGTGTCAGCTGTGTTATCCCAGAACCAATATTCGAATACAATATTATTCAATGTAGGTGAGAAGTCATGCCAAACATCGGCATCATCACTCGCAGGTGTACTTGCGATTTTTAGTGAATGCGTACCTATCTTTGCCTGTGCCGTTGATGTCTCCACAATCCCCCTACCTGGTATTATATTCCATTTGCTCAGGTTCAGGTTTCCCTCGAAATCATCGAAGAATATGAATGTAGCATCTCCATTGCTCTCGCTCGAGGCGGATGGGTCCCCATGATACATATACACTGTATTGGACCCTGCTGTGAGAGATGTCTTCACCCAGAACTTGGTGCTCGCTGAATTGCACCCTGATTCAAGCCAATATGAGAGCTTTGTGCTGCCCGAATAGAACCTCACATCGCTGCAATCTGACTTCATCTTGCCTGTGGATATGATGGAGGCGGTGTCGACTGTCATGCTGACCTGGTAATCAGTCAATGCGGAAGCTGAAGTTATAGTGACTGGTCTCTTGTTGCCCATGCCATCCGGGCATCCTCCTGCGGGCGGGGCTGCACACAGGTCCTTGCCTGTGCCGTTGTTGTAATGGGCAGTAATCTCGTCTTGTGTCAATGCCCTGTTATAAACCGCAGCTTCATCAATCAGGCCATTGAAATAACTTCCTCCTCCGCCCCCTCCGCCCCATGCTTCTGATCCATATGATCCAATTCTTAAATAGGCATCTGAATTCAGTATCGAGCCTGTCTGGACTGCTGATTTCTTTAAAACGCCATCGATATATATCAGCATCTGCGGGCTGTTATATGTGGCGACAACATGATGCCAATTGCCGTCATTGTAAGCAAATGCAGGTGTGTCGATGTCAAGCCTTCCGGTTCCCTTTCCGCTTGAATTGATTATCATGAATCTTATGGTGCTGCCTGTAGCCTGCAGATAGAAAGACCCGGTTGCGCCGCTGCCATCATGCTTGGCTATGATCATCCCAGCTGCTGATGAAGATGTTTTT
>Ga0315289_10008576_pt1 | contig 14763 bp, 16 predicted proteins | sample YL17G11_40_MG_FD_203452 | JGI IMG/M metagenome (GOLD analysis project Ga0315289, IMG submission 203452) | Sediment microbial communities from Yellowstone Lake, YNP, Wyoming, USA - YL17G11_40 | ecosystem: Environmental > Aquatic > Freshwater > Lake > Sediment | place: USA: Wyoming | collected...
GGTTATGGCAGTTCCAAACATAGGCTACCACTTTGTGAAGTGGAGTGATGACGTAATGACTGAATCTCGTACGGATACGAATGTGACCGCCGATATCACCGTAACGGCGACCTTCGCCATCAATCAATACACGCTGACTTACACAGCGGGGGCGAATGGTTCGATCAGCGGAACATCCCCGCAGACGGTTAATCATGGCTCGAATGGCACAGAGGTTACGGCAGTTCCAAACACAGGCTACCACTTTGTGAAGTGGAGTGATGACGTAATGACTGAATCTCGTACCGATACAAACGTGACGTCGGATATCACCGTAACGGCGACCTTCGCCATCAATCAATACACGCTGACTTACACAGCGGGGGCGAATGGTTCGATCAGCGGAACATCCCCGCAGACGGTTAATCACGGCTCGAATGGCACAGAGGTTATGGCAGTTCCAAACATAGGCTACCACTTTGTGAAGTGGAGTGATGACGTAATGACTGAATCTCGTACGGATACGAATGTGACCGCCGATATCACCGTAACTGCGAATTTTGAAGAAAAACCCATCGTTAAAGACTGGAAACTGTATTAATTAGCAGTAGAGGCATTCAAGTGTGTAGTGTGCAACGTGTGGTGCAGGCAGGGCCACCGAGAATGTTCCGGAGGTCCACTTCCACCTGCTCGATGTTCACTTGGTACTTGCCGTCAGGAATGGGCTTAAACTCCCGCTCCTCGACCTTGGCATGCACGAAATCGTCGTTGAACTGCGCGCGAGATCGATGTCTTCCTAATGAACCATGCACCAAAACATCTTGAATTTGTATAACATCTCCAAATTCATTAAAATATTCTCATCTTTGTGCATCGTCAAAGAAGATTGTTAGTGTTTTTAGTTTCTGTTTTTTGAGTTGTTTCTTTAGGGCTTCATTCATTGATGCATAGCCATCCGTAATGATTACTGCTTTATCAAAACCTTTTTCCAAAATTGATTTTGCTATGCAGTCGAAGTCTGTTCCGTATGTTGTTTCTATGTTGCCTTTGAGTAAGTTTTCGAATGATGTTTCTACTACTTTGTTGCTGAATTGGAAGATTGTTGTGATTTCTTTCTTTAGGTTTCTTAGGATGCCTATGATTTTGGGTAAGTATTCATTTACGCTTCCTGATACATCAAGGTAAATAGCTAAGCCTCTATCTTTCGTTCTTGGTTTGTTGATGTTGTTAAGGGGGTTTTCAAAACCGACTAATCTACGTTTTTAGTGATTTATAAAAAACTTCATCTTATTATATTTCAGCTTACAAATTATTCTTTTTCCACTTGACTTTAAATATGATGTGAATAAGGTAAAAATGATAGTATAAGTTGAGGTCTCTGAAAAACTACTATCTTGTAATTAAAAGCGAGATTGCTTCACGATAAGACTGTTCGCAATGACATATACCCCTCTCCTTAATCCTATCCCACAAGGGGAGAGGAAACGAAGGGTGTCATCGCAAGGAAACCAAAGGAGATTAAGCAATCTCGTAGTTTAAAAATATACGGTTTTTCAAATTGTCTCAAGTTGTAAAATTGGCTTTTTATACGAATACATTTCTCAGCTCTCTGGAGTAAAAATCGTAGTCAAGATGGAAAGAGGAATTAATGCTAAATTTTTTAATGGGGTTGTTCGGAGAAATATGGAAATTACTCCTTGAGATGTCTCCTTATATTCTTTTTGGTCTTTTGATTGCTGGTTTTTTGTATATAATTATTTCCAAAGAAAAAATCTATCATCATTTAGCGAAAAACAATTTTTCTGCTGTCCTAAAAGCCTCTCTTTTTGGAATACCTTTGCCATTATGTTCCTGTGGAGTCATACCTGTTGCGGTATATTTAAGAAAGGAAGGTGCAGGCAAAGGTCCCACTCTATCATTTCTTATCTCAACCCCTACCACAGGTGTCGATTCAATTCTTGCTACTTATTCCTTAATGGGTCTATTATTTGCGATAATTCGACCGATTGCCGCATTTGTTGCTGGAGTCTTTGCAGGTATTGTTACAAATCTATTTGATAAAGAAAAAGAATCAATTATAAATGAAAATTCAACTTGTGCTATATGTGATTTAGGGACACCTCATTCGCATAGTTTAATATTCAAAATCAAAACAATATTCAAATATGCCTTTTATGAGCTTGTCGAAGATTTTGGCAAATGGTTAATTATAGGAATAGTTGTAGGCGGTTTGATTGCCTATTTAGTTCCTGCAAAAATAGTTGAACAATATCTCAGTAATCCATTACTTGCATATCCTTTAATGATTGCAATAGGGCTTCCAATGTATGTTTGCGCAACTGCATCCATACCTATTGCAGCGGTTCTCATTATGAAAGGAATGTCACCCGGTGCAGGATTAATTTTTCTCATTCTTGGTCCTGCAACCAATGTCGCAACATTAACTTTTGTGGCAGGGAAGTTAGGTAAAAAGACATTGGTAATTTATATTGTTACTCTTGTTTTAACTGCATTATTTTTTGCTATTTTGCTTGATTTATTTTGGCAGGCTTCTGGTAAAGATATTAAACTAATTACTGGAGCAGGTGAAATGCTGCCTGAATGGCTAAAAATAATATCATCCCTATTGCTTCTGATTTTTATTCTAAATACAATGATTTTCAAAAGTAGGGGCACGTTGCACGTGCCCAATAAAACATAGGGCATATACAATATGCCTTTACAATACAGTCAATAATAAAAATGTAACGCAGTCATCTTGCCTGCTTTAATAAAGCCGACGAGACGTCGGCGCTACATTAAATTAACATTTAAAAAGAGAGGATAAGGATAATAAAGAACGTATTCATTGTTCCTGATATGAGTTGTGAACATTGTAAGAAAACTATCACAGCTGCTTTGAAAAATATTGAGGGTGTTAAAGATGTTATCATAGATTTAAATACAAAAAGAGTTGAAATAATTGGTGAAGCAGAAGAAGATAAAATAATTTCTGCAATTGAAGATTTAGGATACACTGTTGTAGACAAAAAAACAATAATCTAAAACTAACAATTAATAATGAATAATGAACAATGAATAATAGATTCTTCGCTTCGCTCAGAATGACAAAGCGAAGAGCTCAGAATGACATTTCTAATTATTATTTCTCTGTGTCCTCTGTGATTAAATTCTTTAGAAAATAATTGAGGAGATTGAAAAATGAATCTTGAAACTTTGTGCAAAATTAGTTATGGAATGTATATTATCTGTTCCAAAATTGGTAATAAGTTCAATGGACAAATTGCAAATACTGTATGCCAGATAACAGCGGAACCATCCACAATTGCTATAAGCATTTGTAAACAAAATTTAACTCACTCTTTTATTAATGAAAGTAAAGTATTCACAGTATCGGTATTAGAACAAGAAACACCGATGAAACTCATCGGGCTTTTTGGTTTTCGTTCAGGTAGGGAAATAAATAAGTTTCAGGATGTGAAATACAAAATCGGTATCACAGGAGTTCCAATAGTTCTTGAAAATACATTGGTATACATCGAAGCCGAACTTATTAACAGCGTTGATGTCGGAACCCATACCATTTTCATAGGGAAGATTATTGAGACAGAGAAGATTAAAGATGGAGAACCGATGACTTATGCTTATTATCGTATAGTAAAAAGTGGTAAATCACCAAAAACCGCCCCAACATATATCAAGAAAGAAGAAAAAAAGGAGGGTAAAAAAATGGCAAAGTATGAATGCCTTGTTTGTGGTTATATTTATGACCCTGAGAAAGGTGACTCTGATGGTAATATTCCACCGGGAACAGCATTCGAAAATTTACCTGATGAATGGGTTTGTCCTGTATGCGGTGTCGGAAAAGACCAATTTAAAAAAGTGGAGTGATAAAAATGTCTATCAGGGAAATAAAAAAGGGCATCCATTTTGTTGGTGCTATCGATTGGGATAGAAGACTCTTCGATGAACTTATACCATTACCTGATGGAACGAGTTATAATGCCTATTTGATTCAAGGCGAAACCAGGACTGCACTTATTGATACCGTTGACCCAACAAAAGAAAATGAATTAGTAAGTAACCTTAAAGAATTAAATATTGAAAAAATTGATTATATTATTCCCAACCATGCGGAACAAGACCATTCGGGAGTTATACCGAAGATTCTCGAAATCTATCCCAATTCAAAAGTTGTAACAAATCTCAAATGTAAAGAATTTCTTAAAGATTTATTATTAATTCCTGATGAAAAATTTCAAGTCGTGAATGATAAAGACACTTTATCATTAGGAGACAAAACATTAGAATTTATCATAGCTCCTTGGGTGCATTGGCCCGAAACGATGCTGACTTACTTGCACGAAGATAAAATTTTATTCCCTTGCGATTTGTTTGGCTCTCATCTTGCCACAAGTGACCTTTATGCAAGAGATGAAGCAAAAGTATATGAATCCGCTAAAAGATACTATGCGGAAATTATGATGCCTTTTAGAAACAATATTAAAAAACATATCGACAAGTTAAATAATTATGAAATTGAAATAATTGCATCGAGTCATGGACCAATTTATGAAAAACCAGAATTTATTTTGAATGCTTATCGTGATTGGATTTCAGATGATGTGAAGAATGAAGTAGTCTTACCCTATGTCTCAATGCACGGAAGCACACAAAAAATGGTGCAATATTTTATCGATGAATTAATGAAAAGAAACATTACTGTTAAGCCATTCAATTTACCAAGAACAGATATTGGGGAATTAGCCATTGCCCTTGTTGATACTGCTACAGTTGTCTTAGCTACGCCGACTGTTCTTGTTGGTCCTCATCCATCTGCGGTATATGCAACTTATCTTCTTAATGCCTTAAGACCAAAAGTAAAATTTGTCTCGGTAATCGGTTCTTACAGTTGGGGTGGGAAAATGCTGGAACAAATTAAAGGAATGTTAACAAACATTAATACAGAAATAATTGAACCAGTTATTATTAAAGGTTATCCAGGAGAAAATGATTTTAAAGCATTAAATAAACTTGCGGATGACATTTTTAAGAAGCATAAAGAAATAAAAATAATCTAAGACAGGAGGATTAGATATGAGCTTATTCAACGTGAGTGAGGTTTTTGAATTTGCTATTCAGATTGAAGAAAATGGAGAAAAATTTTATCGTAAAGTCGCAGATAAAATGGAGAATCCAGATCTGAAGAAGACTTTTAAATTCCTTGCAGACCAGGAAATCAAACATAAAGAAATATTCAAGAAAATGGCATCTGAACTCGATAAATATGAACCACCCGAAAGTTATCCCGGTGAATATTTTGCTTATCTAAAATCCTATGTTAATAATGTAATTTTTGTTAAGGATTTAGAACAGATTTCCTCGACTGCAAAAGATATTGATGCCGTCATCGATTTTGCCATCCGAAGAGAACTCGATTCCATTTTGTATTATCAAGATGTTAAAGGATTTATTTCTAAAGCATTCGAAGATAAGATTAATAAAATTATCGAAGAGGAAAGAAAGCATTTTATTCAACTATCAGAAATGAAAAAGAGTAAAAAGAAATAACAACTAAAAGATTAGGTGATTTAGCCACGGAGAACACAGAGAAAGAAAAATAATTTTAAGCTAACAACTGACAATTTAATATTGTCATTCTGAGCCCTTCGCTTTGTCATTCTGAGCGAAGCGAAGAATCTCATATTTCTGCTCAGTGTAAACTCCGCGAAGAATCTCGTATTTTGTTAATCTGTGTTCGTTGTCCGTTTTTAATTATTAAATCTCTCACTGAGTTCTCTGTAGCTTACATATCTTTTTACATAGTATAAAATTATATTGAGAAAATGGAGGTTAGGAAAATGACTAAGAGGTTAGAAATTTACAAATGTGAAATTTGTGGGAACATCGTAGAAGTTCTCCATGAAGGAGTCGGAGAGCTTGTGTGCTGTGGTAAGCCAATGAAACTAATGGTAGAAAATATAGTGGATGCATCGAAAGAAAAGCATGTCCCTGTGATTGAAAAAGTCGAGGGTGGAATAAAGGTAAAGGTAGGCAGTGTTCCTCATCCAATGGAAGAAAAACATTACATAGAATGGATTGAGATAATTGCCGATGGGAAAGTGTATAAAAAATTCTTAAAACCTGGTGACCAACCTGAAGCACTTTTTGAGATTAAACCGGATAAAATTACTGCTCGTGAGTATTGCAATATTCACGGTTTATGGAAGAGTTAGTTCCTAAAGTAAATATGGTTCTACTTTCAGGAAAATCATTATGGGAAAAATCAGTGTTGCTTTTGTTTGCATAGGTAATTCTTGTCGTAGTCAGATGGCAGAAGGTTTTGCAAAACATTACGGTTCTGATTTACTTGAAATCTATAGTGCGGGAACTCACCCAGCGAGTTATATTAGTCCAGACACAATTAAAGTAATGGCAGAAAGAGGAATCGATATTTCCTCGCATTATCCAAAATACATTGATCAAATTCCAAATGAAGTTGATATTCTTATAACAATGGGCTGTGAAGTTGAGTGTCCTTATATACCAGCAAAATTAAGAGAAAATTGGGGCATTGATGACCCGATTGGTAAACCTGTTGAAGAGTATCGAAAAATCAGAGACATTATTGAGGAAAAAGTCAAAAATTTAATTTCTTATGTGAGAAATAATAAAGAGAAATTTTTTGAAAATTAAAGATCCATAAACAAGAAAAGCCTGAATATTAATAATATTGTAGCGGTTTGATTTATCAAACAAAAGGAGAATGAGCAATGAAGTGTTTTCGTTGTAGTGTTTGTGGTTATATTCACACTGGTAATGAGCCTCCAGATAAATGTCCCAATTGTCAGTCACCCAAAGAAAAATTTTCTGAAGTTCCTGCAGATTTTGAGCAAATCCATATGTATTATGGGCAAAAATTATCCTATTCAAATCAGGTAGACGTTAATCCCTTCTTTGGAGATTATACATGTATATCGCCATATATTTATAATCTTCCTGTTGGCAAAAGAGTGCCATTGCATAAACATCCAACTACTGATGAACTATTTTATATAATAAAAGGAAAGATAAAATTCAAAGTAGGGGATAAGGAGTTTATTACTAATGTTGGTGATGTAATTCAGGGGAAAATGAATATACCTCATTCATTTGAAAATATTGGTGATGAACCAGCGGCATTTCTTTCTGTTAAAGCTCCCAAACCTGTTGATTTGGTATTTTTAGAAAAAGTCGATTAATCATTAAATTTAATTGCAAAAATAAATTTTTTTTGTTTTAATTTCATTTAAAATTAATATCAATATGATAGGAAAGTATTTTAAAATCTGTGTCTTAAGTAAAAAATAGGTGTTAACCTATATAGATTTATAAGAAATAATACAGGAGGTCAAAAATGGCGTCTAAGAAATTACTGGAAAAATTAAATCTGGCAGTTGCGAGAGAATTGCAAGTCTCAATCCAGTATATGTGGCAACACATTCTCTGGAAAGGAATTCAGGGATTCGCGGTGAAAGATGCTCTAAAAAGTATCGCTATTGCTGAGATGAAACATTCTGAGGCGATTGCTGAAAGAATGGTTTATTTAGGTGGAATTCCCACCACTAAACCTGAGCCAATTTTTGTGGGTGAAAGTCTTAAAGAAATGCTTCTGCAAGATAAAAAGGATGAAGAAGGGGCGATAAAGCTCTACAAAGAAATTATCAAATTGGCTGAAAAAGAAAATGACAATACAACGAAGAAACTTTTTGAAGGCATTTTAGCTGATGAAGAAGAGCATCATGATACTTTCACCGGTCTTCTTGAAGAAACATAAATATACCTTAACACCCTCTCCCCTTGTGGGAGAGGGAAGGGAGAGGGGTGAGTTTCATCTTGAAGAACGAAGTATGCATAACCCTCTCTTTTTTTGAGGCTTTTAAAAAATTATATATTTAATCTATATTCCTCTATGAATTATTTTTCTTAAGAATGTTTTTCTAAATAATACTTAGTTATTATACGGAGGTATTTTTATGCGGAAGATGACTGAAAAATCGCTTCAGGAAGCCTTCTCGGGCGAATCTATGGCTCATATGAAATATGCCGCATTTAGTGAGGTTGCTGAAAGAGAAGGTCTCAAAAATGTTGCACGTCTCTTTAAAGCGATTTCCTATGCGGAACAAGTCCACGCAACTAATCATGCAAGAAATCTTGGAATTTTGAAAAAGACTGTTGATAATTTACAAACTTGCATCGATGGCGAAAATTATGAAGTAGAAGAAATGTATCCAGCATTCGATGCTGTTGCCAAACTTCAAAAAGAAAAAGGTGCACAACAATCTATTCATTATGCACTCGAAGCAGAAAAAATTCACGCAGAACTTTATAAAAAAACAAAAGACGAAGTAGCAAAAAAGAAAGATATAGATATGGCAGATATTTATATTTGTCCTGTATGTGGATATACTCACATCGGTATCCCTCCTGAGTTTTGTCCTGTTTGTGCAGTCTCACGTGATAAATTTAAAAGGTTTTAATTGAAATGTATTAGCAATTGAGTTAAAAGATAACTCAATATGAGTCTTGTAAAATAAGTAGTATTTAAATATTTTCTCATTTTTCCTTTTACCTAATAAAAATTCTTGTAAAGGAGAGAATAATAATGGGAACAAAAGGTAGAGAAATAATCAGTTTAGATGTTAACAAATTAATTGAGTTTCTTAACAAAGCTCTTGCTGATGAGTGGCTTGCTTACTACCAATATTGGATTGGCGCTAAGGTTGTTAGGGGTCTAATGCGAGGTGAAGTTGTAGCTGAGTTAATACAACATTCTAATGATGAACTCAGGCACGCGGGATTAATAGTTGACAAAATTTTACAGCTTGATGGGACACCTATACTCAAACCAGAAGATTGGTACAAAATGACCAATTGTGGCTATGATGCTCCTAAAGATTTCGATACAAAACCGATTCTTAATCAAAATATCAAAGGCGAACAGTGTGCTATAGTAACTTATAAAAAATTATTAGACTTTATTGGAAGTAAAGATCCCATTACTTACAATATGATTCTTGGGATTTTGCAAGATGAAGTGGAGCACGAAGACGACCTCCAGAACTTGCTTGCGGACATTAAAAGCAAGAAATAAATTTCAATAGGTGGGGGACGCATAATAAACTTTTATAAAGTATTGTTCATTAATTTTTTTATAGGAACAATAGATAAGAATTATAATTCCTTTAGCCCCAAAGGGGCGATACAATCATAGCCACGACCGTTATGCCGTGGAAAGTAAAATATAAACTGTGCAACTCATAGAAGCCCCATAGGGGCGGTACTATTGTAGCCACGACCGGAAGGTCGTGGGAAAAAATAAGGTAAACTGTTTTTACCATAAAAGCCCCGTCGGGGCGACACAATATTTAAGATATTGCTCCTCGCAAGCTTTTTATTCTATCGCCCCGATGGGGCTTAAGATATATATAAAACCCAATGTTTTATTTAATAGACCCCGACTTACCTGTCGGGGCTACAGATGTATCGCCGTTACAGGGCTTATAAGGAACAGTAGGAATTGCCTCTTACTGTATATTCGCAGTATGAAGATTCCTTTATTATTTGTGATCAATAATTTTGCAAAATTTATTATGTGTCCCTTATATATTAGTAGGAGTATATGAATATGCCACAAGAAAAAGTTAATGTTACACCTCAGACTTGCTTGTATACAGATAGTGTCCATTCTAAACTCATAATTGAAGTTATTCTACCGGGTGTAAAAAAAGAAAATATTAAATTGAGAATGCATGATGATAGCTTTTATCTATTTGCTCCAAGAGAAGACTTGAATTTTGTAGTCACGACACCTTTCTGTTGTCCTGTAAATCCCGAATATGCCAAAGCAAAATATGATAATGGTCTTTTAAAAATTGATGTTCCTTTCAAAGAATCAATGGATGATGCTATAATAATACCAATTGAATAATCTTTTTTAAAAACCACAAATAGCCACTTATTAAAGTGGCAATATACTTCTTAATATTTATTTATGACTTGTTAAAATGTATCTATGTAAATTATTCTTAATAAATCTATAGAAGCTATATCAATAGATGCCTAAAAAAGAAACCTTTTATGGAATAGAAAAAAAACAAAAGCTTAAATCCTTCATTGTATTTCTATTTTTGTTCTTAGTTTATATCATTGGAATCGGAATTATTTATATTGTCGGATGGTATATTTACTGTTTTATCGTGGGGGCAATTCCTATCATTTCTTTACAGACTAATCACATTTTAATAATCATAGGCATAGCATTCATTACTGTTTTAATTCAATGGATTGATATTAAAAGAAATGGTGCAGAATTTATATTAAATATTTTAAATGCTCAAGAACCTGATAAAGATGATTTATATCATAAAAAACTTATTAATTTATCTCAAGAACTCACATTAAGTTCAGGATTCAAACATTTATTAAGAGTTTATGTAGTTCCTTCATCCGCAGTCAATTCATTTGCCCTTGTAGACAAAAAGAAAAATGGTATAATCGGAGTAACAGAAGGTGCGGTGGCTACTCTTGAACGCGATGAATTACAGACAATCGTGGCTCATGAGTTAGCTCATATAATTAGAGGGGATGCTATTTTTGTAACTCTTGCCTGCTCTGTGACAAATTTTTTAAACAGTATTGCCGAATCAATTAGACCTCAGGAGGAAAGTACAAGGTATGCACCCAGGCAAGAAACAGGTGCTACTCAAATCACAATTATAAGATTTTTATTATACTTCATTATAAAAACTGTTTCACTGATAATGAGATTCTTAAGTCTACTAATCAGTAGGCAACGCGAATACCTCGCTGATGCCACTGCTGTTGAATTCACACGTAATCCATCTTCCTTAGCAAGTGCCATTTATAAAGCCCATAAATATTTCTCTTTCATAGGTGACTATACTGAAACTTATAGTCCTATATTTATTGTCTCACCAGAAAGTCTCGATGAACCAGAAAATGATAACATTTTTAAACGAATGTTCGGAACTCATCCACCTGACAAATCAAGAATCAATAAGCTTTTATCAATGACAGGAGCAACATACGAGCAATTAGCCAGTGAGGTTAAATCAAAAGAGACAATCAAAGACTATGCCAGAGAAGAAATTAAATCTATTGATGAAGAAACTGGAGAGATTAAGGGTCTGCCATTAAATGCATTTGGAATTGGTTCATTAATAGATATTATAAAAAAAGAGGAGCAATCTTCACAACCAAATTTAGAAGAAGAAAAATTATGGGAAGTAAGAGATTGTCACGGAGAATGGCTGGGTCCATTTAAAACCAATGAACTATTTAGTATCCCCTGGTTCACAGGATTAAGCCGAGTAAGACCTTTAGGGGAAGACATCGAAGTATATGCACGTTCGTTTCCTGAGATTCTCGAAAAATTTAGATATATAGGAAATAAAGGTTCTGGTAAAGGAGAATGCCCTTTCTGTCAAACTCCGCTGTTAAATGGTTATTACGAAGGAGTTCCAATTAAATTTTGCCATAGATGCGGTGGCAGACTTGTTCAAGATGAAAAAATTATAAGAATACTATCTCGTAAAGGGATAAAACCATCGCCATTCTTAAAAGACAAGAGTCTTAATTGGGCAAAACAAAATTATCTTAATTTCCAAATCAAAGGCACTATAAGAAAACCCATATCAAAACAAACTAAAGAAGAGTTGGTGCGATATTTATGCCCTCAATGTGGTTCACCAATGATAAGAAAAACTTTTACTTACCAGTATTTTGTTTTAATTGATTATTGTGGAATGTGCAAAGCTGTCTGGTTTGATGGAGATGAACTTGAGATGTTGCAAGTCTTAATTGAAAAATCTATGTCAAAAAAATTATCAGTATAAAAATATCATTAATTAATTTTATAAGATTCCCTAAAGATTTTTATTTGTGAAAAGCTAAAAGCTATTTTGACTATTATGGGCGAAATAAAGATACATCAACCTGTAAAATTGATTTCTGGTTTATTGTATTCATCTGAAACACTTGTTAAAGAAGTGGAATCAATCTTGATTAAGAAACTTGGTCCCATTGACCTCCAATCTGAAGCATTTCCTTTTAATCTCACAGATTATTATGTGGATGAATTAGGAGAAGGCATCTTAAGAAAATACGTTTCATTTGAAAAATTGATTGATATTGTTCGATTACCTGATATTAAGATATGGACAAATGAAATTGAAAAAAATTTTTCTGATAAAGATTCAGGAAAAAGAAAAATCAATATCGACCCGGGTTATTTGACACTTTCAAAAATGGTTCTTGCAACTACTAAAAATTATTCTCATAGAATCTATTTGAGAGATGGCATATATGCTGAAGTCACTTTGCATTATCATAAAAAAAGCTTTATACCTTGGGATTGGACATACCCTGATTATAAACTTGAAAAGTCCATAAACTTCTTTAATAAAGTAAGATTAATTTACAAAAAACAATTACAAAAAATTTAATTTGAGATTGAGAACATAAATAATATTTTCTACTGCGTAGTAGTAAAATAACAAAGCTACGGGTTGCGAAGATACCCATAGTAAAAAGTAATATCCAAACAAATTTATACTCCGTAGGAGTTAAATAAAAAATTGTTCTGAGACATAAATGTCGCACCACACAGTTCTTCAGATATTTCAATTTATGAGGTTTGGATTTTATATTGGCAAATAAAAAAGTAACAATCAGTATTGATAGTGTATTAACAAAAGTTGATAGGGGAGAGGTCTCGCCTGTTTACCTTCTTTATGGTCCAGATGCGGTTAATGTTCATAAAAACAAGGATGAATTAGTTAAAAAATTTATTCCAGAAAATCTAAGAGACCAGAATTTAAAGGAATTTTATGCTTCAGGAACTCGTCCGATTTCATTAGCAAACATTATTCCGGATGTTGTAGACGAACTGCTAACCGTTCCATTTATGTTTGAATCAAGAAAAGTCACAATAATTTATGACCCGGTAGAATTAAGAAAACCAAAAGACCCCAAAAAAGAAAATAACCTGAAAAAAGACAAAGAATATGAAAAAAGATTTTGTAAATTAATTGATAATCTAACTCCTAAATATATTCTTATTATTGTTTTTGTTGAAGATGACGCAAAAAGGATTGAGCTTAATACCGCTTCAAAAATAGTAAAAAAAATAAATGAGAATGGGATTATTTTAGAATCTCCTCTTCCCAAACTTATCTTCGAATTTTATAATAACTTGTTAGCTCGCAATGTCAATAATGCCATCAAAATTTTCAGAGAATTAATTAGTGCTGGACAGGAAGCTCCTAATATTTTCGGACTTCTTGTCCAGAATATAAGATTATTATACCAGACAAAATTGTTGTTATCAGGTGAAAATCAGCATTCCCCGATTAAAGACGAACAGGCGTTCCTTAATGCATATAAGTCAAAAGAAGAAAATTTACCATCAGACTCAAGGCATAATATTCTAAAACAAAATCCATTCAGAATAAAGCACTTAATCAATTATTCTTATAACTTTACTTTAAAAGAATTAGAAGAATATTGCGAGAAATTAGTAAATCTTGATATTAAAATTAATCCTACTCAAATGGATTTATATGCTCCTGATCCCAATATTGCTTTTGAGGATTTCATAATTGATTTTTGCCAAAAACAATGATTTATTTTAACTTTAAACTTTTAAACTTATAACTGTTTAAACCATATAATTACAAGGATTTAAGTCATATATAATGAGTAAAAAAAGTAAACAAGCTGATTTAAAAACCGAACCGATCAAAATTGAAAAATCATCAAATTATTGCTTGAATTGTAATAAATTATTAACTGATGAAGAACATCATCCTTCTATATTGAAAGTAAAGGATTCTAAGGAAACTGGATTTGAGAGGAAAGATTATTGTAATGACTGCTGGCAAAGGATTCAGGATAAGAATTATTATCTTTTTTGGATTAAAAAAAGAATTAAAATAAGAAAAGACAAAAAAATATCTAAAAAAGAAAGAAATCAGATTATTTTATCTTATTTTAATCATTTGCTGAGTAAGAATGAAGAGCTCAATCAGAAAAGAGAATTGGAAGCCTTAAATATACAAAATGTTGATGAAGTAAATATACAATCATATCAAGAATCTGCAGCACAATCCATTGATTATAGATACCATTTATATTTTATAGCCCATCTGTTGATGAAGTATGGTGTTTTTAAATGGAAAAAAGATATTAAAGATGAAGAGGGGAATGTAATTATCATTTTTGAAAATAGATATACTGATGAGGAAGTAATCATTGAAGAAATTCAACCTCCCGTTGAAATCATCAAAATAATCAAAGAAGATTTACAATCATATCTAAAAGACAATCAGATTGAGCTTGAAATAATCTAAAAGCTTAGTTAATAATAAGTCCAACCTATAAAACCCTAAATTTGAGAATTGCACCAAGCATTTCCCACCTTTAAAACCTAAAACTTGAAACCTTCAAATCATAACTTTAAACTTTAAAACATTAAATTTGAAACTTCAAACCTGGAACTCGAATTTTCCAATTAAAACACTACAATAACCAATCCCAATTCAATTCATTTGCATTATCTCCTGATGATTATATAGATTTTTGCCTTATTCCCATATACATTTAACGACATAGAAGAAGGCTTTCGTGATATTAAAAAGCTTTAAAATAGCCTGAATAACCCTATAAATATGAATAGAATATGACAAAAAATAGTTATTGACATCATATGTCGTTAAAGCTATC
>Ga0315289_10008577_pt1 | contig 14761 bp, 15 predicted proteins | sample YL17G11_40_MG_FD_203452 | JGI IMG/M metagenome (GOLD analysis project Ga0315289, IMG submission 203452) | Sediment microbial communities from Yellowstone Lake, YNP, Wyoming, USA - YL17G11_40 | ecosystem: Environmental > Aquatic > Freshwater > Lake > Sediment | place: USA: Wyoming | collected...
CGTAGAGTATGTTCAACATGCCCAAGCACTTAAAGAGGGCAAAATTACCTATACCAACTTTCAAACACCATTATCATCTTTAATAGAGCTAAGAATTCTTCCCCCCGATGCGGGTATTCAATCATTCGAAGTAAGAGAAAGGTTTGATTTAATTCACTGTCACGCGTATTGTCTGCATCTTAAAAATTATTCTGGCCCGGTTATCTTATCTGACAGTTCAAGTAACATTCTTTTTTTGAAGGACTATCTTGGTTGGGGGGGAAATCGGATTGATGTCAATTACAAGTTAAGGGGATTAATATCAAGAAAATTTAACATTTACGACCCGAATTTGAACCTTAGTAGAGCCAAAAAGCTCATTGTTTGGTCAAAGTTTGCCAAAAATATACATGAAAAGCTTGGGTGTAATCCCAAAAAAATTGTCGTTATCCCACCGGGAATTGAAAGACTTCCGGCCAAAAAAATTAAACATAAAAATTTTAATATTCTCTTTATTGGTATTTGGTTTGAAAGAAAAGGGGGCCCTTTGCTCTTGGAGGCTTACAGGGCTTTAAAAAACAAATATCCCAAGATTAGATTAACCTTGATTGGCCAGGTTCCTAAAGAGGAGAAGTTATCTAGGGATATTTACCACAGAGATTATCTGCCTCGAGAAAAATTAATCCGGGAAATTTTTCCTTATACCGACGTTTTAGTTTTGGTTCCGCCGGTGGCTGAAGGTTATGGCCTAGTAGTTTTGGAAGCGGCCTCTTTGGGAATTCCCTCAATTATTAGCTCTGTTTGTGCCCTTCCTGAGATTGTCGAAAATAAAAAAACTGGCTTTATAATAACCCCTGGACGAGCAGAGGAACTTTTAAAGAAGCTTAAGACTTTAATCGAAAACCCAATCATAAAAGAAAGAATGGGAAAAGCTGCCCAAACAAAATTTCTTAGGCAGTTTTGGATTAGGGAAACAAATAAGAAACTTTTAAGAATCTATCAAGAAGCTACAGGGGGATAATTTTTTCAAAAAGTGCTTCTGCTTCGTTGGCCGCCCTATCCCAGCTGAAGTTACGACTATAAGAAAGGGCACTCTGGGAAAGTTTTCTCCTTAAGGAACGATTAGCTAATAACTTTCTAATGTTTTTGGCCAGTTCGACTGGATTATTTTTTTGGCATAGAATACCCGCCCGCCGGTTATGGATAGAATCCACCAGGCCCGCCGTTTTATAGGCGACGGTCGGTGTACCGCAGGCGGCGGCTTCGGTAACCACCAGCCCCCAACCCTCACGCAAAGAACTTGAGACCAAAACCCAAGCCTTGGATAAGAGCGCCCTCTTCTCTTTTTCGGGGAGAAAACCGGCAAAGAAGACGCGGTCCTCTATGGCCATGACCTGGCAAAGCCTTTTCAGTTTTTTAACATATTCCTCTTTTCCTCGACCGACAACGATCAGTTGAATGAGGGGAAATTCCTTATGGAGTAAACGGAAAGCCTGAAGAATATCCTCGATCCTTTTCATCTTCGTTACTCTTCCGAGACTAATAAGAAGAGGAAATTTATTTTTTTGAGGAACTTTCTTGAAAGGTCGAAAATTAAGACCAGGTGTAATGGTAAAGACATTCTTAACACCAAGCCCGGTTAAGTCCTTGGTCGTGGAGGGAGAAATTGTCAAAAAAGGGAAATTTTTGAAGATTTTAATAGAGAGAAACTCAAGAAAATAACCAATAATGGAAAAGGGGAAACGAACTTCGGAAAACCAAATGTCTTTAGCTACCTCAAGAGGAAAGAAGATGACCTTTTCCTTGACAAAGAAAGGGGTGAAAAATGGTAAACCATGTATTTGGTCAATAACAATATCATATTTACCAGAAAGATTGTTTTGGTAAAACCTGACCGTTTTATAAAGGTAAGCGACATACTCAAAAGGGGATTGGGCATAAAACACGGCTGGTCTGAGGATTTTTACTCTTTCAATTATTTCTTGATGTTTTCCCCCCGGAAAGTTGGCAGAGACAATACTTACTTTATGTCCCCCCCTAACCCACCTTTTAGCCAGTTCAAGGGTTAAAACCTCAGCCCCGCCCCAACCCGGGTGCTTAATATCTCTCCAAGAAAAAATCAGAACTTTCATGGAAAATTAAGAACTTTTCTTACCACATTTAGATAAAATCTTGCCGGTAGTATTTAAGGAGATGTTTTCGGTAGAAAACAGCCAGAGTATCCCTGAGGATGCAATAGACAAGGGAGACCTTAAGGTCCTTTCCTGTAAAATGTTTTCGAATCTCAATGGGTGCCTCAATAATCCGCTTAAAGCCAAAATTGTGGGCAACCACCAAAATTTCCAAATCGAAGGTCCAGTTTTTAATGATAATTTTAGGAATAACTGTATCTAAGACCGCCCGTCTATAAAGAGATAGCCCTGCCTGAGTGTCGGTAAGATTAAGACTGAAAAGAAGCCTCACGAAAAATTGGTATAATTTTGAACATAAACGTCTGAGGGGAGAATAATAGACCAAAGACAAAGGGTGGCGTTTCGAACCAATAACGACATCCGCCTGAAATAGCTCTATTAGGTCAAGATACAAAATAAGTTGCTTGGACGAGATACTAAAATTTCCTTCCCAAAAAAACACCAGATCTCCCTTTGATTGGCTGAATCCATAGCAGAGAGCGAATCCCTTCCCCAGTCTTTTTAAAGGGTAAGAAAGGATCTTGACGTATGGTAGGCGAGCAAGCTTGAGCTTGGAAGTGGTTCTTTCAAGACTTGAGTCAATAACACAGATAGCTTCCCATTTTTGATTTCGCTTCGCAAATTCGGCTCCCAGGTTTTTAATATCACTCACGACAAAAGACTCTTCAAAAATAGGGAAAATAAGAGAAATTTTGTGTTTCTTACCTTTTTGCCTTACCATTAATTTAGGAACTAAACTTAAGCTACGATTGTAACAAAAAGGAGAGGAAACCGCAAACCCATTACCCACTTGATCTTTTTATTTTTATAATATATAGTAATAGTAATAGTTAGGAAATAGATGGCAATAGCATTTCTTAAAAAAGTAAAATTTACCCATATTAATAGGGTCCAGATGATAGTTTTAGTGCTTTTGACAGGATACGTCGTAGCGCTTTATTGGCAGAACATTATTACTTTAGGAAGCTTGGTTTTTTTGACTCTAGGATTTGCGGTTATTGGAGTACTGTTTGTTTTCGGGGCAAGGGTTATCCAAAAAGATGGCTTTGCTAATGGTTTTAGAGACGGTGTAGATGGAATAAAGACAGCAGGGGAAAGGAGCTAGTCTTTTGAAAGTTTCATTTTTTTAGCCATTTTCCTGAGGCATTCTTGGCAAATTTTTTCTTCCTCCCACGTGTGGACAAGAATCGGCTTTTTGCAGATTGAACAGGAGATCATGTAGAGACTGTTAACACCTCCCTTCTCTCGGGCAACCTCATCAAAAGTAAAAATTATAAAGATAATTCCAATTTGAACGGCGGGAAGACCCAAAAAAAGGCTCCATCCAGGAATGCGCAAGGCCAAAACGCCAATTCCTCCCAAAAAAAGAGTTATGCTTAAAAAAAAGCTTGGTAAACTTCTTGTAAAAAATTTAGCAAAAGCCTGTCTCATATTACCCCTTATATCCTTCATCATATCATTATATGAAGTAACCTAGTGGATTTTCAATATCTCTTGTCAACCTCCCTTTGATTTTGTAAAATAAGCTCATCATTATGAAATTTCTTATTAAGCCTACGGAACCTTTTAAAATTGAGTCGGACCTTTTAGCCGTTTTCTTATGGGAAGACCCAAAAAATCCCTGGACAGATGGAGCAGAAAAAGTCGATAAGTATCTTTCAGGGATGATAAAAAGCTTAACTAATCTTGAAGATTTTGAAGGCAGAGAGGGGAAGATTCTTTACCTTAACACTCATGGGAAAATTCCCAGTCGGCAGGTCGGCCTCGTAGGTTTAGGGAAAAAAGAAAGATTCTCCCTTTATGTTTTGCGGAAGGTGGGAGCTTCTTTAGCCAGGCTAGCTTCGGAAAAAGCGGCTAAGAGATTAGCCATAAGCCTTCCCCCTGAGTGGTTTAAAGATTTCGAAGGAGAAGAGCTAAGTCAGGCAATAGTTGAGGGTGTCGCCTTGGGTAGTTATAAGTTTTTAAAATATAAAACTGATAGGGAAAAAGAGAAGAAGCGTCAGATAGAAGAAATCTATCTTTTGTCATCTGCGCCCCGTCTGTCGTCGTTAGAAAAAGGGCAGCGCTTGGGGGAAATATTTTCCCAAGCGACCATTTTTGCCCGGGATTTAGTTAACGAACCCTCCTCGGTGACCACTCCGACCTTTTTAGCTGACTTGGCTTGTAAATTAGCCAAAAACAACGGTTTTAACTGCAAAGTTTATGAGAAAGAAGAAATTAGAAAGCTCGGGATGGGAGCATTTTTGGCGGTTGCTCAAGGGACGGAGGAGCCCCCAAAATTTATAAGGCTTGAATATAACCCTCCTTCGTTAAAGCTTCGGAGGGCGAGGAAAATCGTCCTAGTTGGGAAAGGGATTACCTTTGATACTGGTGGGCTTTCCCTCAAAAAACAAGAAGATATGGAGACGATGAAAATGGATATGGCTGGTGCGGCGGCAATCTTGGGGATTTTCTCGGTTATTAAAGCTTTGGAACCCGAGGCCCATGTCATTGGTCTTATTCCAGCCACGGAAAATATGCCTTCCGGTCGGGCCATTAAGCCTGGTGATGTCGTTTCTGCCGCTGATAGCAAGACGATAGAGATAGTTAATACCGATGCCGAAGGTAGGCTAACCCTAGCCGATGCCTTAAGTATTGGAGCAAGAGAAAAGCCGCAAGTGATGATTGACTTAGCCACTTTAACCGGAGCCTGTATTGTAGCGTTGGGCGAAGAGATTGCTGGACTTTTTTCCACGGATGAAACACTAGGCAGGGAAATCCAAAGGGCGGCCGAGGCTACGGGTGAAAAACTCTGGCTGATGCCTCTGGCGGAAGAATATAAGGAGTTTTTAAAATCAGAGGTAGCGGACCTTAAAAACGTTTCCGGTAAAAAATATGGCGGGGCGATAACAGCCGCTCTTTTTTTAAAAGAGTTTGTTAATGGAGTTCCATGGGTTCATTTGGACATCGCTGGTCCGGCCTGGGAGGAGAAGGGAACAGACCTTATACCCCACGGTGGTTCCGGGTTTGGCGCAAGGACTATTTTAAAGTTTTTAATGAATCTGTAAAACTTGTTATGATTTCTGCCACTGACCTTCGAAGTGGGGTAACCTTTAGCGACGGAAAGGATATTTTCCAGGTTCTCTCCTACGAGCATATTAAATTGGGAAGAGGCACAGCTAACATTAAAGTCAAGGTTAAGAATCTAAAGACCGGGGCGATTACCGAGAAAAGCTTCATTAGCGGAGCGAAAGTTGAAGAAGCGTCTGTTGAAAAAAAAGAAACTCAATACCTATACAACAACAACAAATCTCAAATCGGGAAATCCAAATCTCAAAATTTTGTTTTTATGGACAGGGTAAGTTTTGAACAGTTTGAGTTGACAGAAGATGGGGTTGGTGAAGCAGCGCCATTTTTGAAGGAAGGAATGGAGGTTAAAATTCTTTTTTGGCAAGGGATACCCCTTTCAGTTGAACTCCCCATAAAGATGGGATTTAAAGTAAAAGATACAGGGCCAGTCATTCGGGGAAACTCCGCCGTCAATATCTATAAAGAGGCGATTTTAGAAAATGGCCTAAAATTAAAGGTTCCCTTGTTTATTAAGGTTGATGATACGATACTGGTGGATACCCGGACAGGGGTATACGTAGAGAGGGTAGAAAAATGAACTACCGTCAGGTTCCTCTTTTAGCAGTTATTGCTAATCAAAACTTCAGAAATCTCTGGCTCGGTCAGATCTTCTCTCAGATTCCTATCAATATGATGACCTTTGTTTTGCTTATTAGAGTCTATCAGCAGACGGCTTCGAATACTGCCACTTCCATTATAGTTTTGACCATTGGTCTACCTGCTATTTTTATTGGGATGATTGCGGGTGCCGTTGTCGACCGGCTCGAAAGACGGGACGTCCTTGTCGTCTGTAACCTCCTTAGAGTCTTTACCCTTCTTGGGTTTTTTCTTTCTCGGGAGACCCTTCTCTTTGTTTATCTTTTAGCCGCTGCCACTTCGATTATCACCCAGTTTTTTGTCCCGGCTGAGGCACCGACCATCCCCAGGCTTGTTTCTGGCGAGCTTCTTTTGACGGCTAATTCTCTTTTTACCTTTACGTATTATCTCTCAATGATTTTAGGGTTTGTCCTGGCCGGCCCCTTCCTTAAATTTTTTGGTCCGCATAATATTTTTCTTTTCATGAGTTTTCTTCTTTTGATTGCGGCTTTTTTTGTTTGCCGAATTCCTAAGGAAAGGGGGAAAGGGACTATTCATGGTTTAAATCTGCCAATAGACCAGATTAAAAGTGACCTTAAAGAGGGTTTTTCTTTCATTAGAAAAGAGGGTAAAGTCTCTTTTGCAATTTTTCTTTTAACTTCTTCTCAGGCGCTAATTGCTACCCTGGCCTCCCTTGCTCCTGGCTTTGCTGATAAGGTTTTAAAAATTGAACTTGAGGACACCTCCTTTCTGATAATGGGACCAGCGGCATTGGGACTAGTTTTGGGGGCGCTTGTAGTTGGTAATTTTGGGAAAGACGTTAAAAAAGATAATTTAATTAATTTTGGAATAATTATGGCGGGCTTTATCCTTTTAACGCTTTCTTTGTTAGTTAGGGCTAGCCGTTATCCATACTTTTTGTTCAAAGTTGAGAGCTTTTTACCGCCAGTTTTCCAATTTGGATTTGTGGAAATAGCTGTCTTATTGTTTTTCATCCTTGGCGCCTCAAATGCCCTAATTGATGTCCCCGCCAATACTATTCTTCAAGGTGCGACAAATAAAGAATTTCGGGGTCGAGTCTATGGCGTCTTGACCGCCATGATTGGTGGGACGGCAATCTTGCCGGTTATAGGAGGCGGAGCCTTGGCCGATATCTTGGGAGTAGGGAAAGTAATTTTTGCCATTGCCCTTTTGATTTTAGGACTGGGATTATATAGAATATTATTAAAATCTAAAATCCAAATTTCAAATGTCAAATAAAGTTCAAAATCCAAAATCCAAAAACAAAATATCTTTTGTCATTTGACCCGTTCGACTTTGCTCAGGGTCAATCCTGAGCTTGTCGAAGGATTGAGCTTTGAATTTTGTTTGAATCTTTGGATTTTGTCATTTGGATTTTTTATGCATCCTATCCTTTTTTCTATCTTTGGCCTTAATATCTCTTCCTTGGGGGCTTTCTGCGTTGTGGCGCTGATTCTTGGTCTTTTTCTTTTTTTTAAGGAAACTCATAATGAATTTAATGAGGATGATATTTTTGATGCTTTCTTTCTATCGATCTTCTCTGGCCTTTTTGGTAGCCGAGTCTTTTATGTATTGATGAATTGGGAAAAATTTGCTAAGGAAGCCTGGCGGATAATTTTTATTAACGCTACTCCCGGTTTTAACCTATACGGAGGACTAATTTTCGGTTTTTTGGCCCTATATTTCTTTTGTCGCCATAAAAAAATTTCTTTCCCAAGATTTGCTGATGCCGTTTCAGAAGGATTAGTCTTAGCTATTCTTTTAGGCAAGATAGGCATTTTTCTTGATGGAGGAGCAGTGGGATGCATAACAAACTTACCTTGGGGTTTGCCAACAATCGGCTATGAAGGTAACCGTCATCCGGTGCCTTTATACTGGGCCATCTATTTTTTATTTTCCCTTATTGTTCTTCTTAAAATCAAAAGGCAAAACCCTCCTATTGGTAGTCTTTTTCTCGCCTTTCTTTCCTTTCTAGGAATGGGGATGACAACTCTTGCTTTTTTAAAAGAAGAGATGATATACTGGCAAAGAGTGCCGGTGGAAGGTCTTTTTGGGGCATGCCTATTTTCAGGGAGTATTATCCTGCTCTACAAAAGACTAGGTAGACAGGTTAAAAATGACATAAGAATAGTCATATCAAAGATTAAAGGTCAAATATCAAAGCTAGGTAAAATAAAAAATTTTCTTTTTGAAGACGTGAAAATTAAATTTCCGCCAACTATACTTAGAAACATAGAACAATTCTTAAAAAGGGAAGAAGCAAAGACAAAAGAAGAGCTAAGCCGCCTTTCGAAAGAAGATCCCTTTAATGACACCGAGAGGTTGATCGATAATGCCGCTACGGATACCGAAGCAAAGGAACAAGCTGGTCATCAAAGGATTGAGGCGATAAAAAACGAGCTTGGCAAAACCCTTGTTAGAATCCGAAAGGCCCTTACCAAGATAAAGATTGGGAAATATGGTATGTGTGAGAATTGTGGTAAGATGATTGATACAGAGCGCTTAGCTGCTATTCCAACAGCCGTTCTTTGTGTAGATTGTCAGAAAAAAAAGGAAAAAAGCGGTTAACTTAAAGCTCTCCTAACATGAATGAATAAGCCCAAAGTTGTTTTTGAGGAGAGGGATTTCCTGGTGATCGATAAACCGACAGGTATGGTGGTGAATCGGGCGGATACAGTCGCGGCGGGAATCACAGTTCAGGATTGGGTGGAGACAAAAAATCAAAAACATCAAATAAGCTCCAAATCCCAAGACCCAAGCCTTAAAGCATTTTTTGATCGCAGCGGAATTGTCCACCGTTTGGATAAGGAAACCTCAGGTCTTCTTTTAATTGCCAAAAATCCACAGGCTTTTTATAACCTTCAGTCTCAATTTAAAGAAAGAAAAGTTGAGAAAAAGTATTTAGCTTTGGTTCATGGAAAGATCGCGCCAGAAGAAGGAGAAATAAAGGCGCCGGTTGGCCGCTTGCCTTGGAACAGGGAAAGATTTGGGGTCTTTCCTGGCGGAAGAGAAGCGGTAACGAAGTACAAATTGTTGTCAGTGTTCAGTATTGCGCGTTCAGTTTCCGGTCAGCCAGTTAAACCGATAACAGAATACTCTCTTCTTGAGGTAATTCCCCAGACCGGCCGGACTCATCAGATCAGAGTTCATTTAAAATACGCCGGCCATCCGGTGGTTGGTGATCTTTTTTATGCCGGCAGAAAAACCGCCAGGGAGGACCGGAAATTTTGTCCCCGGCTTTTCCTCCATGCCATTTTCTTAAGGATTACACATCCAACGAAGGGTACGATCTTGGAGTTTAAGAGCGCGTTGCCTAAGGATCTCCAAAGTGTATTGGATAGATTACCAGATTATTTTAATTAGGGTTGACAGCGAAGATAAACTCTCTTAGACTAAACTTGATGAACAATTCAATTGGTTTAGGTTTTACCTGGGATCTAGTCATAATTTTGGTGATTGGCTTCATTGGTGGTTTAGTGAGCCGAAAGGCCCGTCAACCGCCATTGGTGGGTTTTATTCTTGGGGGGTTTTTGTTCGGCAATCTTCTGGGCGGACTTTTGCGTATGTGGCCAGAGGTAACCGGGTTAGCCGAGATTGGAGTTGCCCTATTAATGTTCACCCTCGGTATTGAGCTTTCCTTAAGAAAGTTTATTAGGAGTGGTAAAATTATCTTTTGGGCCGCATTAATTCAGATAATCCTGACTATTTTAGTTGGTCTTATTTTTTTGCCAAGATTTGGCTTTGACTTCTACCAATCTCTTTTTTTAGGATCGTGTTTTTCTCTTTCCTCAACGGCGGTAGTAGTCAAACTTCTTGAAGAGAAAGGTGAACTTAGTACGCTACCTGGCGAGACGATGGTTACTTTTCTCCTTATTCAGGACCTTACTGTTTTGCCAATGCTTATAATTCTTCCACAAGTTGGCCATTTTGAGGGTGATTTTGCACGTTTATTAAATGAACTTTTTTTAGGTCTATTGAAGGGAGGAGCTCTTTTGGTACTGGTAGGAGTCTTTGGAAGGAAGTACCTGCCAGTACTAGTTGATAAACTAGCCACCCTTTCCTCTCGTGAACTTCTTACCTTAGGCGTTCTTGCCTTCTGTTTGCTGGCCGCTTTTGGGACCCAAGCTTTAGGCCTATCTTTTGTATTTGGTGCCTTTCTGGCAGGCCTTCTGATCTCGGAGACAGTCGAAAACCATGCCATTTTTGCCGAAATAAGGCCATTACGGGATATCTTCTCAATCATTTTTTTCGTCAGTCTTGGCTTTTTATTGCCCTTTTCCTTTTTGGTCGCTAACCTCAGTCTTATATTAATTTTAACGATTTTTTTCTCCTTTATTAAGTTTTTAATTATTTTTTTCCTTCTTCTTTATCTTAAATACCATACAAAAAGTTCCTTTATCATTGCCTCTGGCCTTTTTCAAGTAGGGGAGTTTGCCTTCGTTTTAGGAACGTTAGGAAAGAGCGGAGGCCTAATCGATGAGAATACCTATTCTCTTATCCTTTTTGTGACCCTTTTAACAATGGTAATCACCCCCTTTGTCATGGTTTCTGCGAATAAGGTTTATTTTTTTATAAAAGATTGGTTAGAGCGTCACTTTCCTCCAATATACGGGACTCTTTTCACAAAACTTGACCGCCGACTGGTAGTTGAGGAGTTGCCAATTAGTGGACATGTGGTTCTCTGCGGTTTTGGTAGAGTGGGGAGTTATGTTGGTCGAGCCCTTGAGATGGCGGAAATTCCCATGGTGGTTATCGATTATAATCGCCTCAAAGTTGCCTTTTTAGAAAAAAAAGGAATAAATGTCATCTTCGGTGACCCAGCCGAGCTGCCGGTTCTTAAGGTGGCGAAGATAGAACAAGCTTCCTTTTTGATTCTAGCTATCCCCGATAGATTTACTCAAGAGATGGTTATTTTAAACGCCCAAACTTTAAATTCTAAAATTCAAATTATCTGTCGTACTCATTTAGAGCAAGATCAAAAGAGACTAAAAGACTTGGGAGTAGGGAATGTTATCCAGCCAGAATTTGAAGCTGCTCTTTCGATGGTTAAGAAAATCCTTGCTTCTTTAGGAAGGTCAGAGGAAGAAATTTCGGGGAAAATTTCCCGGCTTAAGATTGAACACGGATTGGGATAAAATGATATAATAATTTTGACTGGATTTGATATTTAATTTTTAACCCTTTTAAATTATGGGAACTTACGGAGGTTTTTATTTTGGCGAAAAGAAAAAAATAAAGAAAGAGGTTCTCGAAAAAAAAGCCAAAAAAGCTTCCTTTGAGGCTTCCTTCGTCTTGCCAAAAGTAGAAATTGTCGGCAAGAAGAAGTTAAGGGGTTAAATTTTATAGCGCCTCAATCTCTTCATATGGCATGGACAATATAAAAAATAAAGGAAGCTTATTGGGAAGATTTTTCCTCATTCTTACCATTGTAGTGGCTTTTTTCCTTTTTAGAAGCCTTAATACCGTTTCTCTTTGGAATGGTATGGGGAGGCTAAACGTGGTGGTGAATAGTAACCCAGTTATTTTCATTTCCTTTTCCGCAAGAGACGAATCTTTTGATATTTTATCTATCCCCTCAAACACTTACATAGAGGTTCCTCACGGCTATGGTTTCTATCAGGCAAGATCCGTCTTTGGTCTAGGTGAGATAGAAGAAAAGGGAGGAATGTTGTTCAAGGAGGCGATCCAAGAATTTTTGGGCCTACCGGTTGACGGTTGGCTTGCGATGAAAAATGATGAATGGAAAATAGACAATGGAAAGGAAGGAATATTGAAACTTAGGAATAAACTCTTCGGCGTCGGATGGCTTAAAAAAATGCCCGAATTGCGAACGAATTTTAACCTTTGGGATCTTTTAAGGTTTTGGTTGAAGATAGGGTTAATTAGGCCGGATAAAATTAATTTTATCGACCTTAAAGAAAATAGTTGTCTTTCAGATTTTATTTTGGCGGATGGGACGGTCGTCTTAAAGGACGAGGTGAGTTGCCTTGACTCTATCGCCAAAAAATATTTCATTGAAGAAGAAATAAGGCAAGAGGGTCTTTCCATAAAAATAGTTAACACAACCAATTTTCCAGGACTGGGGGTGAAAGCAGCCAGGCTAGTTGACAATATCGGCGGGAGGGTTTTAAGGGTAGAATCCGCTGAAGAGGAAAGAATTGAAACTGAGATATTAGTGGAGAAGAGGAACCTAGAGAAGAAGACATTAAGAAGAATAAGCAAAGGTTTGAATGCAAAAATTGTAGAAGGGGAACCGGAGGATTTTGACGTTGTTATTTTTTTGGGGAAAGATTATCAAAAAAAATTGGAAGAGAAATAATTAGCGTCTAATTACTCTTCCTCAGGGATTGCTACTTCTTTTCTTCCCGCCTCTTCATCGGTGAACGCTGTGGTTTCTCTCTCATCAATGGCAAAAGATTCCTGCCGTCGAGCGGATAGAGAAGGTTCAGCTCTTACTGGAAAGGAAGGTTGGTTTTTAAGACGGTCACATCTTTTCGTTTCCTTTATAAGAACCATAAGATGGGGAGAAAGACGCTTAATGTAGCCTTCGTAAGTATTCCCCAATTTAATAAATTTAATTAAACGAAATGCTACATCATCAGGGAGGGCTCCAAGATAGTTTTTTTCTTCGTCTCTTGCTTCGATAGTATGTCTTCTAACTTTAAGAAAAACACGTTGCCCACAGGATAAGGCAGAAAGAGTTTTTTTACAGGCAACATTAACCAATTCAATAACTCTTGTTTTTCCAGGTTCCTCTAAAAAGGCAGTTGGTGAAACAGAGGAAACCCCATTTCTTCTAACCCTAGAGAACTCCTTCAGTTTTTTTAAGTTTCGCAGGGCGATTGGATTATAAGGATTCAAAGAAAGAATGTTCCGGCAGGTAGCTTTTGCACGTTGCCAGTCGCCTTTTTGAATATATGCATGGGCTAACCTATTTAATACTTCAATATTCTCAGGATTTTCCTCAAGAATCTTAAGGTTAAGAGCAATAGCTTCATCCCAGTTGCCCTTAAGAGCTGCTGTTATCGCCAGGTTTTCATCGTTCATAACATTGATTTTTAAAGATATCTTCTTTCATTGAAATTGTCAAGAAGAATCGGAGGGTTAGAGGTGGCGAACTTGTTCCACCTCTTAGGTGGAATACTTGTCAAGAGGAGGGGAAGGTGGTAAGATAAAACTGAAATAATCAAATGCCACAAATGACAAATCAATTTCAAATATTACAAATAATCAAATTAAATTTGTTTATTGATTTAGTTATTTGAAATTTGCTTATTTGATTATTTCATAAGGTTATGTCTGGACATTCTAAATGGAGTCAAATTAAAAGACAAAAGGGAGTTGCCGACATTAAGCGCGGCCAAATTTTTACCAAAATCGCCAGTCTTATAACCATTGCCGTTTGTGAGGGTGGAGGAGTGGCTGATCCTGAGGGTAATTTCCATCTGAGATTAGCAATTGAAAAAGCCCGGACGGCTAATATGCCCAAAGAAAATATTCAAAGGGCAATTGAACGAGGGGTAAAGTCGGGTAAAGAAGGGGGATTAGAGGAAGTATTTTTTGAAGGCTACGGCCCGGGGGGTGTGGCAGTTTTAGTTGAAGCGACGACAGATAATCATCAACGAACGATGTCTGAAATTAAAAATATTTTTGAACATAGCGGGGGAAATTTGACAAGACCAGGCTCCGTTTCATTTCAATTCAACAAAGTCGGCCAGATAACAATTTTGCTAAATGACAAGTCGAAAGAAGAAATTATGCTTTCAGCTATTGATTTTGGCGCCCAGGATCTCGAAGAGGTGGGAAGTTCCATTTTAGTTTATACAAAGCCTCAGGATCTAATGGCGATAAAAAATAAAATCCTCAAAGCCGGATACAAGATTGAGTCTGCCGAGCTAGTAATGAGACCAACAACGACGGTTACCATCACCGATAGGGAATTATCCAAAAAAGTTTTTGATTTTATGGGAAAAATTGAAGAGAATTCGGATGTTCAGAAGGTTTATGCTAATTTCGATATTCCTGATGAGCTACTTTAAAAGAATGTTATATGTTAATTTTGGGAATTGACTCAGGGATAGCCAGTACTGGATACGGGATTGTCAAAAAAAATACCGAGTCTAGTTATAACAAAAATAATAATGGCCTCAATCTCGTCATTTACGGTGTTATAAAGACGCCGGTTGGGATGACGATGGGGGAGAGACTAAACCTTCTTCACCTTGGTTTAAAAAAGATAATCAAAAATCATGCGCCAGATTGTTTAGTTTTAGAACAATTATTCTTTGGCCGCAACACAAAAACGGCCATGATGGTAGGTTAAGCTAGGGGAGTAGTGATGTTGACGGTGGCCCAGTTTCGTCTTCCTCTTTTTGAATATCAAGGATTAGCTGTAAAGAAAGGTTTGACTACAAGCGGACGGGCGAAAAAAAGCAAGTTCAAAAAATAGTTAGAAAAATTTTGAGAATGCGGCTTCTTCCCCGCCCCGACGATGCGGCTGATGCTTTGGGAATTGCCATCTATCACGCAATGAAGATGGGTATGTGATGAGATTTAAGTTTCGCTTGTTTAAAAAAATCAAAAGAGGTAATCTTTTGACTAAACGCCAGCAGTTTGTTATTGTGACTGCTATTTTGACTGTTGGTCTTTTGGTGACTCAGCTGGTTGGGCTTGAGCGTCGTTTTGAGATGGTTGCCATTCTCTCAGTTTTGACTTTTATTCTTTGCGCTTTGGTCCTAAGGGAGGATTTGACGGGAATAGAATGGGTAACTCTCCTCTCTTTGCCTACCATTTTTACCCTTGCCGTTTCTCTCTTTTATTTTCTTATACCTGTCCGTTGGTTAACAAGGTTACCAACCGCAACATTTTACGCCCTAGGACTCTAT
>Ga0315289_10008578_pt1 | contig 14760 bp, 8 predicted proteins | sample YL17G11_40_MG_FD_203452 | JGI IMG/M metagenome (GOLD analysis project Ga0315289, IMG submission 203452) | Sediment microbial communities from Yellowstone Lake, YNP, Wyoming, USA - YL17G11_40 | ecosystem: Environmental > Aquatic > Freshwater > Lake > Sediment | place: USA: Wyoming | collected...
GGGGCGAAACGCCATGGCCAGACTCCTTTCCAAAACCGACAGTCCATCATAGACTCCAGGGACAAAAAGAAAAGAACCTCCCTACCGGAATTGTGACACAGCCTGTGCGCTTGCCGCTGCCACCCGGACATTGGCTTGGGGTACGAAGAACTCAATCGCGCTCGGTATAAAGGGTCCCCAAACGCGTCTTTTCGCGCTTGGAGTCCCAACCATGGCACCTATTCTGCATGGTGGCTGACTCTGGCTTTGGGCGGGGCCGGGGACAGGAATGTGGGTGGTCGAGAAATGAGGTTGCTACGAAGAGCGAGGGCGGGCTTGTGGCCCGCCGTCGCCCGTTCAGCAGCTATTTAGAACGATGCCGGTCGAGGCTCCGATTACTTGTCCTTGGCCTCGAACTCGGCGTCGATGACGTCTTCGCCGCCCTTGCGCTTGACTTCGGCTTCCGGACCCGGACGCGGGCCCTGCTGCGCCTGCCCGGCGGAGGCCGCCTGCTTCTTGGCCGCTTCCTCGTACAGGGCCTTGCCCAGCTCCTGAGTGGCCTCGTTGAGCGTGTCGATCGCGCGCCGAATCGCGGCGGGATCTTCGCCCTTGACGGCTTCCTTCAGGTTGTTGACCGCGCTCTCGATCCGTCCGCGTGTCTCGCCGGAGACCTTGCCGCCGTGCTCCCGCAACGTCTTTTCGGTGGAGTAAACCAGTTGGTCCGCCTGATTCTTCAGATCGACGACCTGCCGGCGCTTGCGGTCCTCTTCGGCGTGGGTTTCTGCATCCCGGGTCATTCGCTTGACCTCTTCATCGCTGAGTCCGGAGCTCGACTTGATCTCGATGGACTGCTGTTTGCTCGTGCCGAGGTCCTTGGCCGAGACGTGCAGAATGCCGTTGGCATCGATATCGAACGCGACCTCGATCTGCGGAATGCCGCGGGGCGCCGGCGGAATGTCGGTCAACTGGAATCGGCCGAGCGTGCGGTTGTCCCGCGCGAACTCGCGCTCGCCCTGGAGGACGTGGATGTCCACCGTCATCTGGCCGTCGGCCGCCGTGGAGAAGATCTCCTTCTTGCTGGTCGGGATGGTCGTATTGCGGTCGATGAGCTTGGTCATCACGCCGCCGAGGGTCTCGACGCCGAGTGACAGCGGCGTCACGTCCAGCAGCAGGATGTCCTTCACGCCCACGTCGCCCATCAGCACGGCCCCCTGAATGGCCGCACCCAGCGCGACCACCTCATCGGGGTTGAGGCTCTTGTTCGGCTCTTTGCCGAAGATGTCCTTAGCAATCTGCTGGACCTTCGGGATTCTCGTCGAGCCGCCGACGAGCAGGACCTCGGCAATATCCTTGGGACCGAGCTTGGCATCTTCAATCGCTCTGTAACAGGGCGCCTTGAGGCGCTCGAAGACGTGGTCGCACAGCGACTCGAACTTGCTGCGCGTGAGCGAGATCTGCAGGTGCTTCGGGCCGGACTGGTCCGCCGTAATGAACGGCAGATTCACCGTGGTCTCCATCTGCGAGCTCAGCTCGATCTTGGCCTTCTCGGCGGCCTCGAGCAGCCGCTGGTGGGCCATCGGGTCCTGGAGCAGGTCGATGCCTTCCTTCTTGCGGAACTCCTCGGCGAGGTAATTGACAAGCACGGCGTCCAGGTCGTCGCCGCCCAGGTGCGTGTCGCCGTTGGTGCTGAGCACCTCGAAGACGTTGTCGCCGATGTCGAGAATCGAGATATCGAAGGTCCCGCCGCCGAAATCGAAGACGGCCACCTTCTCATTGCGTTTCTTTTCCAGGCCGTACGCCAGGGCCGCCGCCGTCGGCTCGTTGATGATGCGCTCGACCTTGAGCCCGGCGATCGTGCCGGCGTCCTTCGTCGCCTGGCGCTGGGCATCGTTGAAATACGCCGGCACCGTAATGACGGCCCGCTCGACCTTGTCGCCCAGATAGGTCTCCGCCGTCTTCTTGAGGTCCTGGAGAATCATGGCTGAGATTTCCGGCGGCGTGTACAGCTTGCCCCGGGCCTCGACCTTGACCAATTCGTCCGGACCGCCGACAACCTTGTACGGCACGAGCTTCTCTTCTTCCGCCACCTCGCTGCTGCGCCGGCCCATAAACCGCTTGATGGAGTATATCGTATTCTCCGGGTTGGTGATCTGCTGGTGCTTGGCCAGCTCGCCCACCAGGATTTCGCCCTTATCCGTGAACGCAACGACAGAGGGGGTAAGCCGCGAGCCGCGCGAATTGATCAGCACTTTCGGAGCCGAACCCTCCATCACGGCCACAACGGACAGCGTCGTACCCAGGTCTATGCCAATAATCTTATTCGTTGCCATGACTAACGTCCTTTCCTTGCCCTTTCGTTGACAGCCAACGATTCCCAGAAAGCACTTCCGTCCGCCCATCGCGCATAGATACATACTCGATAGCGGTCAATAATGTGCAAAACCCGTGCCAGTAGCGGCCCGGATGTGTGAGGGAAACCTAAGTCTCTGTCTGGCAAGCCGTTATGCACGCTTCCACGACGTAACGGAAAACGACAAATCCCCCAATGCCGCTGGTATTTGTCAAATTATCGTGCCATTTTGGCAGGGGGGCCGGTTGGCAATTGCGGACCGGATCAAGACCGCAGGCTGCGTCGGTCGATGGACGATTTTGATGACGGTACTGGCACTCACGGGAAAACGCACCTGTTGCGCGCCCATTTCTTCTGCGGTCTCACGTCTATATAGCGAGAAGCTAAGTGATGGGCAAGGAGATTGCTTATGAGAAGAGTGCTACCTGCTAGGTCAACACCCTGCTTGCCGTCACGGGCAGTCGGGCAGTCGACGATGCAGATTAACATTTGACAAGATGCGGCGTCTTGGTTAAGCAGAGCAAGAGGATCCGGATGATTCATCTCTTCGGCGGCCGGATCGCCGAGGAGCAAGAAACCGCCCACAAGGAGCGGGAAGACACGGAACTTCGGCCAAGCGGCTTTGAGGTGTCCCGATGGGAACGCTGTGGCAGGATATACGCTATGCAACTCGGGTCCTGGCGAGGAACCCGGGCTTCACGGTCATTGCCGTGCTCTCGCTGGCCGTAGGCATCGGCGTCAATACCGCCCTCTTCAGCACGCTCAACGCGGTTCTCTTGCGCGAGTTGCCCGTGCGCTCGCCCCACGAGCTGCGGGTGCTCAACTGGGTCGGTCCATGGCCTCGGGAGTATACCATGAGCGGCGAAAGCATGTTTATTGCTCGTGGATACTCGCGCCACGGGGTATTCTCCTTTCCCATGTACTGCACCTTTCGCGGCCAGGGCACAGGATTCTCGGAGATCTTTGCCTTTGGGCGGACAGACCCTTTGACGGTCGTGGCTCGCGGCCACGGCTTCAAGGCGGAAGGACTGCTGGTGACGGGCAGCTTCTTCAAAGGCTACGGAGTCAGCGCGTTGATGGGCCGGACGATCACGCCCACCGACGATCAGCCCGAGGCGCAGCCTGTGGCCGTCATTACCTACCGGGCATGGGAACGATACTTCGCTAACGATCCCAATGTCATCGGCGGAACCATGACGTTGAACACAGATAGCTTCACCGTCATTGGCGTGCTGCCTCGCGACTATGTCGGGCCGTTCGCGGGCGATGAGGCCGATGTCTATGTCCCGTTGTCTTTCCAGCCGCGGCTCCGTCCGGATGATCCCCTGACATCCCCTGACCATTACTGGCTTCCCATCATGTTCCGGCTGGCGCCCGGGGCTACCACCGCGCAGGCCATGGCATCGCTGGAAGTGCTCTGGCATCAACAGATGCGAGATCGCTGGGACGAAGCATCGAAATCCAAGGCTGGCCCGCCGGCCCTGCTGGTTTTCGATGGCCGCCACGGCCCGGTGATCGACCGGGAACATATGGGCCGGCAGTTCCGGGAATGGATGGCGGTCGGCGGTCTGCTGCTTCTGATCGCCTGCGTGAACCTGGCGGGCTTGCTCCTGGCTCGCAATACCGTCCGAGAGCATGAGATGGCGATCCGGGTGGTCCTGGGTGCTGGGCGCTGGCGCCTGATGTGTCAGTCGCTCGTGGAGAGCCTGTGTCTATCCGCGGCCGGCGGCATCCTCGGAATCCTCCTCGCCTGGTGGGGCAGAGGCGTGCTGCGGAATCTGCTCCCCAACTTGTTCTCCGAGATTCTTGACGCTCCGCAATACGCCCACTTCGATGTGCGAATCGATCCTGTCGTGCTGATGTTCACCGTCGGGTGCGTGTGCGCCACGGCGGTATTGATTGGTTTGCTTCCGGGGTTGTTCGACGCGAGGGTCAATCCCGGCACGCGGCTCCGAAGCACACGAGTTCGCGGTGCGCCTCGGATGCGCCTGGGCAAAGCACTGGTGGTCCTGCAGATCGCGCTATCGGTGATCCTGGTGATAGGTACAGGTCTGCTGGTGCACGTCCTGGTCAATCTGTACCGCGTTGAGCTCGGCTTCAACCCGAAGAACCTGCTGGTCTGCCATGTGAACGCCGCTCAGGCGGGATATGAGGACCCCAAGCGCACGCAGTTCTACGAGCAGGTCGATCAGGCCTTGGCGAGCCTGCCAGGGGTGCGTTCGGCGGGATTTGCGGATCAATGCCACATCGGCGCCGGCTGGGACTTCTGTTACGTGTCCATTCCTGAGCGGTCCGTCAAGGATCTGCTGGTCCCCTGCATGCTCGTCAGTGATTCATTCCTGGAGACATTGGGGATTTCGCTTCTGCTCGGGCGTGGATTCAACGATCTGGACAGACCGGGCCCAGTACGTACTGTCATCGTCAACCAGGCCTTTTGTCAGAAGACCTTTGGGGGCGAGAATGCCGTTGGCAGAATGTTCAGGGGTGGCGACCGGGACTGTCAGATTGTCGGTGTGTGTGCCGATGCGCACTACCTCACCATCTCCTCACGCGATCGCATGCGGCCACTGATCTACTTCTCCTACCGCCAGAAGCCTGCGTCGGAGATGTGGTTCGCGTTGCGTACGGCTGTGCCGCCAGAGACCCTGATGCCGGCGGTGCGTAAGACTGTGGCGGCGCTCGACCCCGTGGTCCCGCTGACCATCACCACCCAGTCGCAGTTGTGCAGCGCCACGATCGCGTGGCAGCAGACGCAGGCGGCGATGGGGGTAGGGGTTGCGATCTTGGCATTGGCGTTGTCGTGCATTGGAGTTTACGGCTTGATGGCCTACAGCGTCACCCAGCGCACCGGGGAGATCGGCATCCGCATGGCCATCGGCGCACGGCCGCAGGATGTCTCCCGGGCCCTCCTGCGCGAGGCCCTGTTCCTGGCGGGACTGGGAGCCGGAATCGGTGTGCCTCTGGCCTTCGTGGCCGTGCGGATCATCAAGTGGGTTCGCTACTTTGGCGTCGCACCCTACGACCCGGCGGTATTGGGCATGACGCTGATCGTTCTGGTCGGCGTAGTATTGCTGGCCGCCTGGATTCCCGCCCGTCGGGCCGCCAAACTCGACCCGATGACAGCACTGAGACTTGAATAGGGGCAACGATGGCATCTTTGGGGCAAGACATGCGATACGCATTGCGGCAGTTGCTGAAGCACCCAGGCTTCACGGCTGTCGCTGTCCTCTCGCTAGCGGCGGCCATCGGCGCGAATACTTCACTCTTCAGCGCCTTCAATGCCGTATTCCTGCGGGAGTTGCCCGTGCGTGCCCCTCGTGAATTGCATGTGCTCAACTGGGTTGGCCTGGTTCGTGAAGACAAGCCTTACAGGATTGCGACCGACGAAGCAGTCGGAATTCCTGCCGATGTCGTTCGAATGCGTTATGGGATATTCTCCTACCCCATGTACCGTGCTTTCCGTGACGATGGAAAGGGATGCTCAGAGGTCTTCGCCTTCTCGCGGACCGATCCTCTGACGTTGGTGGCTTGCGGTCGCGGATCCAAGGCCCAAGGCCTCCTGGTCACCGGCAACTTCTTCGCCGGCTACGGGGCCAATACACTGATCGGCCGGACAATCACGCCCCAGGACGATCAGCCCGCCGCGCAGCCGGTGACCGTCATCACATATCGGGCCTGGGAGCGGTATTTCGACAAGGACCCCAACGTGATCGGCCGGACGGTGATGCTGAGCGGCAATGATTGCACCATTGTGGGCGTGTTGCCTCGCAGCCACGTCGGCCCGTTGATCGGCGATGAAGCGGATTTCTATGGGCCCCTGTGCCTGCAGCCCCGCCTGAAACTCGACCTCTCGATGACATCAATCGACCATTACTGGCTCCACGTCATGGTGCGCACATGCCCCGGATATCCCGAGGCCCAGGCCAAGGCCTCGCTGGAAGTGCTCTGGCGCCAGTACATGCGTGACCACCTGGATGAACGCACTCCGTCGGCCCTGCTGTTCCTGGACGGCCGCCACGGCCCCCTGATCTATCGTTTCCTCATGAGCCAGACACCCCTGCGCCTGCTGTATGCCGGAGGTCTCGTGCTCCTGATTGCCTGCGTCAATCTGGCGGGCCTGTTGCTGGCGCGCAACGCCGCCCGCGAACACGAGATCGCGATCCGTGCGGCTCTCGGCGCCGGCCGCTGGCGACTCATCCGCCAATCCCTGGCTGAGAGTCTCGCCGTCTCCCTGCCGGGCGCAATCCTGGGCTTTATCTTCGCCTGGTGGGCTAATTCCGTCTTGCGGAGTCTGCTCCCAAGCTTCCTGCCGGGCGCGGATCACATTCACGAAGAGGCTCGCTTCGATGTGCGGATCGACGCGAACGTGCTGGCATTCGCACTCGGGGCTGTACTCCTCACGGCATTGCTGGTCGGCCTGCTTCCGGGACTGCTGGCCGCCGGAGTCAATCCTGGCGCCAGGCTACAGAGTACCCGCGTGCGGGGTGGACCACACCTGGGCTTGGGAAAAGTCCTGGTGGTCGGGCAGATCGCGATGTCGCTGGTGCTCGTGACTGGCACGGGCCTGTTACTCCGCAGCCTGGCGAATCTGCAAAACGAAGAACTGGGCTTCGATCCGAAGAACCTGCTCGTCTTTCACCTGAATGCCGCCGACGCCGGATACGAGGAAAGCCGGCGCACACGATTCTACGAAGATGTTAACGAGGCCATTGCCGCCATCCCCGGAGTGCGCATGGCTGCATTCGCCGACTCGTGCCACATTGGCACCCCGTGCAATGCTCGCCTTGTCGATGTCCCCGAACGCTCGATACGGGAGATGGTGAGCCGCTGCCTGGTCGTCAGCGATTCGTTTCTCGCAACGCTCGGAATTCCTCTTCTGCGCGGGCGCAGCTTCGGCGTTCTGGACGGCCCGGGTCCCGTGCGTGCGGCCATCGTCAACCAGGCTTTCTGCCAGTCCGTCTTCCCCGGCGAGGACCCGATTGGCCGGTTCTTCAAAGTCGGCGCTCGTGACCACCAGATTGTGGGCGTCTGCGGCAATGCGAAACACGGCATGCGTGAGGACCAGGGGGAAACCATATACGTGTCGTACCGGCAGGCACCGGCGCCGGAGGTGTGGTTCGCCGTCCGCACAGCGGTTGCTCCGCTGACCTTAGCTCCGCAGGTTCGCAGGGCGGTGGCAGCCCTCAATCCTCTGATCCCTTTGACGATAACAACGCAGACAGCCTTGTGCAATCTCCTCATGCTGAGACCTCGGGTCTACGCTTCACTGGGCGTGTTCTTCACATTACTCGTGCTGGCGCTGGCGTGCATCGGGATCTACAGCCTGATGGCGCACAATGTGGCGCTGCGCACGGGAGAAATCGGGATTCGCATGGCCATCGGTGCCCGGCCGCAGGACGTGTCGCGGGCCATCCTGCGCGAGGCCTTGCTATTGGCAGGACTGGGAGTGGGGATCGGCGTGCCCCTGGCCCTGGTGGCGGTGCGGATCATCCGATGGCTTCTCTACGGAGTGAAGCCCTATGACCCGGCGACGCTGGGTGCGGCGGCAATGGTGCTCATCGGCGTGACGGTGCTGGCCGCGTGGATTCCCGCCCGCCGGGCCGCCAGACTCGATCCGATGGCAGCCCTGAGATTCGAATAAGCGAGACAAACCGGACTCGATAGCAGGGAACGGTGTCCGGCAGGAAACGACGCCCATCCGCTCACGATTGCTGGTGCAGGGCGTCGCGGATGATTTGGGCGCGCAGGGCGTCGCGGTGGGTGACGTCGAGGGATTTGCCGTAGTTCAATTGCAGATGGGCCGGCAGCGTCAGCATGAACAGGCGATTAATTGTCCGGATGGAGAGCCGGTCGTTTTCATCGCGGCCGGAGTCATCGTGCAGGGCGCACAGGCGCTCGATGGCCGGCGTGCTGGCGCCCATGTGCTCGTGCATGTTCAGGCCCAGGCGCAGGTGACTCAGAAGAAAGAGCGCCTCCTGCGAGCTGATCAGGTGGGCGTTCTGGAGCAGGGCCATCGCGCGCGCGATTTTGTCGTCGAGCGTGTCCGACTGCTTGGCCAGCAGTTGCTTCCTGGCGGTCTTCTCATACTCGACAATCTCCGGAATAATCACGTTCTCAAACTCGGAGACGACTCCCTTCTCATTGACGCCCAGCGAAACCTGGTTGGAGAGCTGGTACAGGTCACTGGCTGCCTCGGTGCCCTCGCCGAAGAGGCCGCGAACCGCCAGGTTCATATCCTTGGCCGCACCCAGGAATTTCTCAATCTGTCCCGTCAGCTTCAGGGCGGGCATGTGGAGCATCACGGACACGCGGATTGCCGTGCCCAGATTCGTCGGACAGGCGGTCAGGTAGCCGAAGCGCGGGCTGAACGCATACTCGACCCGCTCCTCGATCATGGTGTCGATCCGGTCGATCTGCTCGGCACAGGCGGCGAGCTGGCAGCCGGCCTTGAGCACCTGCAGCCGCAGGTGATCCTCTTCATTGATCATGGCCGTGAAGGACTCGCGCCGGGCGATCACCGCTCCCCGCGGCCCGGTGGCCATCGCATGATGGCGGCTGATCAAGTGCCGCTCGACCAGGACGTTGCGGGTCAGCTCCGATTCCTTGTCCACGCTGATGTAGAACACCTCGTCGCCGAGATTCAAAGACATCAGGACGGATTTGAGCTTTTCGAGGATTTCCGCCTTTTCCTCCACGGAGCAGTTGCTCAGAAAGCGGTGTCCGGCCAAGTTCCGGGCGAGGCGAATCCGGGAGGAGACGACGATATCCGCCAGCGGCCCGGTCCCGCTGAACCACTCGTTAATATCGTGACTGAGGTCGGTCAGTTCCATAGTTCTTGATCCGTGAGCCGGCGCAACAGGCCCTCCGACTCGCCTTATTCGAACTGCTTCATCTTATCCCGCAGCTTGGCCGCCAGCTCGTAGTCCTCATCGCGGACCGCATCCTCCAGTTGCTTGCGGAGTTGCGACAGCTCCACGAATTTCTTGGTGTCTTTGGGGACCTTGGTGGGCACCTTGCCGCAATGGTTCGACTTGCCGCCGTGGGCCCTCTCAATCAAGGGCAGCAGGGCCTGCTCGAAGACTTTGTAATCCAGCGGGCAGCCTAAGGTCCCTTCCTTGCGCAGACGCTCCAGCGTAAAGCCGCAGCTCGGGCAAACCGATTCCTCGGAAGGGCCGAAGATCTCCTCATCGGAGGGCTGCACGGCCAACAGGTGGCTGAGCAACTCGTTGACGGACATCTGGCTGTGAGCCGCCACACCCTGCTCCACGGCACACTGCTCACAGATATGCATTTCGGTGCGCACCCCCTCGCTGATCTCCGTCAGGTGGATGGTGGCCGTTCGTTTCTGGCAAATCTGGCACTGCATAAGACCCCTGCGAGTAACCTCTCGCACTACCCAAAATTCCAGCGGGGCTCTGACGCCCGCTCGACCGCCGTCCGTTCCGCACGGCGTCAAAGCCGCTATCATTGTATCGGCAAATCGACCCCTCAACAACAGCTTGTCGAATGGGCACGCCTGCCGCTCGTGAGCCCTCACCCCGAGGCCGCCGAGCCCTGAATGACAGCCGAGGCATCTATGCTATCAAAGCGGACGTTTCGGGACAACACCCATATGCCTTCCGGCGTTTATATCGGGTACGTTGTTATCTGTCCGATTGTTCCGAAACAGGCGATCCTCTACGGCAAAGTCCCTGTTTCTATGTTTTATGATGACATGCTCGGCCGGCATGCAGCACGGGCGGCCCGTTACGTCTTCTGGGCCCTCAATCGGGTAAACCGCTCCTCCAGGCGCTTGCGCACGCTGTCCGGAATCAGGTTCGACAGGTCGCCGCCCAGCGAGGCGATCTCGCGAATGAGCGTCGAGCTGGTGAACCCGTACTGCTCGCTGGTCATGATGAAGATCGTCTCGATCCCGGCTACGGCCCTATTCGTCATGGCCAACTGAAACTCGTATTGTACGTCCGTCAAGCTGCGAAGCCCGCGCAGAATCACATCCGCCTTTCGCCGAGCCGCATATTCGACCGTCAGACCCTCAAAACTCTCCACGAGCACACCCGGCATATCCCGGATCAGCTCGGTAATCATCTCGACCCGCTCCTCGGGCGTGAAGAGCTGGTTCTTGATCGGGCTGCGGCCGACCGCGATAATCAGCTCATCGAACAGCCGCATCCCGCGCTTCACCACGTCCAGATGCCCGTTGGTAATCGGGTCGAACGACCCGGGGAAAATCGCCCGCACATACTTATGATCCATGCCGACCCTTCCTAACCAAAACGCCCCGCCATTATACCCGCCCCCCGCCACGCCGGCAACAAGCACCTCCTCCCAAGCCCTTTTCGCCCCTTTTTGCACGCTTTCGCCCTTTCTTTCGCCCGAAACTGCCCGTTCTGGGCGCTTCCTGACTATTTCTTGAAACCACCAAGAACACCAAGGGCACGAAGAATGGCCCGCCGCCAAGACCGCAGAGGTCCGCTGACCTGTCATTCCCGCGCAGGCGGGACTCCAGAGTCTCTCATCCGCAGACTATGTCATTGCGAGTGCAGCGCGGCAGTTCGGCCATTATTGGCGTCGCTTGCCAATTTTGATCCGCTGCTCAGAGACGACGATGAACGAGCCCTGGAGCTTGTCCGCATACAACTCCAGTAGCCGTGAGATGACTTGAATTTTCGGGCCGGGCCGCTCATCCTTCAGACGCAGCAGGACGACGCCGGCGTGGGCCTTTCCACTCCGAAAGACCTTCTCCCCGAAGTCTTTGTCGTAAGAGCCTTTGTCCAACTCCGCCAGATGCTCGCCCCGTACAAGGAACTCGTGGCCAGGCTCGATCACTTGGAGCAGGCGGTCGGGGCCCACGACGAACAGATCGTCGCCATCGTCGAGGCGATTCGCCTCCTGATGCCGGCGGAGGAAGAGCCGCCCAGAGAACCTTTCGGTTTCCGCCGGGCCAAGAAGAACTGAAAACCGGCAACAGACTACCGCCGGCCCCCGGCCGGACTCTCACGATCCTGTCATTGCCCGCGAAACGCGGAAAGCTTACGCACGACGCAACCCGCACGACGAACTAATCATCCGCAGATTGCGCCGATTTTCGCAGATTTCCCGCCGCCGGAGGCGCCCTGTTCAATCATCAATCACAAATCATCCATCATCAATGCAAACGCCCTTCAAACTTGACACTTGCCGCCCTCGTCTTTTCCAATCATCAATCCCACGCCTCCTGCCTTCCGGCCCGCTAAAGACTAGAAGAAGGGGTGTCCCGCGGAGTCTCCTTCGCGCATAATTATATAATTAAAGACGCGGCCCCGCTCCCTCGGCCCCGCTCCCTATTTTCAGATCACAAGACAACGATAGTTTCACTGACGCACCAGATTGACACAGATTCCAACTGGGAACTGTCAACCGAGAACTGTCCACCGCCTTCCATTCGCTCCGAAAAAATACCGGACCGCTTTAATTCTCCCGGCTGCGGGCGGCGTCTGAATTTTCTATGTAGATTGTGGATTTTTGCTAGACAAGGATTTCAAGATACAGTATAGATCAAAGTGGCAATTGCGGTCCTCGGACTTAAAGGACCGCTGACACCCACGGTTGGACAGGTGGATGCGGTGGTGGGAGAAAAGACCGATTCGCATTTCTTGCGGCGGAGCAGCGTCTTTCCCGCGTAACGATGCCGGCGATTTGCCCTGGTGGCAAAAAAAGGCCGGTGAGTCCATGCGCCCAGACGCGACGCTCACCGGCCAGGCCCGACCCGGGGATCTGGTTTGCCCACCCGAGCCGAGTTTCAACCTCTTATGTTGCAAACCGGACAGAAGGCAACCACAAATGGCATTGGGACTGTCCTTCGCTGGGGTGGCGCTGGTGGCCGCTGAGGGGGCAACGAAGCGTCCCTGCGCCCACGCGGGATGTGAGAACCGGCAAAGAGCCGGATGTGCGGCCGCCGCGCACGCGCCGATGCCCTGCCGCCTGGCAGAATGTGGGGACGTGAATCTGCGCGCGCGCAGTCCGCCGGGCGCTCAAAAACACCTCTGAATCGAACTCGGTCCATCGTAAGAATATCAACATTTCTTTCAGGAGGGTCAAACCATGACCTGTACAACAAACCTTAAGATGTGGCTGACAGCCTGCTCGTTTTTACTGGCACTGGTCGGTACCGCCACGGGAGCGACGATCTATGTCCCAGGCGGCTACAGCAGCATCCAGGCAGCAATCAACGCAGCCGCTTCAAGCGGCGACGAGATCGAGGTTGCCCAGGGGACCTACCATGAGACCATAAATTTTAACGGCAAGGCCATCAAGCTGTATAGCAGCAGCGGGCCAGCCCTCACCACCATCGACGCGACGGGTCTGGATGCCTCCGTTGTGACCTGCACAAGCGGTGAAGGCTCTGGAACCATCCTTGAGGGCTTTACTATCACCGGCGGTAGCGGCACCGTCGCCGATCCCAGACGTGGTGGCGGAATGTACAATTTGAGCAGCAGCCCGACGGTCACCAACTGCATCTTCAGCAGTAATACGAGCACCGGCCGCGGCGGCGGGATGTGCAACTACGGAGGCAGCAACCCGACGGTGACAAACTGCAACTTCAGCGACAACACGGGACACTATGGCGGCGGGATGCATAACACTGGCAGCAGCCCGACGGTGACAAACTGCAACTTCATCCGAAATACAGGATACACCGGCGGCGGGATGTCCAACGAGTTTAGCAGCAATTCCATCGTGACCAACTGCACATTCATCAGTAATACGTCCGGCGGCCGCGGCGCCGGGATGATGAACTTCACAGATTCCAGCCCTACGGTGACCAACTGCAACTTCAGCAAGAATTATACAGTATACACCGGCGGCGGGATGTCCAACGAGGGTAGCAGCAATTCCATCGTGACCAACTGCACATTCAGCGGCAACTCGGCAGGCTATGGCGCCGGGATGCACAATGAGGCAAGCAATCCCACGGTGACCAACTGCATCTTGTGGGGCGATACGCCGAATGAGATTGCTGATACGGAATCCGCAGCCCCCATTGTTACCTACAGCGACGTCCAGGGCGCCTATGAAGGCACGGGCAACATCGACGCCGATCCGATGTTTGCCGACACCGAGGGGCGACTGTCGCCCGGCTCACCCTGTATCGACGCCGGTAACGATGCCGCCGTGCCTTCCGGCGTAACAACCGATCTTGATGGCGATCCGCGAATACAAGGTCTATGCGTTGATATGGGTGCATTTGAGGCACTGGCCGCGACGCCGGGGACGATGCTCGCCGGATTGAGGACTTACATTCAGCAGCAAGTGGCACTTGGCAATATCGATGCGGAGATGGAGGTAAGCCTGCTGGCTAAGGTGAATGCGGCTATCGCGGCGCTGAACAGGGGCAATCCCAACGATGCCAAGGTGGCCATGAACGACCTGAAGGCCTTGGTCAATCAGGTCGAAGCCCAGGCGGGCAATAAGATCACAGCAGACGCAGCGGAAGCGATCATCGTGCGTGCCAACGCGATCATTGCGGCCCTCGGCGGCTAAGAAGATGCAGAACATAGTGAGTGTATTATTAGAATGCAATCCGATAAGGGCTGTGAGCATCCCGCTTGCAGCCCTTCTTCGTGGCCAGATTGTGGGTCAGCACGCGCAGACGGATTTCACGGTTTTGGCTGTGATAGCTTCGGGGCCGCAGGGCCGATCCCAGGTTTCGCTTGAGGATACTAAAGACGCTTTCGATCTGCCAACGCTGACCATAGGCTTTCCTGGGGAATCTCTGGTTCATCAATCGGCGATAGGGGCCGGTCACCGCAGACGGTTGACTACGCGCAACGGGCAGAGACGAAAATTCCAGCAGGACCGTCAGCCTTGGGGTTGTCTTGCCCCGATGAACAGCCTTACTCTCCCGTTCGTTCTCGAAATTCCTCACCCGTGTGGGGTTCAGCAGCAAATTCGGCCGTTGTGTACGGCATCTGACACCCTCTCAGCGGGCGATGATCTCCTGCCGACCCTACTGTGGGACGGCCCCCGCAGAAAATGAGACTTCTGTATTACAGAACCAGCGCCAAGGAGCGATGTGAGCATGACGCGAAAGCGAGCATGGGAGCACGTCACGGCGGCGATTCTGGCACTGGTCCGAAGCACGTCTGAACAAACAGCCCCCGCACAAAACGGAGTTTGAGGGAAGCGAGACCGTGCGCGGAGGTGTGAAATGCCAATGCTGAATAATAGCGTTCTGTCCGTTGGTCCCTACTTCCCAAATTCTACATCTTCCGACGGGGAAAGACAAGAGAAAACCGGGCCGCAGCGAAACCAAAGGTGTCCGGTACTGCTCTGTCTCGATCCTCATGCGGCTGTCAGAATCATGAGATTGTGAGTGATGACCCTCAGGAGCAGTTCCCTCGATCTTCGCCGGGCGGTGCAAGCTCGCAACGCCGATCCGAGGTTGCGTTTGA
>Ga0315289_10008580_pt1 | contig 14757 bp, 12 predicted proteins | sample YL17G11_40_MG_FD_203452 | JGI IMG/M metagenome (GOLD analysis project Ga0315289, IMG submission 203452) | Sediment microbial communities from Yellowstone Lake, YNP, Wyoming, USA - YL17G11_40 | ecosystem: Environmental > Aquatic > Freshwater > Lake > Sediment | place: USA: Wyoming | collected...
ACTCGTCGCGCTGCTCCTCGAGCACCGCCCCGATCAAGCGCAACGCTGCCTTCGCGTTAGGGAAGATCCCCGCTTCGGATCCTCCTAGGGAACTCAAAGAGACAGAGCCGCCACGGTCTCGGGGTCGAGTTCGGTGAGAGTTCGAAGCTTGTCCACTACGGGGAGCACGGCGTCGCCCTATCGGCAGTTAGTGCTCTTGTCCTCATACATCCTGCGGTCGGCCTCGCCGAGCACGCTTTCGATCGTGCGGGGATCATGCGGGTGCCAGTGGGCGACCCCGATCGCAAGAGTTACCGGGAAGTCGAGGAGCGGGTTCTCCATGTTCCGTTTGACAAGCGCCGCGTGGATTCGTTCGACAGCCGCTTCGGCTTTCCCATTCGTCTCCGGGAGGATCACCAAGAACTCATCGCCCCCATAGCGAATGACGGTGTCACTCAGCCGGAGGTTTTGCCGCAGAATGTCAGCGACCGCCTGCAGGACTCGATCCCCCATCTGATGTCCGAATCGGTCGTTGATCTCCTTAAACCGATTGACGTCGACCATCAAGAAGGCAACGGCGTGAGCGTATCTCATCGAGCGCGCCGTTTCTTGCTGGATGACTTCGTCGAAGAAGCGACGATTGTGGACAGACGTGAGGGGGTCGCGGACGGCTTGTTCCTTGAGTTCTTTCTCTAGACGAAGCCGCTTGAGAGCCTCCGTTGTATGCGCGAGCAGGAGCTCTAGGAGGTGTGCATCGTCCTCGGTGAAGGCATTCGGCTGGGTTGAGACAACCTGGAATACCCCGAGATCGCCGATGGGAGAGCTGATGCCGGATCGAAACTCCGCACGGGTAGGTTGAGCCTCGGGAACTTCGTCCAGGCTGCCAAAGACGTAGGTCTTGCCCGTGCGATAGGTCTTGCCGGCGAGCCCTTCATCAAGCGTGCTCTCGGTGCTCGCTCCTGGGGGAAGCTGCTTTGATGTAGCCTTGACCACGAGCCTGTTCTCCTCAACGATGTCGAGCGTGCACAGCGTGAAGTCCAGGATCTCTACAGCCGCTTGGACGGCTAGTTGGTACGCGTCTTGTTCCGTCGTACACGCTGCAAGCTGACTGGACGCTCGATACAGCCTCTCCAGCTTCAACTTCCCCCGTTCTAATGCCTCTTTCGTGCGCTTTGAGTCGGAGATGTCGCGGACAAATACAATGAGCTCGTGCGCCGAGGGGAGGTGGGTAGTACTGACCTCTACGTCTATGACCCGACCTTCCTCGGTCCGGTGCTTGGTTTCGAAGCGATCCGAGCCGCTCTCCATGATCTTCCGAATGTGACGGGCTGTGCAGTCCGGGTTTTCCGCCGCTTCAAGATCAGGGATTGACATCTGGAGCAGTTCCTCACGGCTGTACCCGCTCATTCGGCAGTACGCCTCGTTGACATCCAGAAGCTTCCCGCTCCCATCGACACGCCAGAATCCATCCGGAGTGGTAGCTAGCATCGTTGTGTATTGCTCGACGCTCTGCTGCTGGGTCGCTTTGCCTTGGCGGCGCCGAACCAGACGCGCTCCAAGCTTGGTGATTCGCTGTCGCAGCAGGGCCAACCCGTCTTCGGACGAACTCCGCCTCTTCACCGGGCCACCTCCAATGCGCGAGTATAGCTGAGGCGCCTGAGGAAGTTAACTACCCAGCTTGCCTTGCGCCGCGATGGCCCCGCGGCAGGCACTGGAAAGTCCGAGACTCGCGATGCCCGTCCAGAAACCGAGGGCGGTCACGCGTCTTCCACGACCGGTCTCTCAGGCTCCGGCGCGATGCACTCGAACTGAGACTCGCGTCTATTCCGCCAGGATGACTCCCTCGAGCGGACCACTCGGTAGAGTCGTAAAGCTGTCCACCACTCCCGACCAGTATGTGAAAGCCAGAGATGCCCCCCGAAGAACTGGTCAAGTTGGATACCGGGATCGCCGCAGAAAAAGGAAGTGGACAGCAGTAGGGTCGCACGTTCCTGGGGAATGCCGCCAGACCAACGCGCGGGTTCTGTAGTTGTCCTAGTCACTGGAACGGTGGATACTTCGACCGAGGGCTGACTCGTCCGCTGTCAGAAGCTCGATTTGCGGAGTTCGAAAGTAGTCCTCTAGAGGTAGCCACGGGACCCCAGGAATACGCTCCACGACTTCTCGGCCGGGTGTTTCATTGCAGCCGGCAGGAAGCCTCGGGAGAGAAGGCAAGGTGACGATGACAGAGACCCGGTCCAGACGAGGAAAGCCGAAGACTCCTCAAGAGGCGCCCGCCGTAGCGCAAGGGCGCCCGGCGCGGGAGCGGGCTGCTCCCCAGAAGCAAGCGACCCGCTCCCGCCCCGGTCGGCGGCCTCAGGCGGCTCCAAGGAAAGAGCCACCGCGCCAGGCCCCCAAGGGGAAAGAAAAGCAGGCGCGGCCCCCTCGAGGGGAGAAACGCGCCGCCCCACCTCAGGCAGAACGCGGGCGCGGCCGAAGAGCGAAGGCCCCAACACCCGCGCCGGCTGTCGCGACCACGCGGGCCGCGCGGGAGCGGCCGATTCAGGAGCTCTCGAACAAGCTGCGCCTGAAGCTTTCGCCCGAGCTCCTCGAGCAGTCGCTCCTCCACAGCTCCTACGTCAACGAGAGGGGTGACCCACGCGGCTCGAACGAGCGGCTCGAGTTCCTCGGCGACGCGGTAATCGACCTCGCGGTCACGCACTACCTGTACGCACAGTATCCGGACGCTGACGAGGGGAAGCTCACCAAGGCGAAGTCGGTCGCCGTCAGCCGGCCGATGCTCGCCGAGAAGGCGGAAGAGATCGGGCTCGCCCCCTACCTCCGTCTGGGGAAGGGGGAGGAGGCGAACGACGGCCGCAAGCGCGTCTCGAACCTTGGGAACGCGTATGAGGCTCTCGTTGCGATGGTCTTCCTCGAGCAGGGGTTCGACTACACGGCCACGTTCATCCTGCGGTGCCTGGACAAGGACATCCAGCGGCTCCTGCAAGAGCAGTCGGCAACCGGCGACTACAAGAGCCTCCTGCAGGAAACGGCACAGAGGTTGTTTGACTGCCGCCCCACCTACAAGATCTCTGAGGAGACGGGGAAGGAGCACCACAAGGAGTTCAGCGTTGCGGTCTCCGTGTCAGGCCACCGCGCCATCGGCCGTGGCCGCAGCAAGAAAGAAGCGGAACAAGCCGCGGCGAAGCAGCTATACTTGATGCTCGAGGAATTCTAGACGCGCCCGTAGCTCAGCAGGATAGAGCAGCGGTTTCCTAAACCGCAGGTCGGAGGTTCGAGTCCTCTCGGGCGTAGATGGGGGACATTCCTGTATTCAAGGGCAGTCTCGTGAGACTCCCGCGACAGCGTTGGATCTCGTGAGCGCCACCTTCCGAGGGGTCAGTACGCCGGCCTCGCGCCGCTTGGCAATGATTTCCTCCGGGCGGCACCTCTTCCTCGACATCCCTGCCTCCTTCCTTCCCGATCCTAGCACTCAACCTGGACCGTTCTGAGGGGGGCAGGCCAACCCGCGTGAGCCTCCTGCCTTCGCAGACTGCCTACGGAGTGAAGCGGAACCCGGCGCGTTTCAGGTTGGCGAGGATCGCCTCGCTCTCCCGGCGGATGAGCTCCTCGGTGTAGTGTCCGATCGTGCGGTGCTGGGCACGATTCGTGACGCCCTTCTTGCGGAGCATCGCCTTTGTCTCCTCGGGAAGGGCCTCGTAGCGGGCGTCCTCCTCTCGGTAGAAGCCACGAATCTCTTCGTCGGTCGGAACGTGATAGCGATTGCGGTGGACGACCGCTTCGAGCGGCAACCGTGGGCGAAGCGCGGGGGTCTCGTCTGCGTAGCCGAGGAGCACGAGCCCGGCAGGAAACGTGTACTGCGGGGCGCCGAGAACCTCCTGCACGTTCTCCGAGAGGACAGTGCCCAGGTAGAGGGTCCCCAGGCCCAGGCTCTCCGCCGCCACGACCGCGTTCTGCAAGGCGATTGTCGCATCCCAGAAGGAGATGAGCACGTTCGCCGCCTGATCGTTGTAGAAAGGCGTCCCGGATACCTCGAACCAGCGCTTGAGCCGGTACTGGTCGACCAGGGCAAAGAGGGCGGCCGGAGCCGAGTCAAGCTTCATCTCCTTCAGCCGCTTCGGGTCGTCCACCACGACAAGCGCGTAGGCCTGGAGGTTCCCTGCCGTCGCCGTGCGAATGGCAGCGTGCAGGATCGCGTCGATCTTCCCGGGCTCGATCGGGTCAGGCTTGAACTTGCGGATCGAGCGGTGGTTCAGCAGGCAATCGGTCACGGGATTCCTCATCGTCGTCTCCTTTGGTCTCGGATCTTGGGCAGCATGGTCGCCGGGTTCTCGTCTTCCTGCAATCCTGCATCGTTCACTCGCGCGGCCGCATCCCAGGCCTAGAATCCGAAGCTCTCTTCGACGCGAGGGAGATCACCGCCTCCGCGCCTTGGAGGACCCAGGGGGGCGTTGCCGGCGGACACTGTGCGGTGTCGCGAAGGATCTTCTCGCCCGCTTCTCCCAGCGCACGGGAGGGGAACCCACCCCCATCGAGCACAATGGGATAGACGCGCAATGCGCGTAGACGAGAGTCCTCGATCTCGGCCACAGCGACGAGCGCTTCTGGGGACATGACCCACGGAGTGGCTAGTCCCTCTGGGAGTCCGGAGTCCGCCCCGTGGACGATCGTCTCCTCCATGATGAAGTTCCCGAGGCTGTACAGCACGGGCATCTTCCCCACCACCTCGATCCCGTGAAACGTGTGAGGATGATGGCCAATGACGAGGCTGCACCCGGCCTCCTGGAACGCGCGGGCCACCGGGCGCTGGTACTGGGCGAGCTGTTTCTGGAATGCATTCCCCCAGTGGATTGATACGAAGACGAGATATCCCCTGTTTCTCCAATGGGTGATTGCGTCACAGATTCGGGCCAAGTCTTCGAGGTCGGGGCACGTGTGGATGAAGGTCGGCTGGCAGCCGGGCTCTTCCTGAAGATCTCGGGGATCAAACTCGTAGCGCGTGGAGACGCGAACCGGCGCGACCCCAGGACGATCCTCGGCGGCCGCATAGCCAAGGGGCAGCGTGCAGGCGACGCCGAGCACCGCGATCTTGGTCCTCTCGTCGAGCGCCAGGATCGCCGGAGCCAGCGCGTCGCCGAGGGTTGGCCCAGCCCCAACGGTGTCTATCCCCGCCGCGTGGAAGGCGACGATGGTGTCGAAAAACCCTTCCGGCCCGTAGTCAAGTGCATGGTTGTTTGCGAGCGAGACGAGGTCGAAGCCAAGCTCCCGCATCCGTCTAGCGACGGCCGGGCCTGTTCGCCACGCGACGAACTTGTCTGCCGGCGAACCACGCTCCGTGAGGGGGATCTCAGCGTTGGCGAGGACGCGATCGCAGTTGAACAGGCCGACGAGCGTCTTCACGGAGTCCGGGGCGCTACGGCGATCGCCCATCACGACGTCGCCAACCAGGAGGACACGATGAAGCCCATCTTTTTGCATGGGAACTTGCTCCTTTCATTCGGTGATCCGGCCGGCTTCGCGAAGCCGATTGCAGAGCGCTTCTAGGCCAAGACCGTGCAGAGTCGCCGCAGTCGGCCAGCCGGTCAATAGACTCCAGCCATGCCGGGCGTAGTAGCGGTCGAGGAGAGACTGCCAACCTTCGTCGTCAATCCGGTATCGGCCGACAAGAGGGGTCGTGACAAAATGGGGTGGTGGCTGGTCTCCGCCGCGGCCGGGAAGACCCAAAAGCCAGTTGATGCATCGCTCCTGGGTGTGAACGCGCTCTCCGATGCGCAGCAAGGCGCCTTCGTCGACCGCCCAGCCGGTTGCGGCAGAAAGGAGGGCGGCGACGTCCTCGGGGAGGATCATGTCCGGTCGGCCGCTCGCAACGAAAAAGCAGACGCCCAGGCTGTCGAGCACCGCGCAGAATCGTTCCTGGTGGATGACGAGACGTTCCACGTCGCTCGTGCTCCCCTCTTGCGGCACGGCCGTGAGTCCGTACCATCTCTTCGCAAGCTCCGCAGGGAGATCGCGCAGTCGTTCCTCGATCACCGCCCCGCGCGTGTGCGTCCCTCCGCGGGGGGAAAGGACCGTCCCGAACGCCCACGCGGGGGACTGCCACAAGGACTCGAACAGGTCATTACCGCGCACGTGACGGCAGTGGGACTCGCTTCCTCGCCCGAGGCGCTGGGCCGCCCGCAGGCAACCCGCGGCAAGGAGGTCTCCAATACCCTCCCGACGAGCGATTCTCTCGATCAGAGAGAAGATGGAGGGCGCATCGCCCCAGCCGAGGGGGATGCCGTCGACCTCTTGCGCACTCAGCAGGCCGCTCGTGTAGCACGAAATGGCCCACGCGATGACGTTGCTCGTCGTATCGACATCGAGGCCGAGCGCGTTGCATAGCGCGTGCCCCTTGAGGACGTCTCGCGGGTTCTGGAAGTCGAGCTTGGCGCCGAAGTTGTCAGGGTCGTTTCCCTGCAGGCCTTCGCAGCGCCACGTCGTTCCGTCGGGATCGGTGAACGCGTGCGTCGTCCAGCACGCGATCGGGCAGTTCCCGCAGCTCCGACGAGCCACGAGGTAGGGGAGGAATGCGTCCGGATGCAGGGCGTGGATCTTGCCTTGCGGGATGGGTTCCCCCGAGAAATTGCGGTAGGGGCTTTCCACATCCCAAGGGGTCTCGTAGCAGTACACGCCGTACGTCATCCGGCGTCGATTGAAGGGGCTGCGGTCGAGCTTCTCGAGGCACCGCGCAACAACACTTCGGAAGCGCTCGGGGTGAGCGAGGACCATCGGCGCGCTTCCGCGCACGACGATCGCCTTGAGCCGTTTGGCGCCCCACACCGCTCCCAGGCCGCATCGGCCGGCGGCACGTGCTCCGTCCGCCATCACGCTTGCAGCCCAGACGCGGTTCTCTCCCGCCAGGCCGATGGTCAACGTGCTCACGTCTTCGCCGAACGACTGGCGCAAGAGGCGGTCGCACTCCGGAACCGTGTGGCCCCACAGCCCCTCGGCCTCATGGACACCAACGGCTCCTTCCTCGATGGTGAGGATGCAAGGACGGTCCGAGCGGCCGGTGAGGAGAATGTTCGCGATCCCCGCGGTGCGCAACGCCGTGGCGACCTCGCCTCCGACGTTCGAGGAGGCGATCCCTCCCGTGAATGGATTGAGGGAATCAAGCGAGAGGCGCGCGGCTCCAGGAGCGCCCGTGCCACACAGGAGTCCGGCGCCGATGGCCACCGGGCAGGCTGGATCGAACGGTCCCTCGACCTCAGTCGGCAGGCGATCGACCAGCAGCGCCTGGTTGACGCCGCGGCCTCCGAGGAAAGGGGCGTAGTCGGAAATGTGTCCGAGGTCGGTCATCGCGCCTCCGCGCGAAAGATCGACCTGGATGATTCGGCCGTCGCACACGTTCACGGCAGTTGCCTCCCTGACAGGCTTCCCTAGACCCACACTTCGCGCAGGACGCGCAGGGCGTTTCCGCCGATCACCTTCCCGATCTCCGCGTCGGAGTACCCGCGCTTCACGAGCCAGCGCACGATGTTGGGGAAGGTCTCGGAAGGGTTTTCGAGGCCCTCGACGTACGGGACCTCCTCCACGTCGCTCTTCCCTCGGGCGTGCTCGATGGACATGTGGGCGGAGAAGGCGTGGTGAAGGTTCACATGGTCGCCAAACAGCACGTCCGGGCCGAATCCGACGTGGTCGACACCGACCAGGTCAGCGCAGTACTGAAAGTGCTCCATCACCGACTCGATGCTGTGGCGCGGGTGCGCGCGAGTGATCGTAGTGTGGGGCGCTGCCTCGATGCCGATCACCCCCCCATGCTTCGCGCACGCCACGAGCACGTTCTCCGGCTTCATCCTTTTCGAGTCCCAGAGCGCTCGGGCTCCCGCGTGAGTGATGAACACCGGAGTGCTGCTGGTTTCGATGGTGTCCAGGCCCGTGAGATCGCTTGCGTGAGAGACGTCTATGGCCATGCCCAGCTGATTCATGCGCCGAACGGCCTGTCGGCCGAACGTCGTCAACCCGCCGTCGTGTGGCTCGCGAAGGCCCGTGCCCAGGGCGTTGGCCTCGCTGTAGACGATCCCCATCATGCGCACTCCCAGTCCATAGAGAATGTCAATTCGGTCGAGCTCGTTTTCGATCATCGTCGAGGATTCCAGGCAGAACGCAAGTGCGATTCGACCGTCCGCGTGGGCACGCAGGATGTCTTCGACCGTCTTGCAGGGGATCACCATGTCTTGATGGGCGATGTCGCAGAGGCGCATGCCCAAGTCGAAGATGACGTCCGACCACTTCCAACCCATCTTCGAGGTGATCGGCCCGGTGCCGTCGGTCATGTTGTCGAAGACAGCGTCCATCGCAGACACGCTCAGCCCCTCATAACCTGTGACCTCACGGCCCTGCGCCTCGTACTCCCAGATCTGCGCGACGTCCTGTGGCAGCACCGATGGGTGATCGTGTAAAGAGACGACCACAGAATCAGCAAGCAGCCTCTGCGCGCGCGCCTCCTCGGCCTCCGATACCGCAACGAGGTACGGTGGCACGCGGCCAACCTCCTTCGCCAACTGGAACGCCTTGTAGTCGACGCCCGACTCTAGGTACTGGTAAGACTTGTACCCTCGATAGCGCTTGTTCAGTCCCATTCTCACCCTCCGATTCCCGCTCTTTTCAGGCGACCATGGCCACGGCCACACGAAGCGCGCACCGGAGTGGGTTCACAATGCGAGCCCCTCCCACCTCCGCGAGACTGCGCTCCTCGAGGAGAAAGGCCATGCTCATGCAGCCGGGCACGACGGCGAGATCCCCCATCTCGCTCACCAGGTCCTTGATTCGGGAAAGGACCGTCTCCGGGTGCTCGATGATGGTGTCCACAGGAAGGTCGAGCGCGCGGATCGTCCCGACTTGGCTGAAGATGCCGAGCTTGGTCGTGATCTCCTTCTCCTCTTCGATGAATCCGCTGTTGAGAGACAGAATCGCGAATGTCGGGAAGGCCGCCGCAGCGATCGAGTACGTCGCCCGCGCAGGTCCGATGACGGGGACGCGAACCTCGCGCCGCAGTCTCCCAATCCCCACGTCGCCGAAACAGCCGACAACAAACGCGTCGAACTGAGGTTCGTTCGCCTTGGCGAGCTTGACGGTGGGCTCAACGGCAGCGCGCTCGTCCTCCGCCGTCTCGATCGCGGCTGGCCCTTCCTCAACTTCGATCAGACGCACGCTGACTCCCTGCCCGGCCACTCCACTGAGCAGGCGTTGTCTTCGCGCGCGCTCGGCCTGCGACAGGCCCACCCCGGGCACCAAGTATCCGATCTTCATACCTCCTCCTTGTTAACGGTCCTACACCTTTCGATCGGCGAGCGCCCCCTGGCCTTGGCCTGAGCCAAGCCGCCTCTTGTCTTCGCGGATGTTCACCACCGCTTTGCCTTGGGATCCAGGATCTCCCGCAGTCCGTCCCCGGTGAGGTTGAACGCCAGCACTGCCAACAGGATCGCCAGTCCCGGGAAGGTGACGATCCACCAGTGTGTCAGGAAGAAGGTTCGCCCCACGGTGATCATCAAGCCCCATTCCGGCGTCGGCGGCTGCGCTCCCAATCCGAGGAAGCTCAGGGAGGCGCTCGTAAGGATCACGCTTCCGAAGTCCATCGATGCCTGGACGATGACGGGGGCGAGGCAGTTCGGCAGGACGTGGCGGAGGAGGATTCTAGGCCAGGAGGTCCCTACGGCACGCGCCGCCTCAACGTACGCGCGCTCTCGGATCGACACGGCCTCAGAACGAATCAACCGCGCGTACCACGGCCACCAGGCGATCGCAATTGCGATCATCGCGTTCTCCAATCGTGGACCGAGGGCCGCCGAAATGGCCATGGCCAGGAGGAGCGGTGGAAAACTCAGGAAGATGTCGGTCACGCGCATCAGGATTTCGTCCAACAGGCCTCCAAACGTCCCGGCGATAATCCCAAGCGGCAGGCCAATGGCCAGAGCCAAGACCACCACTAGCGTGCCAATCCTCAGTGAGATTCGCGTCCCAAAGATCACTCTGCTGAGGATGTCCCGCCCCATCTCGTCGGTGCCGAAAAGGTGTTCCAGGCTCGGTGGCCTAAACAGGTCATCGGGATGGACCACCTGGATGTCGCGAGGGTGGGGAGCGATCCACGGCGCAAAGATGGCCAAGACGATCACAAGAGCGACCATCAACAGCCCCACTACGGTCAGGGGATTTCGTTTGGCGCGGCGCGCCGCCTCTCGGAGTCTCCTCCACATAGTTAGCTCAACCGTATCCTCGGGTCCATGAAGGCCTGAACGAGGTCGACGACCAGATTCAAGATGACGTACGTCGCTGCGACGAGCAGGGTGACGCCCATGATCGCCGGGTAGTCCACGCTGACGATTGCCTTGGCGGCGTAGCGTCCCAGCCCCGGCCAGGCAAAGAGGGACTCGATCAAGAACGTAGAGACCAAGGAGTAGCCGAACGTGAGCGCGCCCACCGTAAGCACAGGCCCAACCGCATTCCGTAGGGCGTACACCGCCAGAACCTTGGACTCGCGCATGCCCGAGGCGCGGGCCGTTCGAATGTAGTCTTCACCCAACACTTCGAGCAGCGTGGTCCGGATGAGCCGCGTCGACAGCCCGAGCGGGTACATAGCGAGCGTCACGGCCGGGAGAACAATGTGCCAGAGCGCGTCGCGCAACACCGGCCAATTCGCGGTGAAGACTGCATCGACCAAGTAAGACCCCGTCAGCCGATGGGGCGCATGGAGGATCTCCATCGTGAAGTCAAGGCGCCCGCTCAAGGGGAACAAGCCGAGCATCTTGCCCAGCACGAGTTGCAGCAGCATGGCCAGCCAGAAGCTGGGCAGAGCCACCCCCGTGATGGAGAGGAGCCGGCTGGCGTGGTCGATCGAGGTCCCGCACTTAGCGGCCGAGAGGATGCCCAGTGGAATGCCGACGGCGAACGCAATGATCATCCCGACTAGGATCAGCTCGATCGACGCGGGAAGATACGTTCCGAGATCGCGCAACACCGGCTGCTTGGTGACGATGGAGGTGCCCCAGTCGCCGCGCAGGAAGCCAGCCACGTACAGGCCATACTGGACCGGAATCGGCTTGTCCAGGCCCAACTCGATCCGTGCCCGCTCGATCTGTTCCACCGTGGCATGTGGCCCCATCCACATGTCGGCGGGGTCGGACGGGATGACGCGCGTCAACGTAAAGGCAATGATCGACACGCCAAGAAGAGACAGGAGACTCAACGCCAATCGCCTGGTGACGTACGAGATCAATAGGCTATCCTTACGAAGTTGGGCATCCCGGCGCTACGGCCCCGGGATGCCCATTCTCTCGCCTAGAGTGCGGGCTACTCGCGGTAGCAGTTGTACCAGAACACGACGTTCGGGTACGCCGAGTTGTCCACGTAGCCCTTGAGTGACGAAGCCGTGACACGCAGGTACTGCATGTCCCATACGGCGATGCCTGGAGCTTCACGCTGCAGCATGTTCTGGAGCTCGACCATCATGTCAATCGCTCCTGGGGTTCCCGCTGGCAACGTGATGGCGTAGTCGATGAGGGCATCGAACGTGGGGTTCTTGTAGTAGCAGAGGTTGTAAGCCGGCTTCTCCTGGCTGTAGAACATCCCGCTCAGGAAACTGTCGGGGTTCGCGTAGTCCGGCCACCAGTAGAGCAGGTAGATATCCTGCCGCTTCGTAGGATCGGGTGAACGGGCAATCGCGTTTCGCTCTGCGGTAGGCATAGCCCGTGCGTCAAGCTCGATATTCAGCTCAGCACAGGCCGCTTTCCATAGTTCGACGGTCTTTCGGATGTCGTCGTAGCCCGCGGGATAGGTCGTGAAAAACTTCAACCCGCCGTTCGGATACCCCGCCTGGGCGAGAAGCGCCTTGGCGACCGTCGGGCTGTAGGTGAACGTTTCCACACGATCGGAGTGCCCCCACAACCCGTGCGGGATCACTCCCCGTGCCACCTGTCCATACCCGCCGAGGGCGACCTTCACCGTATCCTCGTAGGGGATGAGGTACGAAAGCACTCGACGAACAAGTGGGTTGTCGAGCGGCTCTCGCTGCGTGTTGTAGAGGACCATCAGGTTCTGTAGCGAGGGGTTAACCTCCACGCGCACCGCTGAGTTGTTCCGCAGCGCCTCGATGTCAGTCGCCGGCAAGGACTCCACGAAATCCGCCTTTCCTGTCTCGACCATCAACCGGCTGGTGGACGCTTCCCCGAGGGTGAGGAAGACGATCCGATCGAAGTGCTTCCCTTCCCAGCCGCGCCAGTAGTCGGCGAACTTCTTGACGATGACCTTCTCGCGTCCTTCCACGGTATCGATTGTGTAAGGACCGGTTCCGGAGTCGTGCCCGGCATTGAACCAGTCACTGTCAGAGTAGGCTGGGTCGAAGATGTACGCGCTGTATCCAGCGGCCGCGATCAGATCCAACGGAGCAGGCATGTTGAGATGGAAGCGGACGGTGTACGGATCGACGACCTCTACAGAATCAACCGGGCCCCAGATGTAGGCCGAGCCACGGCCGCGCGCGATGGTGCGGTCGACGCAGAACTTCACAGCCGCAGCGTCCATCACGTTGCCCGTGTGGAACTTGACCCCCTGACGCAGCTTGAACGTCCACGTCTTGAGATCGGCGGACTTCTCGTAGCTCGTCGCGAGGATCGGTTCAAACGTGTTCTCAACGGCATTGTATCGGAGCAGAGCCTCGTAGACGTTGTTCATGAGGGCGATCTCGCCGGAGGCGCCGTCGCTTGGATCCCAAACCGGAACGACCTCCGCCGCCTGAACATGAACCGCGATCTGCAGATCCGCACCGGCCAACGGAAGAGAGAGGCCCAGAGCCGCCAGAAGGACCGCGAGCGCCGCGGCCGCAGTTCGAAATGCCCGCAAGTATAGTGTCATTGGCTTCCTTCCTCCTTTGCTCTATATCCCTACGCAGGGTCCTTCGTACCTCGCTTGCGCTGGTGCTTGGGTGTCACCTCCTTCACGGATTTTCCTAGCGAGAGTCTACAGATCTGCGGAGACGAAGACAAAACTGTGCCCTGCTCGCCGATAACTGGATCTGGGATAGGTGAATCCTCACTTCGGTGAGCCTGCCCTCACAGATGAATCCGCTCGAAGTGCGCGGAACCCGATGGGTGCGACATCCGTCACCACTCGAGAACCGTCACGCGCTCTCCAGGAACGGTGCTCCAGACTCGAGCGTGAGGGACTCGAACCGAGCTCACGCTTCCTCTGCTGGGGTTCCCCCCTCAGGAGCAAACTGACCGCCGGAGTTCTAAAGCTGTCCACCACTCCCACCAGCAGCGGGAAGCGCGTTTTATTCGGCATTGCTGACCAGCCCCCGGTGGACGGTCCACTTCTCAGGCTGGTCTAACCCACCTCCGGCGATGCACGCCAGAGCCTCTGGCGCAGGCGGCGAGCAGCCAAGACTGCTTTCTGCGTCGGGCCGCGCATCGCTCTCCCGCATCCCAGCGCACGACGCGGCCGGTGCCCTCAGAGGGACAGGACCTCGATTGTCTCGGGATCAAGCTCGGTGAGAGTTCGAAGCTTGTCCACTACGGGGTATGAGATCAGCGTTCCCGCCCCTGTCAAAGACCGCCGAACCACCCTGTTCGAGATACCCCACCACACACCTAGCTCAAGCGCCTGGCGCGGCCGCTCCGGCACTTTTTTCGCGATCTGCTTTTGCCTCGTACATTCGAGCGTCTGCGATCTCGAGGAGGCGAGAGATGGACAGAGTACACTCAGGCGTCCAAGTAGCCCAGCCAAGGTCGATGTGCAAGGGGATCTCGGCGACGCGCGTTCTCCCCCACTGCTCGACAGCCGACTGTAGGCGCTGCACAAGCGTTTCGACACGGGGACCTGTTTCAGGAAGAACCATGAGGAACTCATCACCGCCCCAGCGAATCGCCCAGTCGCTCTCGCGGAGTTGATCCTGGATAAGCCTAGCGATATCCCGCAGAACCCGGTCTCCCTCCTGGTGTCCCAGCCGGTCGTTTACCACCTTGAACCCCGCTAGGTCGCTGAGCATGAGGGTAAACGGCCGTTTGTACCTCTTAGAGCGACTCAATTCCGCCTGGATCGTGTCGTCGAAGTAGTGGCGGTTGAATAGGCCGGTCAAGGGGTCGCGCAGAGCCTTCTCCTTGAGAAGTTGCTCCATCTGAACCCTCTCGCTTACGTCCAGGATGTTCAGCAGCACAGCTTCGCGGCCCTGGTAGTCCATCGGTCGCCCCTCGAGTCTAAACCACACAAGACCAGCGTCTTTTCGGATTCCCCGCACGGTGGCCGCTTGGTTGACAAGAGCCGTACCATCCTTCACGCACGCTGTGCGGTCCTCGGGATGGATCACCTGCCACCAAGGTTCCATCGCTAGGAGCTCTTGTTCTGAGTAGCATAGGAGTTCGGCCATGCAGTCGTTGACATAGCAGAAACGGGTGGACTGAATGACCGCGAGCCCAGTTAGCACGTTCTCAGTTAGGAAGGCAAACAGTCTGTGCCGATCGCTCAGCCTCTCCAGATGGGCCGCCTCGCGAAGAGCCAGGGCGGCGATACGTGCGACTTCCTCCAAGCCCCGGAGGCTTCGCGGGGTAGGGCGGGCGCCATCGCGGGGGTCGTCCATCGAGATCTGCCCGATGATCGTTCCGTCGAGCTCGAGAGGAAGAAGGAGGAGGTCTTCCGCTTGCCAACCGCCCAGTTTGACAAACCGTCGCCGGCTGCGAATCCAGGGAGTCACCACGCGCGGTGCCAGGCCTGCCGGGATGTAGTACGACCGGCCCACGCGGAACTGCG
>Ga0315289_10008582_pt1 | contig 14757 bp, 12 predicted proteins | sample YL17G11_40_MG_FD_203452 | JGI IMG/M metagenome (GOLD analysis project Ga0315289, IMG submission 203452) | Sediment microbial communities from Yellowstone Lake, YNP, Wyoming, USA - YL17G11_40 | ecosystem: Environmental > Aquatic > Freshwater > Lake > Sediment | place: USA: Wyoming | collected...
ATCATCGAATGCTTCGGAGACCGTGTCACGAGCCAAGATGGGATCATTGTTCTCGCGCGAGAGATGAGCCAAGACGACATGGCGCAGGTCTTCGTGCCAGGCATTTTTCAAGGCATCGGCCGCCTGGTGATTTGAGAGATGTCCGTACCGCGAGCGAATTCGTTTCTTGAGGTACTCCGGGTAAGGCCCAGTCGCCAGCATATCTTCATCATGGTTGCTTTCCAAAACAATGACCTGACAGCCCGATATTGCCTTCTTGACCTCCCGGGTGACACACCCCAAATCGGTTGCCATTGCCACGCGCACTCCGTCACATTCAAAGATGTAGCCGACAGGATCCGCCGCATCATGAGACACACTGAAATGGCGCACATCTACATCATCGAAGCGAGTTCCTTCAGGAGAGAGGCGGCGCACATCCACATTATCGGGAAGCATCCATGCGAGCTCGTCCGCCGTGCCACCACTCGCGTACACCGGCAGATTGTATTTCCGTGCTAAGAGAGGTATCCCACGCAGATGGTCTGAATGCTCGTGCGTGATGAGAATTCCCGCGATATCGGCAACAGCGACGCCCAGGGTTGCCAGAGAGCGGGCAATAACTTGCCCCGGAAGGCCCGCATCAATCAGAAGGTGCGTTTCTCCAGCACGAAGATAGATCGAGTTGCCCGAACTTCCTGAACCAAGAGGACAGATTTGCATGGCGTTTACAGAGGTGTTTCTTGAAACCGACTGCCTCGCGTTTCGAGAGGGATTCCACGAGTGCAGAGTGGACAGCTATCGGCCGGATAGGTTTCGAGGGGCAGCTTCATCAAAGCAAAGAAAGGAACATCAAGATGAGGTTCGCCGCGTTGAACCAAGCACGCCACCCCGATAACTTGCCCTCCTTCATCGCAAAGCAAGTTGATGAGTTCTTGAACCGATGCACCCGTGGTGAGCACATCTTCGACGACCAGAACGCGCAATCCACGCTCAATGCGAAATCCACGCCGCAGTGTCAATTGACCTGAAACGCGCTCTGCAAATAGAAAGCGACATTGCAGAGCTTTCGCCACTTCGTGAGCGACGAGAGCCCCGCCCGTCGAAAGCCCAGCGATAAGGGTCACTCTCTCATCTTTGAATCTTGCCGCCATTTCTCCTGCCAGTCGCTCGGTCAGCCTCGGCTGCTCCAAAATGCGGAACTTCTCGATATATTTGCCGCTATGCCGTCCACTCGAGAGGAGAAAGTGGCCTTCGAGCAGTGCGCCGCAGTCGCGCAACAGCGCGTGTGCTTCAGTGTCGTTCATCCAATCTCTTCCCGGCATTTTTGGGCGGCTTGGCGTGCCGCTGCTGCAAAATCTTTCCCGGAGGACGCATAGAGAATCTGACGGGCCCAAACAAAGAGCGCGCGGCTTCGCGGAATTTTAGCCAAGAGTTTTGCGATCTCTCGCGCAGACCCTCCTTGGGCACCCGACCCGGGAAGGAGCAGCGGAAGCTCCGGCACAAGGCTCAGAAGTCGCTCGAAGGCTGCAAGGCGAGTTGTGCCAACCACCAGACCGACATTGCCATGCTTGTTCCACGCTCTTGCTCGAAGGGCGACTTCCTCGAAGAGCATTCGTTCTTGAGTCGGCAGCTCTTGAAGTTCCTCTGCCCCCGGATTTGAGGTCGCGCATACAACAAAAACGCCTCGGGTAGGATCATCCAGAAACGGAGCAAGCGACTGCCCGCCAAGGTAAGGACTCACGGTAAGCGCATGGGCATGAATTCGGCCAAAAACGGCTTTGACATACTGCTCATTTGTGCTCGGAATATCGCCGAATTTGCCGTCAGCAATGAGAAGTGCGTGAGCAGGGAGAAGCTCGTGCAGGCGTTCGAGCATCTCCCAACCTTCCGCCCCAAGCGCCTCAAAAAAAGCCAAATTCGGTTTGAAAGCGGCGGCGAGGTCAGAGGTTGCTTGGACGATTTCTCGAAGAAACCGCCAAACGCCTGCCGGAGACGCCGGAAGGTGAGACGGAAGCCTTTCAGGCAAGGGATCAAGACCGACGCACAGGGGCACTCCTGCCCTCGCGACAGCCTCATCCCATCGTTCTCCGAATGTCCTTACATGTGCTGAAACCACGAAAATATAATACCCAAAAAAAGGCAGAAGAGCAAGCCGTTCCAAGGCTTTAGGGAAACGGTGGGTTCGGAGCAGAGGCAACAAAAAAGCCAGCCTGAGGGAAACTGGCTAAGAGGGCGGTTTATTGACTCAGAGCTTCATGCAGCCAACGGATTCGGATTGCGAGAAGGGGAATCGGATGGTGAAGGTTGAGCCTTTTTGCCATTCGCTTTCCACGAAAATCTCGGCGCCATAGCGGGCCAAAATGGAACGGCTCATGGAGAGGCCAAGGCCTGTCCCTGTAGGCTGACCGGGCGCTCCTCTGCCCACGAGCGGCTTCGTCGTGAAAAAGGGCTTGAATAGCTTGGGTATGTCTTCTTGTTTGATACCGATGCCCGTGTCTTCAATGTCTATGAACAGGAAACGCTCACTATGGCGCGTTCGCACAGAAAGCCTCTTTTCTTCACGCCCATAGAGCGCATCAATCGCGTTGCGCAGGAGATTGCCAACGACTTGTGACAAATCGGCATAGACCGCCCATATCTTGGGAGCTGTTTGATCAAGCTCGAGGCGCTTTTCGACATCGTGTTTGAAGAAGAGATTCGCCTGAAGAAACTTCCATTCCGTTTCAATGAGGTCGACAATGCAGATTTCTTGAGGCTCGGGATTCTGCTCTTGGCGGCATTTCCGCACGAGGATTTCGATGATGTCCTTCATCACTGTGGCTTGGGTTCGAATGCGTTCCGTGTCGGGCGTCTTTCCCTGCGTCATCGCCATGAGCTCGCACGAGCCCAAGATGCTTGTCAGTGGGCCATTCAAATTGTGGGCGATGCCTGCCGCCATGGCACCAAACTCAGCGAGTTTGGACTCTCTCAGGAGTTCCATCTCGAGTTGGTGCCCTTTCTGCTGGAGGAGTCTCAGCTCCGTGATATCCTTGGCAACCAACATTATGGATGCCGGCCCTTGCGGTTCAAACAAGAACGAGCGTGTGAGCAGAAAAGTGCGCCCATCTTTCAGAGACAGCTCCAGCGTTTGACCTTCATAAGGCGAACTGAAGCCAAGGATACCCGCTTGATCATGTTCAGCAAAAATTGTCATCCATTCGCGGCAGATTTTCGGCAACTCGCTTGGCTCGAACATCTCTTCGATAGCAGGATTTGTGAAGAGAATCTCCCCCCGTTTCGACAGTACAACCAACCCGTCACGCAAGCTGCGGATCGGAATTCTCACGCTCTCTTGCTCTTTTGAGACTGATTGGCCATTTGGCTGGCTGGGTCCGAGGTCTCGCGCGGAGAGAATGACCCACGAGTCTTCATCGTGACTTAGGGAGGCGCTTCGCAATTCGATGGTTCGGGGAGCAAGATTTGGATCTAAAGGCATCAAAGTCAGGATCACGCTTAGGTCGCGATTCGGCTCCTGCCAGAATCTGCTGGCCACGGGATCATCACTCTTCGCGAAAATCGAGGCAAAAGCACGCCCCACTAGGGCCTCTCTCTCCTCCCCCAGCCAATCCGCGCCAGTCTGATTGCAGTGATAAATGACGCCGTCTCGTGTGTCCGTAATAAACAAGGCCTCCGGGCTGCGGTCGAAGGCTTCCGCGAGCAACTTGCCTGGCAAAGCCGCCTCACCGAAGTGAGTAACGCTTTCAGTTTCGGCTTCCTCGACAGAATCCGAGTGGATTTTGCGCGTCAGCAGACCAATAGCGCCGTTTGCCAGTGCTCGCACCCGGGAAACCGCCGGAGCCGAGGGGGGCGAGCCAGTCTGTTGCAGCACTGAAACGCCCACGGATTCAGGAGTTTCCGGAGAGGCGGTTGTGGGTGTCGGTTGAGACGGTATCTGGGTCATGGATGTCCAGCCTTGTTCACTTAGGCAAAAGTTACTGTCTCGCTCGCGGTGGACGGTTTTTTGCCTACAACAGACCTTTGTCAAATGACTGATTAATTGAGAGTAAGCGCTATAACGCGCGAAATGGTAATTGTCATGGTCTCTCAGCGCAAATGTTGTTCCGCAAGCTGTCGGTTTCGAGAGGGGGCGCTTGAATCTGGACGCTTGACATTCTGGGCGAATTTCGGTATTATATTTCCGTCAAAAATGGGGCAGTAGCTCAGTTGGGAGAGCAATGCGTTCGCAACGCATAGGTCGGCGGTTCGAATCCGCTCTGCTCCACTTGTCGCCAAGCACCTCGATGTGTGGAACAGGAAGAGTGAATGAATTGCCCGAAGGGCGCAGTTGGGGGCAAATAGACTTTTCCACAGTTAGAGACCCAAACGATCGCTGGATTTCTTGTGTGACTGAGAAGGCGCTTGCGAGTCCCGTGCAAGGGATGTCGGCCCAACCCCGCGAGTGCGGATTGTCACAAGTGTCGATGTGACGCGCCATCTGATGAGGAATGACTTATGAGGTTTGTGACAAAGGCCATTCATGTCGGAGAAGAGCCGGATTTCCGAGACGGAAGCAGCGGCGATGTTGTTATTCCGATCCATTTATCTACAACTTTTGCGAGGAAAGATGTTGAAGAACCTACGGGGGGATATGAGTACTCAAGAACCGACAACCCAACCAGACATGCGTTGGAAAAGAAGTTGGCGGCGTTGGAGAATGCGAAATTCGGGTTAGCCTTTGCTTCAGGCTTGGCGGCGGAAGCTACTCTCCTGCTTTCGCTTCTCAAAAGTGGGGACCATGTGATAGCCTGTGAGGACCTCTATGGCGGGACACGAAGGCTGTTCAATGATGTGTTTCAGAATTTTGGACTGGAGTTCACCTGGGTGGACGCAACGAACACGGAAAATATGGAAAAGGCCATTAAGGACAATTCCAAGCTCTTCTGGATGGAAACTCCAACGAACCCATTGATGAAGTTATGCGATATTGGGGCGATAGCAAAGATTGCAAAGAAGAGAAATATTGTCACGGCTGTAGATAATACCTTCATGACCCCCTATTTCCAAAAGCCTCTTGATTTGGGTGCAGATGTCGTCGTTCATAGCACAACAAAATATCTTGGCGGCCACAGTGATGTTGTCGGCGGGGCCATTATGCTTTCCAATGAGAGACTCTACACTAAAATCAAATTTAATCAAAACGCCATTGGTGCTGTGCCTTCCCCCTTTGACTGTTATCTTGTCTTAAGAGGAATAAAAACTTTGTCGCTAAGAATGGAACGGCATAATGATAATGCCCAAAGAGTTGCCGAGTTCTTGGCGTCTCATCCGAAGGTAAAGAAGGTCCACTATCCTGGTTTGCCAAGCCATCCTCAGCACGAGCTGGCAAAGAAGCAGATGTCGGGATTTGGAGGGATGCTCTCTTTCGAGATTAAGGGGACCGTGGAGGATGCCAAAGGCTTCCTGAGGCGGGTGAAGATATTTGCATTGGCAGAAAGCCTGGGCGGGGTAGAATCTTTGATTGGGCACCCGGCCTCGATGACACACGCTTCCGTGCCGGAGAATGAAAGAAAAAGAATTGGCATAACCGATACCTTAATTAGGATATCCGTGGGGACCGAAAACATCGAGGACCTTCTTGGAGATCTGGAACAGGCATTGGCATGAATGAACCGGACACCCATGAAGGTTGGAAGTTTCAGGGCCGTTGGCTTTCGTCATCCAAGATTCACTTCACGCCACGCCATGAAAGGCTGCCAGATTGCATGCATGCGGGAAAGGGCAAAAGACGATGAAGCTTGCTTTACGGCCGTTGGTGGGCTCACGGTTCCGATAGAAAGAGCCGGTTTGGCTGGATTTCTTGTGTGACTGAAAAGGCGCCTGCGAGTCCCGTGCAAGGGATGTCGGCCCAACCCCGCCAGGACCGGAAGGTAGCAACGGTCAGCCGATGGTTCTTGTGCCGCGGGAGTGCTTCGGGCGCCTTTTCAGAATTCTCTGTGTAGTCAACTTAAATCCATTGGTGCATTTATCGTGACCTATACTGTTTTTGCGAGGCGGTGGCGCCCGACAAGATTTGCGGATGTGGTTGGCCAAGAGCATATCACGGTCACGCTGCAAAACGCGCTGACCTCGGGGCGAGTGGCGCATGCCTACATCCTGACCGGCCCGCGCGGCATCGGCAAAACTTCGACGGCCCGGATTCTTGCGCGCGCCGTCAATTGCCTGAATGGCCCGGCGGCGGAACCGTGCAATGAATGCGAGATGTGTCGGCAGATTCTCGATGAGCGGTGCTTGGATGTTGTCGAGATTGACGGCGCTTCGAATAATTCGGTCGAGGATGTGCGGCGATTGCGCGAGACGGTGCGCCTTTCGCCCGTCTCGGCTCAGCGCAAAGTCTATATCATTGACGAAGTGCACATGCTGACGACTCCGGCCTTCAATGCGCTTCTGAAGACGCTGGAAGAGCCGCCCGAACATACCTTGATTATTTTTGCGACGACCGAAATTCACAAAGTCCCGTTCACGATTCTCTCGCGGTGTCAGCGTTTCGATTTCCATCGCATTCGGCCGGATGCCATTGCAGCGCATTTGCGAAAAATCTGCCAGCATGACGGCATCGCCATTCCCGACGATTCGCTGGATATTATTGCGCGGAGGGCGGAGGGATCGCTGCGCGATGCCGAAGGACTTCTGGATCAGCTTGTCGCCTACGCCGGAACGGATATTCCATTTGAAGCGGTGCGAGAAGTGCTCGGAATCTTGCCGCGAGAAGTCATCGAACAAGCGACGGAGATTATTGCGGAGCATAATTTTGCAGCGGTTTTGCCGTATTTTGCCCATCTTGCGAACTCCGGAACCGACTATGCTGAGCTCTTGCGGAGTTTGCAGCACTATTGGATGGATTTGCTGTTTCTGAAAGTCGGCGAGCTGCCACAGACATCGGACAAAGAGAGCGAGACGCGGCAGGCTCTGATGGACAAGTTCGCCTCGGAGGATTTGCTTCGGCTGATCAAACTCGCTTCAGAAACGGAATCGGAATTGCGGCGCAGTCTGAACCCGCGCACCCGTTTCGAGGTTGCCTTTCTGCGCTGGGTTGGGCTCGACCGAAGCGTGCAAATCGCCGACATCTTGGCCAAACTGAAGGGGGCGGGTCCTATGCCCACACCTCCAGCGGCAATCGCGCCGAGCGCTCCTTTGGTAACAACGACGACATTACCTGCAGAGCCTCCTGCAAAGGCGAGGCCGGCAGAGAGCAAGGTGAGTGCGCCGCAGGGAGAAACCAAAACAGTGTCGCCAGAGAAGATACCTCCAAAGGGAAAGAGCGCCCCTACGAAAACGGGCCACGGCACTATTGACATGCTTGTGGATAAGTTTGGGGGGGAAGTCGTCGAAGTGAAGGATACATCGAAGACCTCACCAAAGAAGGAATAGTTTGTCTGGCAGAATATAGGCTGCTTACAGGTCATTAAGAATCTGAGGAGTTTTCGTGAAAGGTGGGATGAACAAGCTGCTGCAGCAGGCGCAGAAATTGCAGGAATCGCTTGCGAAAGCACAAGAGGAATTGGAAACGCTTGAAGTGGAAGCAAGCGCAGGCGGTGGAGCGGTGACGGTGATCGCCAACGGGCGAGGGGATATTGTCTCCATTCGGATTGCTCGCGAGGTGATCACTCCCGAAGATCCGGAAATGCTTGAAGACCTCGTCCTGGCTGGAGTCACGGCGGCGATTGAGAAGTCACGGGAGACCGCTCAGGAACATATGGCGCAGGCGACAGGCGGAATTCTTCCGCCGGGAATGAGTCTGCCGGGGATGTAGCCATGTTCGAATTCTCTCCCGCTTTGGAAAGGTTGGTAGGTCTGCTTGCGAAGCTGCCCGGTTTGGGACCGAAATCGGCCGCTCGCATTGCGCTGCACATTTTGCGCGCGCCGAAGAGCGAGATTGACGCGCTGGCTGAAGCTCTGACCGAAGTCAAGACCCGGATTCGGTTCTGTTCAGTCTGTTTCAATCTGACGGAAGAAGATCCGTGCCTGATTTGCCGAAACCTGAAACGAGACCGGAGCCTCATCTGCGTTGTGGAAACACCGGGGGATGTTTTGATGATCGAGAAGACAAAAGGTTATCGGGGCCTTTTTCATGTTCTTGGGGGAGCGCTTTCGCCTCTGGATGGCATCGCGCCCGAGAATCTGCGCATTCAGGAACTGCTTCAACGGATAGATGCTTCGGTCAGTGAAGTTATCCTTGCGACGAATCCTACGACAGAAGGCGACGCGACGGCTCTTTATCTGGCCCAAGCATTGAAACCTAAAGGCGTGCGGGTCACGCGCATTGCGCGCGGAGTCCCTGTTGGGGCCGATCTCGAACATGTGGACGAGGTGACCCTGTCAAAAGCTCTGGAAGGCCGGGCGGAAATCCTCTGAACACTCCGAAGAAGTGGGCATGCCAAGATCAACAGGCCGTCGGGTGAAACGCAGTGAAATTTGAGCGATTAATTGTAGGGGCGGCGATTGTCGTCGTTCTCTGCCTATATACGAACGCGTTTTTTGCCTTCTTTTTTCCCGGCGAGCAACCCGAGCTACTTCGCTTTGTTCTTCTCGGTGCACCGTTTGCCGTGCTCTTTTTTCTCTTTCCCCGTTTCGCCTTGGTGGTGTTGGCTTTCTCTGTTTACTCCTTCGACTGGTTCGCGTCCTATGTCAAAGTTGTTCCGCGCGAGTTCACCTGGTTTACCGACTTTATTGTTGTGATTCTCCTTGTGCGGCATCTTTTGCTTCTGCCTCGGATGCGCACGCGGCCTGTTTCAATAACGGAAAAGTGGATTTGGGGCCTTCTGGTCTTTGCGATATTCTCGGCTCTTGTCAATCAGGTCCCTGCGAGTGTCGCTCTAATTGGTCTGCGGGTGTCGCTGAAATATCTCCTGCTCTTTGTCGTGCTGTGTTCACTGGACCTTGAGGAGAAATTCTGCCGCGGTTTACTCTATCTCCAATTTGCCATTGCATTGATTCAAATCCCGGTTTCAGCGTTTGAATTGAAATTCCATCCGCCCCGGGAAATTGATGTCTGGGATCTCATGGGCGGCACCTTTGGATTGCAGGGGACGGGTGTCCTGTCTGTTTTTCTCCTGGGATGGATCGCTTTTCTCATCGCCATCATGACCGAGCGGCGCCGCCTGCGGCTGGGACTTTTGTTCATCATTCTTCTCCTGTGCATTCCTCCGATTCTGGGTGAAGGAAAAGCGTTCTTCTTCGTCTTGGTGCCGCTCACGCTCTTCATGCTGCGACGAGAATGGCTGAGGCGACCGGCGCTTGCGCTGGGGATCGGCCTCTTTGCGTTCCTTCTGATCATTGCCGTTGACTTTGTGTTAGTCAAAACGGACTACTGGATAGCGGGGCGTAATCCGATTACCTATGTGACGCGTATAGGGGAAATCGTCGAAAAGGACTTGTCAACTCCATCGGCAACGGTTGCCGAACGAGGAGCAGGGCGCTTTTATCAAGCAGCAAGCGGTTTTACTTTTGCGACTTCCAGTCCTCGGGCATTCTTCTTTGGACATGGTCCCGGCGTTGCCACGGAAAGCTTCTTCACTCCTTACCAATCCCTGTCCGTCCAATATTTCAAAAACTGGGGAATTTTCTCCGGAGCGATGAGTCTGCCCTGGATGCTCGTCGAATATGGCATGGTCGGAACGCTGCTCTTGATTGTGCCGTTCTTTCTTTTATATCGGCGCGCTCAAGTGCTCTATCGGAGTGAACGCGAGAGCCACCGCATTCTCGCCGCCGCTTTCCAAGGACTCACCTTTCTCTTTCTTGCGGATCTCTTCATAACCGCAACACTGCAATCGGACCAGCTTGGCTATTTCTATTGGGTAATGGCGGCCATCGTCGTCCAGCTCTCGTACGCGGTACAAAGGGGACATCCATCCGAGCTTACTGCGAAATTGTCCGATCCGAATTCGGCATTTCCCGCGCTCACTTCTGATAAAATTGAGCCTGCGATGAGCCCGAGACGCTGATATGGCTTGTATGACAGAAGGGATTGACACATCACTATGGCGGCGCTGAAGATTCCTCCCCGGTTCACGCTATTCCTGTTGATCCTCTTGGCCTTCCTGTTGCGTCTGCCGAATCTTGGCTATAGCTTCTACGGCGACGAGATGTTTTCTCTTGTGCGCGACAGCAACCATTTGCTCACGGACTCGTGTGACCGTGCGCGTCCGCTCTATTTCTCTCTCCTCTTCTTGTGGCGCACGATCGGCTTTGACGGCGAGGTTGGATTGCGACTTCTGTCCGTAGTATTCGGTGTACTATCCGTACCTTTGGCATGGACGATTGGCCATCGCATCGGGGGACGCGGATTTGCCATCGGTTACAGCCTGCTTCTGGCGACCTCTCCGCTTCATGTTGAGTTTTCGCAGGAGCTGCGGATGTACTCTCTGATCGCCCTCGCGAGCTTTGCGCAGCTTGCCTGTTATATGCATTATCGCGAGAGCGGGCGACGCTCGGCACTCGTGTTTGGAACGCTTGCCGGCCTCGTGGGCATGTATTCGCATCCTTTTTACTGCTTCTATCTTCTCGGATTCGCTTTGCTTGCTTTGTTGGATCGGCACACCATTCGCCTCATGCCGTTCGGAATTTCGCTTTTTGCGATTGCTCTTTTGTACCTTCCAAATGTGGCGAATTTTTTCTGGCTTCAGTCCACATTTGATGTGGGATTCTTTCAGTTGCATCTCCTGAGCGTCTTGCTCAAATTGGCTGCGGCCTTCAGCGTCGGCTTTAACCTTTTCCGCTTAGCTGATTTGGCGCAAGGCCGGGGAATTGGGTGGGAAATATTGGCAGACAATCGGCTCTATGTTTTGCTGTGTATTCTCGTTTTCGGTCTGCTTCTGATTGGTGCCATAAGGGGAATGACACGCTCTGACGGGCGATTCATGCTCTATTCAACGACCGCTTTGCTCGTCTTTCCGGCTCTGGTCATGTATGGGTTGGAGATAGCGACTTACAAGAATGTCGTGATGGCCAAATTTTCGATTTTCTTGCTTCCGCAAGCGCTCCTCGTCTTTGCGTGGGGTTTTCAGAAGCTTCGACTTCGAGCCCTGCAAATCGGTGTTGGAGTCGCCTATGGCTTTCTTATCATTGCAGCATTGGGGCACTTCTACACGGATCCTGTCCACTATGGCCGTCGCTCGAACTGGCGGGCAGCTGCGGCCCTTGTGCAGGAACGAGCGGGAAGGGAAGTGGCTGTTGTTCTTATCCGGGATTGGAAATACTACCTGCTGGACTATTACGGTATTCATTCACGACCTTACTGGCTACTCGTTGATTCTCCCAAGAACATCACCGATTATGCTCCCTATCTCCGAGAGAAGCTTGCAGGCAAACGCGAGGTCTATTATCTTCGTGAAGATGATGTTCAGAACGCCAATGATCCGGACGATCTCATCTTGAAGACTCTGCGCGAGATGAGCGCCGTTGAATCCACTATCCATTACAATCCACGGTTTGAGCTTTATCATTTCCGATTGGCTGCATCGTATGTGGATTCCTGAGTATTTCCCCTGTTCAACTTCGAATCAAAGAGGATGCCCTGCCGAGTTCTGAAAGGACAATGACCTCTAAATCTTCTCATTTTCCATTGGGTCACACGCCGCAATCCCTTCCCTCAAGGCTGAATTCGCAAGTTACGGCGGAGGCTTGCCGCAGCTGCATTTTGGAAGACCTTAAGGGCGCTCTCCAGCTTCTGGATATTCCGGAGGAGAAAAGGCGCGAAATCACCTCGACAGCCGAGCACTTCCTCACAACCGAATTCAATCTCCACCAGCCTCCTTCTCACTTCATTACGGCCGTTCATCGGGAATTGAAACGAGCGACAGGATTGGCTGTGCCCTTTGCCGAGCTGCGGCGCGCATGCAATGAAGTGGGACTGCTGCTTGCTGAAAAGCTGCGACGGCAATTGGCATCCATGCCGCAGAAAGAGGGTTTTCGACTCGCCGTCGAGTGGGCCATAGCGGCCAATCATCTTGACTTCCGCACGGTCGGAACCGGCTACGGTTTTGCACCGGATGAAATCAAAGAGATGTTGAAGGCAAAACTCGCCAAAGGATTCGCTGTTGACGAGTTCGATGCGCTCTGGGAGATCATGCGCAGCGTGCGGGAAGTTCTCTACATACCGGATAATGTGGGCGAGTTGGCTTTCGACAATATCGTGTTGGACTACTTTCGGGATTTCGGCTGTCACACGATTGTTCCCTACCGAGGCGGGCCGATTACTTCGGATGCCACATTGGAGGATTTCGAGTTCTTGAATACGCGTGCACATTCGGGCGAAGTGATTTGCGCCGGACCGGACACCTTGGGGATTTCCTTGGACGAGGCCAGCGATGAGCTTCAGGCTGCGCTCCAACGCGCCGAACTCATTATCACGAAAGGTCAAGCCAATTTCTACGCCATGTATGCGGCACTGCGTAAGCTGCCAGGGCGAATCGTGTGTCTTTTCACCTGCAAATGCGATGTCGTTGCCAATCTTTTCGGACTCAGCGGGAAAATCAATATCATAAAGGTTCTGAAGTGAAAGCACGCATGGGTCTTCCCAACAAAATTACGCTCTCTCGTCTGGCACTCGGGCCGCTATTTCTCATCGTCTATTTGACAGACTGGCCCGGAGCCCAGCTCGCGGGACTTATTATCGCTATCCTCATCGAAGTGACGGACATCGCGGACGGTTGGATGGCGAGGGCTCGTGGAGAGACATCCGAAGTTGGCAAAGTGCTCGACCCCATGGCCGATGCGATTGCGCGCATTTCGTGTTTCATTGGTTTCTTAGTCTACGGCTATGCCAAGGCATGGATGCTCGTTGTGTTGATTTATCGCGATGTCGGCGTGGCGTATGTGCGCACACTGGCTGCTTTGCAGGGCGTGGCGGTGGGCGCGCGTCGCAGTGGGAAATGGAAGGGTGTCATTCAGGGGACCGCGACCATCACGATTCTGGCGCTTGATCTTCTGAACATTCCTTGGCTCCATTCGCATTTCCTGAAAATCGCCTTTTTCCTCATGCTCCTTGTAACCCTGTACACGGGATTCACTCTCATGGACTACATCTGGGGTAATCGCAAGATACTGCGTGAGCTGCACTGGAGGTAGAACGCTTTGACGGAGAGTCTTCGGGAGGGTCTAATGACCCTCCTCGGCGAGAGATGAGATGAAACGATTTCTGCTTTTTCTTGAAACGATTGTTACTACCGGCCTCGGGACGGGATTTGCGCCGATTGCACCGGCCACCGTGGCAAGCGCGCTCGCGTGCGTCGTCTTGTGGTTTCTGCCGAGTGTCCGGGATTGGCCCGGTCTTTTGCTTGCATTTCCTTTCTTCTTTCTTGGTGTGTGGCTGGCCACGCGCGGCGAGCAACGCTATGGACACGATGGGAGACCGATTGTTGTTGACGAGCTCGTGGGGCAATGGATTACGCTTTTCTTCGCGTCACAGTCTCTCTCGATTTTTATCGCCGCTTTTTTTCTCTTTCGGCTCTTTGATGTGTGGAAACCCCTGGGGATTCGACAAAGCCAACAGCTTCCAAAGGGATGGGGCGTGATGATTGACGATGTGTTGGCAGGCGTGCTGGCCTTGTTGTGTCTGCGGCTCTTGACTCTCATACCATTTTTTTCGTAGTTTGATTCTGCGTGGCGAGTGCGGGCACCCACCACGACGGAGAAAGTCAAAAGCCAATGCCTGAAACGAAGCGCCATTGTGCGGAAATCATCACCATCGGCAACGAGCTACTTTCGGGTCTGGTGGTCAATGGAAATGCCGCCTATCTGGGACGGGCTTTTGCCGAAGCCGGCGTGCCGGTGAGATGGAGCTCGGTTGTCGCGGATGACTTGGATGAGATTCAGGCGGCTCTTGCACGTGCGATTGAGCGCGCTTCGGTTATCGTGATAACTGGAGGTCTGGGACCCACGCCGGATGATATGACGAAGGAAGCCGTCGCCAAGTTTTTCAATATGGAACTGGAACTTCGCGCGGATCTCTTGGAAGCGGTTGAAGCGCGTTTTGCCCATTTTGGTCGGACAATGCCGGAGGTCTCGCGAAACCAAGCCATTTTTCCGCGCGGTGCCGAAGTCATTCCCAATCCGTTGGGAACGGCAGTGGGGATATACATTGCGCGTGACAATTGCGAAATTTTCGTGCTGCCCGGCGTGCCACACGAGATGGAAGGCATGACAACGGATTATCTTGTTCCCTGGCTTCATGAGAATCTCGGCTCAACGCCATTTCTTGCCAAGACTTTGCAGACAACGGGCATTGGCGAATCGCTGATTCTGGAACGCTTGGGCGGCGTCGAGCATATAGATGAGCTTGTGCAACTTGCATTTTTGCCTTCGCCGACCGGAGTAACGCTTCACCTTTCGGCGAAGTCTGACGACACTTATGAGGCAGAAGCGCAGTTTGCGGAAGCGGAAGGACTAATCCGAGAGCGCATCGGTGAGTTTGTTTACGCCACCGGAAAGCAAAGCCTGACTGAAGTAATCGCTCGCATCCTGACCAATCGAGGCAAAACCATCGCTGTGGCGGAATCGTGCACCGGCGGACTCGTCGCCCACACCCTCACCAATATTCCGGGAAGCTCCAATTTCTTCGAGCGCGGCTTTGTGACTTACTCGAACCGGTCCAAGACCGAGCTGCTCGGAGTACCTGAAGAGCTTGTCCAACAGCACGGAGCGGTTTCGGAAGAAGTCGTGCGGGCGATGGCGGAGGGCGCACGGCAAAAGGCGAAAACAGATTATGGGTTGGCCAGGACAGGCATCGCGGGGCCCGAC